>ERZ1034901.2388-NODE-2388-length-11960-cov-7.608232_pt1 | contig 11960 bp, 8 predicted proteins | sample MGYA00520628_ERZ1034901 | MGnify/ENA primary metagenome ERZ1034901 (study PRJEB33766, sample SAMN09781783) | gut metagenome | biome: gut microbiome | host: Homo sapiens | place: Madagascar | study: EMG produced TPA metagenomics assembly of the PRJNA485056 data... | reverse complement strand
GGTTGATCGACATATCCTGAATATCCTTTGGGACTCTGACGGTTGTAAGTACAAAGGTGTCTTCCTGTTTCATATCGCCCAATGGCTTCAACAATTCCTCACTGACAGATGGATTATAGTCCTCCTTGATCGTCACCGGATTGATGACCGGAAACGCAGTCTGTGGATCATCCATAGACTGAAGCCACATAATATGTGATTTACTGCCTTTCTCCTCATCAAAAATCAATGTAAACTTCTGCATATCCGGAAAGCCGATCATTCCACTCTCCAAAGTGATGATCTTATCCTCCTGAATATCAATTTCGCCAAACATTCTTGTTTTTGCTTTCATCTTTCTGACCTCCTGGTTTTCTAACGTTTTCCTAACGTCTGGTCTCCGACCATCTTATCACACACTTTCCACAGCATGCCTTAAATGTAATTTAACAATGTTGTCTGATTCAGCATTCCTGCCGCCTGTAAAGATGCCTGATAAGCAGTGTAAGCTGCTGTATAATCAATGATGATATCGGAAAGTTCACGATCTTCATTATTTGATTTTAAGGTTTTTACGGTCAGCTGCTGGTTTGACATACGTGTCTCTGTCAGCTCCAGACGATCGCCCTTGCTTCCTACGGTTGTAATGGCAAGGTTTACATCCGAAAGATATTCATCAAAATTACCGATATAGCTGTCATACAATTTCTGCAGATTATCATTTGCATAATCTGCTTCCTTCTGTGCTGCCTCTAACCATGTCTGCAGATTCTCCTGTGCCGAAACACCCGAATACGCTGCCTGATTCATCATATCTTTAATCTTATCCACTTTGTCATTGGCATCAATAGCAGCTTTTACCGCATTGATCATCTCGTCCACATCACGTCCGATATCTGCATTGAATACGTCAGATGCGTTTGTGTTGACTGTCAATGTCTGGTTTACAGCGATGATATAATCGATATCCTGATAAATCTCATTACCTTTAGCATCATATTTTTCATATGTAATTTTATTTTTAGCATCTGTAATATCTGTGCAGTTAAAATAATACTCAGGTCTTACTTCACCAGAATTAAAGCCTTTTTTATCATAGTTCACCGTAATGGTTGCTTTATTTTTCTTTAATTCTTCACTGACGTTATCTCCAAGAACAAGTTCTCCTGTAGATTTAATATATACCGCCCCATTATCTGCAGGCTGAGAATTTTTGATATCTGCTTTCCAAGCCTCTTCTGTATCATATACCTTTACATTAATAACTTTGTTCGTTCCATCCGCATTAATTGCTGTGATTGTAGGATTGCCACCTGCTTCTATGGAATTACCATCTGCATCCGTCAGAGTTCCTGTATTCCCATACGCCAGCCGGATCCTGTCATAAGTGTACTGCTTCGTATCAGAGGTGGTGACTTTCTGACTCATTTCTTCTGCTGTCTTAAGCTCTACCTGTCCATCATAATAACGATGTTCCCCGATATCTTCATAGCTGAACTTCTGCTGGATATTATACTCCGTATTACTCTCGTCTTCCATAAATGTCAATTTACAGTTCGTGCGATACCCGGTAAAAACGGTTCTTCCTGCATAATCAGAATTACCTTCTGAATAAATCTGCTTACGCAATGACTCTAACTGTGTCAGGATCGTTTTTCTATCCTCTGCTTTCAACTGGTCACTGGCTCCATACGTACACTGGGTACGGATATCTGACAAAATGGTTTTCATATTCTTCAACGCAGTTTCTGTCACATCAAGCCACGCATCTGCATCCGGGATATTCTTCTCATAATACTGATTGATCTCACTTAAATTGCTTCTCAGACGAAGTGCGCGGATGGCAACAACCGGATCCTCGGAAGGTCTTGAGATTTTTTTCTGTGAAGACATCTGATTGTTCAGACTGTTCACACTGTATTTATTGTTATTGATGTTCGAAGTTGTATTACGAAGCATCATGTTATTCGTTACTCTCATAGGATGACTCCTCTCTTCTTATCACGAGATTTTTATACACCTGTCTCATTGATCAGCTTATCATAAATCTCTGCCAGAACAGAAACCATTTTTGAGGAAAGGTTATACGCGTTCTGGAATTTTACTAGATCAAGTGCTTCCTCATCATTATCAACACCGGAAATAGACATTCTCTGCTTCTCGATCGCACTTGAAATATTACTGTAATTTTTCTGGAAAATGGTCGCCTTCTGTGTATCCACAGAAATATCTGAGATCATACACTGTAAGAAATCATCTGCACCACCACCACGATACATCTCTTTATCACTCTTTAACAATAACATTTTCTCTACCAGATCATATGCGTCCGCACCATTGGTGATCTTCTCTGTTGTTGCAATGGTTGTCGGATCTTTGACTGCAATATTGGAAACACATACATTTCCACAGGTAAGCTGATAGTAACTATTACTTGTTTTTGCCTGGTAAGTACCGGCTGCCTTGTTAAAATGATACTCTTCTCCTGTCTTGGTATGTGTACCTGTAAAGAAAGAAAAATAATTTGTCTGCTTACCATTCAGATCCTGCGCATTATCGCCATTCATAATTTCATTAAATGAAATTGCAAAATTACGAAGGAACTCATTCATCTGTGCAAGATAATAAGGAATACCCATCGCATCGATGGATTCGCCGATAGACGCCTGTTTTCCATCCAGCTTCGCCTGCTGGTCGGAACTCAGCTGATTCTCCAATGTAAATGTATATTCCTTGACATTTCCATCTGCATCCGTCGTAAAAGTAAAGTCTGTATAGTTATAGTTCTTTCCATCAATCGTGAGAATACCCTCTGCCGGCATTGTCATGGCATTGACGTTTGTAATGGATGGATTGCTGATCGTAATCGTGTCTGCTGTAACCCCTGTGATGGCACCACGGAAGTTCTCACTGTTGTTACCATCCCGGATATCAAACAGTGCTTTCAGCGAACCGGAACTGGAGTCGGAACCTGCTTTAAAACTGTTTCCGGTATCCGCCCAGACAATCTCATACATTCCTTCCCGGTCAGACTGATTGATCGTGTTTTTTCTTGCCACACAGGTAAGTTCACTATACTCGTAAGTATCCACAAACTTCTGTCCATTGATTTTTACCGTATAATAATTTGCACCTGTCTGCATGTCCGGATGTTTGGAATTTGTTACCGGAACTTCAGAAACCTCTGTTGGAACAATAGAGGATAACTCATCGATCAAAAGTGCCCGCTGATCACGGAGTTCATTTGCATAACCGCCCTGTACTTCAATAACATTGATCTGTTTATTCAAAAGACTGATCTTTTTGCCGATCGCATTGATATTTTCAACGGTTGATTTGATCTCCTCATTCACACTGTCCTGAATCTCGCCAAGACCGGTTGCCACACTGTTAAAGTAAGTGGTAAAACTCTGTGCATCTGAGATAAACTGCTGTCTGACATTCACATCACCGGCATTATTTTTTAATGTGTCCAATGAATTGAACATCTTATTTAAAATGGTTGAAAAACCCTTTTCTGTATCATCATCAATAAAATAGTTCTCAATCCGCTCCAGATAACTTAATTTCGTCTCATGCAGACCAAGGCTTGCCTGATTCTGCCAATATTTTGTATCATAGTACTCGCTTCGGATCTGTTTAATGGAATTAACCGTAACGCCGGAACCCATACTTCCGTATTTTGCATTGACACGAAGTGCATCCGATGCGGAAAGATTTGCTGCCTGTCTGCTGTATCCCTTTGTCTGTTCGTTTGATATATTATTGGCGGTGGTATTAAGTGCTGCCTGATACGCACTTAAGCCTGACGATGCAATTGTTAATCCAAAAAATTGTGAAGGCATCCTCTCACCTCTCTCTTTCTGCTATGTAATCTGTGAAAGTAACTGTTTTTGTTGCACTAAAAAATCCGGTCTTTATGAGCCAAGCTGTGTGATCATGGATTCGATCATTTCATTCACCACATTGATAAACCGGCTGGATGCATTATATGCATTCTGGAACTTGATCATCTTGGTCAATTCTTCGTCAGAAGAAACTCCCATAACCTGTGATCTCTGATTATCTACAGCTGTCACTGTTCCGGAAAGACTTTTCGCTGTGGATTCATAAACGGAACCGATCGTTCCAAATGCTCCCACCATATTATTATAGTAATCAATAAATGTAACTTTATTCGTGTCATCCGGATCCAGGGTAAGATACTCACCATTCCAGAGAGCTGCTACTTTCTGGGCGAGATCATAATTCACTTTCCCATTTTGTGAAAGATGTGGAAGCAGCGACTCCTGTTCTACCAGCTTATCATTTACACTGACACTCGCTAATGTATACTGTTTGGAAGTATCTGTCTCACTCTCTTCATTGTATACATAATAATCGTTGGTAACGGTATTGCCATTGGCATCTGTCTCCTGCACAGAAACTTTGGTATAACGCTCTGTACCAAGTCTTGTGAACAGCTCCTGTGGCGGGATCTGTTTGTCACTTCCGGTAGAGCAGTTTTTCGTATCCAGCACTTTCATTCCGGATGTGATCGTAACGGTATTACCATTCTCATCTGTTCCGGTAAGGGATGCTGTATTTCCGGTAAGTTCTCCAAGTGTTGTATTCGGACAAAGTGTATCATTAATCGCTGTGATCATCCCATGTACTAACTGATCTAACTGCGCCTGTGCCTGTAACATGACAGACATTCCTGTTGCGATGGAATCTGCCGTTGATCTGTTATATTCATCCGATGTCAGCCCCGCAATATCTTTATAAGTTGCTTTTCTGTCTCCCCGTGCCAGGATCAATGCTTTTAATTCTCCAAGATCATTATTAAGATCCGAGGAGATCGGTGTTGTAAAGCTGAATACGTTGTCGTAATCGCCGTTCTCGATATCGGAAAGATGTGTCCAGTAAGGTGTGACAAATCCCGTGATCTCATCACGGTTCTTCCCCATCTCGTAACATCTTGCCTCGTCTACAAATTCAACACCTTCGACACTTACCTTTACAATTCCATCAGAATTCTCTTTGTAACTGATATCTACATAAGAAGCGAGTTCGTCCAGCGCTTTATCTCTCTCATCACGCAATGTCATTGCAGTCTCAACATTACCCGATTCTACTTTCTGGATTTCCAGATTCAATTTAAAAATGGTATTTCCCAGCTCATTGATTCGATCAATATCATCTGAAATCTGTGTATTGATCGTGCTCTGGTAGTCGGAAAGTCCCGTATAGACTGCATTGGATCTGCTGACAAACAGATTGGCCTTCTGAATGACCAGATTCTGTTGCACACTGTCATCCGGAGCTTTTGCCCATTCCTGAAAAGCTGTCCAGAAATCTTCTAATGTGTTCTGGAAAGCCTGTCCCTGTAACTCCTGATAAAAAGTGTAAACCTCGTCCACTGCTTCATACGTGGCTGCATAATATGCCTGACGTCCTGATGCGTTTCGATATGATTTATCCAAAAATACATCCCTCGCATGCACCACATCACCGATCTTCATACCAAGACCAGACTGCTGCTGGCTGATCGCTGCGGTTGTATTGAAGGTTGTGTAATTTCTGTCTACCTGTAAAACCTGCTGACGTACATAACCCTTGGTATTTACGTTCGCAAGGTTATTTGATGTTGTATTTAAAGCATTCTGGGAATTCTGTAATCCCGATGCTCCGATATATAAGCTTCCAAAGCCGTTAGCCATGGTGCTCCCTCCTTACATGTTACTGTTTTGCGTCAAAGCCACTGTTGCCAAGCAGATCACCTGTATTGCAGGCGTTCTTATTATAGTTGGCGGTCTCAGGTGCCTGTCGCATACTCTTAAGCAATGTAAGGTCAAACTCCACCATCTCTAATGCCTGATTTAAAAGGATCTCATTCTGTTCATTAATGGCTGCCATCTCTTTTCCTGTCTGTAAAAGCCGCTCCTTTACTTCCATGAGCTGTTTCTGCTCGACCGGCTGTTCCTCCAGATAAGAAATCATCTTTGTGATCGTAACATCTCCCGGATTCCTGCCAAGAACCGTTGCCATGTCGTTCAGTACTCTGGTTCTCTTCTTCGCCAGATTCTGCAGATTGCTGGCAACCTCCTGCTCCGTCGCGGTAATCTCATCCAGCGTCTTAATATCCGCCCGGATCACCACTTCCCTCTTTTTCTTTCCGAGTTCGATCAATCCCTGATACTGTTCTTCTTCCTTATTCAGAACATCGATCAGGTCTTCCATTAAACTAGCCAAAATTCATCCTCACTTTTACATTAATGATGTGTTGTACTTTTCCAATAATTTTTTCGTAAAATCTGCAGTATCCACGGAATAATTACCAGAGTTAACCTTTGCTTTTAGTTCTGCGACTTTATCTTCCCTGATATCCGCTGCTTCAGTGACTGCCTGTTTTGCGATCTGATAATCTCTGCCAAAAGACGAGATCTGTACTTCATCACGTCCATGCCTTGCATTCTCTGTCTTCTGTAACTTTGCTGCGCTTGTCGTCTTGTATACCTGCGCAATCTGATTATAAGCATCTATACGCATATGAGGCATCTCCTTTCTTCCTTGAAATTCGCTTTCACGTTATTTATCGGACATTTTTTGATTTTCCTTAGAGTAAAATCAGTAATTATTACCTTCTGTCTGATCTCCGTCTGTAAATCAGATTTCCGTTTTGCTCACAACCAGCATATCGCCACTTTCCAGCCGGATATTTCCGTGCGGGATAATGACCTGCTCTCCTCTCTGGATCATGATCACTAACGTATTCTCTTTCTTTGGAATCTCTGATAACAATTTTCCGTTATACTTACTGTTTTCATCCACATAAATCTCAACAAGTGATACACCCTCAACATGATCCGGCGAAGTTGCGCTTAAGACCAGAACATCGTTTTCGAGAAGCCTGGTATCCCCATTTGGGATGATATTCTCTCCATTTCTTTTTAATAATACGACCAGTGTCTCCGGCGGAAGTGTCAGCTCTTTTAATGTTTTTCCACACCAGTGATGGCTCTTTGGAATACTGAGCTGGATAAACTGCACCGGAACTTCATCGGAATAATCATTAAACGTTTTCATGACATTGCCTTTTTCATCGATCATATCCAGCTTCTTCGCCACAAGCGGCAGCAACGCACCCTGTAGCAAAATGGAAAATAATACAATCATAAAGACAATGTGGAACACATCATTTTCTGTTTCCACTGCCATCTCTGCCATAATTGCAAACACGATAGACGCTGCACCCCTCAAACCTGCCCACGACACCAGAAGCTGTTGTGAAATTTTTCCTTTAAACGGTGTGAGTACAAGTGCAACTGCCACCGGTCTTGCCACAAATGTCAGAAATATTGCGATCAAAAGTGCCGGAAGCACCACCTGCGGCAGTCTCGATGGAAATGCCAGAAGTCCAAGCAGAAAGAAAATGAGCATCTGCATCAATCCGGTCAGTCCGTCAAAAAAGTTTACCAGATTCCGCTTGTTGCGGATCTCGGTATTTCCGAGCACAATTCCCACAATATAGACACTTAAAAATCCATTTCCACCAAAAACTGCCGGAAGTGCGTACCCGATCACTGCAATTCCGACCACAAAAACCATGTCAAATCCTGCGGTCGAAAACTTAATTTTTTTCAACAACAGCACTGCAGCTGCCGCGATCAGCCCACCAAAAAGAATGCCAAAAAGCATCTGTTTTACAATGAGAAGTCCAATCTGTCCACCACTGGCGCTGCCCTGTGCGATCGCGATAAATGTCACCGTGAGCATATATGCGCACGGATCATTACTACCACTTTCCACTTCCAGAAGGGAAGCCGTATTATAACGCAGACTCAGCCGTTTCGATCGCAGCACTGAGAATACGGACGCCGCATCTGTGGAACCGATCAGCGCACCGATCAGCATACTTTCCACCCATGCGATATGTAAGGCGTAATGACAGAAAACTCCGGTAAGTGCAGCTGTTATCACAACTCCGGCCGTCGATAACAGCCCTGCCTTTACCGCAACGGACTTCGCCTGCTGCCAGTTCGTTCCAAAGCCACCATAAAACATAATGAAGATCAATGCGACCGTACATATCTGCTCTGCAAACGCATAATTGTCAAACGGAATCTTTAAAATCCCATCCGAACCAAACAGCATTCCAAGCAAAATGAACGCAAGCAGCATTGGAATTCCAAGTCTGCTTGACACCTTGCTCAGGAATACACAGGCAAAAATAACTACCGCTGTAATAAGAAGATATGTTGTCATAAAGTGACCTCCTTTATAAATGCATGGTTTCTTTTGCTACTTTTGTCCGCAGGAAATCACCTCTCCCAGATCTGTGCTATTTTTACCTGATCAGCAGATATGTCGTGTATACAATATACAAAAGTACGCAGACCGCGCCTTCCCATCTTGACATTGCCTTTTTTGTCTTTGCCAACACAAACAAAATAACTGCGCTGATCAATAGAATGATACAGTCCGTCAGGGATTCTCCTAACACATTGAGTGGTGAAATTGCTGCTGACATACCAAGGATAAAAAGAATATTGAAAATATTTGATCCGATCGCATTGCCCAGTGCAAGACCACTGTCTCCCTTTCTGGTTGCAACGATGGACGTAACAAGCTCCGGAAGTGATGTTCCGATCGCTATAATTGTAAGTCCGATAAAATTCTGGCTGACACCAAAATTTGCTGCGATCACACAGGCATTATCCACCACAAGATCCCCACCAAAAATAACTGCCACAAGACCGCCTGCCATAAACACAATACTTTTTGGCAGCGACAGTACCTTACAATCCTCACCAGTTTCACGATTTTTCAAAGCAGAATAAATCATGCTTACAATATATGCTGCCATTCCTGCCAATAGAATCAGACCTTCGATACGGCTCAGTTTTCCATCCATAAACATGAAACAGAGAATCATTGTGATCACAATGTTGAGAGGCATATCTCTTTTTAAAATATCGAGATTTGTCTTAAAACTTGCTAAGAAAGCACAGATACCGACCACCACAAGACCGTTAAAAATATTCGAACCGACAACATTGCTGATCGCAATGTCATTATTGCCTGTGAGCGCCGCATTAATGCTGACGGATGCCTCCGGGGCACTGGTTCCCATCGCAACAATGGTAAGACCAATGATGACGCTCGGTACTTTCATGATTTTTGCGAGAGAAGAACTTCCCTCCACGAAAAAATCTGCACCTTTTACTAAAAGTACAAAACCAACGAGTAACAGTAAATATTCCATAACGCCTTCCTTTCCTGCGATAAAGGATTGATTATGAAAAGAGACCTTTATCGCATCAAAAAAATTTTTTGAGTGATAAAAGTCTCGTTACTTACAATAATAACCGGCCTTTCAGCGTGATGACGACTACTATTCCATCCGAAGATGCTAACTACTCCCTCTTATATTTGTTAGTTTAATATAAGAATGCCTGTCCTGTCAATTTTGTTATAAAAATTTTTCCAAATCTTAACTATTTTTTTATTAATTCTGCCAAAGGATCTGCTCTTTTTCCAGCATCGGATAATGGATCAGTCCACTTCCATCCAGGTCTTCCCTGTGCATATCCACCGCTGAGATCTGGCGGTTCGTATAAGTTGTGTAATAATAAATACCTTTTGTGGCGTTACAACAGGAAGTATAAATCGTGATCTCATATTTTCCTTCTGCCACTTCACAGCATCCTCTCTGCTGCTCCACGGATCCTAAAATATGGAAAAACTGACCAACGCTCTCCTCCTCCGAATCACCGGAAACAGAGTTCATCTTCGTAAAAGCCACCCTTGCAAAACGGGATGCACTGGAAAGATCTCCCGGCAAGCCCAATGCTCCCATACCACGGCTATAGCACTGCAGTGGCAGCTTCTCGGAAAACAAGTTTTCCGGCTGTTTTGGCGAAAGTCCCCTGTAATTATTCAACAGAAACATCTGCTGGTCAAACGGTGGGTTATTTGTCATAACGCCCGCCGGATTGTCGTAAATTTTCAGCCCATCCTTCATGGATTCGACTGTGACAGCCTCATCAGCGTCCGCAATGATCCAGTGCAGGGAAGCCGCCGGCATATTTTCCGCAAAAGGTGTTCCTGTAATATTGATCTTAGCCAGCAATTCACGTACTTCCTTCATGTTGGCACACTGTCCTAACACCCACGGAATAAATTCAAAGGAGGCAACATTTTCTTTTCCCTCTGTCACTTCCGGGAAATACGCATTTCCGACAAAATTCAGTCCTGCCATCCCAACGCCTTTTTCGTTGACCGCATCATAATACAGCGGATAGTCTGCTGCAACATGCGCCATTCCTATGATCGCATAATGGTTTGCCACATCCCCCATATGCCGGAAATGAAACGGATAATTGCGCGGTGTCACTGCAATCTGCTCTCCATAAGAAAATTCATAATCTAACGTTCTTCCAAAATAAAAATCTTTTGTTTTATAAGTTGCTGCTGTACACATAATTTTCTTGCAGAGATTCCTTACGAATCCCTGCTTTCCTCCTGATCTTATATTTATTTTCAGTCCTGACTCCTTGAATTTTTGCTCTTTTCTCTTATATTTTCCTTAATCGGGGAGGAATTATACCACGGTCAAAAATGTTTGTCAAAAAGTCTTGCAGTGCGAATTCTTTATTGAATATCCAAATCCAAATGTGCTATAGTATTGCTGATAGACTTATTTGTATTAGAGTCCATTCCTTATGGGGGATTAGTATGAACTTACAAAAGAAAGAAACTCTTTTAATTGTTGATGACTCAAAATTTCAACGTGCAATTATAAAAGAGATGCTGGGAGAACATTTTCGCCTCGAAGAAGCCACTTCGGGCGAAGAATGTTTAATGATCCTTGAGAAAAGCAGCCATCTGATCGACCTCGTTTTACTTGATCTGGTAATGCCGGGGATTGATGGATTCGAAGTTCTGCGACGCAGACAGACGATGGATGCATTTAAAGATATTCCAGTCATCGTTCTGACTTCCAGCAATTCCATTGAATTCCAGACAGAAGCTTTCGAACTTGGCGCCGATGAATTTATTATTAAACCGGTGGATGCCCGCATTGCGCTTTCCCGTGTTAATAATACGCTCGGTGTAAAAAGACGTTTTCAAAGCAGTCTCGATGAACAAAATGTATGGAAAGTCAAATCCCAGATTGACGAGATGACCAGTCTTTTTAATAAAATGACCATTGCAAATCTGGTATCTGAGACACTCACCAATGCACCTTCCGCGCTTCATGCACTAATGGTCATTGATATTGATAACTTCAAATCTGCAAATGACATTTATGGTCACACCGTAGGAGATCACATCATCTGTGTTATTGCCGGAGTTATTTCCTCCCAGTTTCGTAATACGGACTTTGTAGGTCGTATCGGTGGAGATGAATTTGTTGTTTTGATGCCTGATATACCAGCAAAAGAGGTTGCTTTTGAAAAAGCCGAGTCTCTCATTCAGATTATCCTGAAAAAAGAGGGGCTTTCTATTCCAGATAACATTTCCATTAGTATTGGACTTGCTTTTTCCGATTCTGAAGATAAGACTTACGCTTCCTTCTTTGGCAAAGCAGATCAGGCACTATATGTTTCGAAAAAGTCCGGCAAAGGACGTTACAGTCTCTATGGTTCTGACGTGGAAGAGACTGCCGACACAAACGAAATTCTCGTCTGGTCAGGCTCCAGAAATGTTTTTAGCATGCTTGAGTATGCCTTAAACTATTCTGCCGCCATTGTATCCGTTACATCACTGGAAGAGATTCGCAGTCATCTTGCAGATGACAGTCACTCTGTCCTTGCAATTTTTGCAGATGTATCTGATACAACGGATTCCGGCAAATTTATATGGGATACTGTAAAAGATGCAAACCCGAATCACGTATGCCCGGTCATTGCAATCTGTAGGGAGGGCTCTTTAGACCAGATACAGACAGCAGTTTCCTCGGAAATCATTGACGATCTTCTTTTTTCACCGTTGGA
>ERZ1034901.2373-NODE-2373-length-11997-cov-19.261681_pt1 | contig 11997 bp, 9 predicted proteins | sample MGYA00520628_ERZ1034901 | MGnify/ENA primary metagenome ERZ1034901 (study PRJEB33766, sample SAMN09781783) | gut metagenome | biome: gut microbiome | host: Homo sapiens | place: Madagascar | study: EMG produced TPA metagenomics assembly of the PRJNA485056 data... | reverse complement strand
AGGAAGATTTCGAGGAGATTATCGGGAAAGTGATGAAAAAGTAAAGGGCGGATTTTCCTATTGGTGTTGGGGGATTGCAAATCCCCCGGTTTTAATAGGTCGAACATTTTTTCCATCACCGGCCAACTGGTTAAGAAGGAAGTGGAGGCCAGAGAAGCCACCACTTCGCTTCCTCGCGGCATTTATATCATCGGAAACAGAAAAGTGACAGTTCCATAACAGATTGGTTCTGCGTCTTTTTTACAACTCCCCGAATTCCTTCTTTACATCAAAGCAGGGACAATCCTTGGCAGCAAACTCATTATGCCCATGAACCACTGCCTCCGGATATTCCTCCTTCAGCTGCTCTATGAGCACTTTCAGTGCCGCCTTCTGCTCGGGGGTTCGGGTGTCCTTCGGCTTGCCATCCTGGGATAAGCCGCCGATATAACATACCCCAATGCTCACGGTGTTGTGACCCTTGCAATGGGCGCCCACCTCTTCTATTGATCTGCCCACGTGGATGCTTCCGTCACGATAAATCACGAAATGATAGCCGATACTGAAAAAGCCACGCTCACGATGCCAACGGTCTATGTCGGCTACCGTGTAGTTGCTACCCTCTTTGGTCGCACTGCAATGAATGATGATTTCCTTAATCTTACGCATAATATATACTATTAAATGAATTTATAATACAAAATCTAAAATAATCTATAGGGGGATTTCATCAGTCCCCAAATCGATGATAGTCAAGCTGACACCCTCATGTGTCTTTACCCCCTTCTTCAATCGCTCATAAAGACGGTCGAAGTGTTCACGGGAATGAATCACAAGTCCGGTAGCCACAGCCTTACCCAGAATGATACAGCCCTTTTTCAACGTCAGCGGACCATTGCCCGGCATGAGATAAGGAAAATCAGTGGTGTATTTCGAAGCACGAACCCCTTTCTTCAGAAGAATAGGCATTTTCTTGCTCTGCTGATTTTTCTTTCCACTCTTCTTTTCCTCCTTGCTCATGACAACGGAAAAAAGATCTACCATATACTCCCCTGCTGGCAATAAACGCTCAGGATGCTCCAAGGTGTTGCAAACCTTTACACCTTTTATTACCAATGTGCCATCCACACCCCAACGGGAATAGCGACGGCGATAAAGAATGATATTCATGATAATTGACAATTAATAATAGATAATTGATAATTAATAATCTGGCTAAAAGGTGGTCATCAAGGATTCATCTGATTGAAAATCCTTAATGACCGAAAATGACCGTGACCGTTAATGACCGGATGTATGAACGATCACTTACCTATAACCATATTCTATACCGTAGGCGAAACCTTCTGGTAACGCATATCAGGCAGAACAGCTATCAATCCCTGCCGCTTCCAGTTTTTCAGCATCTGTCTTACCACCTCACGAGTCACGTTTGCCCCCTTCACGGCTATACTTTGCTGCAATGCCTGCTCAAAGGAGAAGGTAACATCCAGACGCTCGAAGATGGAATCATTTCTGCCACGACGGGTGCGGTCGTAAGCCGTCTGTCCGCAATAGCTCTTCGACGAGAAGGCATCCTCTATGCGGCTACGGAAGAAGTAGAGCGCATTGTCGAGCTGATAATCGGCCAGGATGTTGAAGGCTGCAAGCATGGTTGGTGTCTGCATCTTTACTATCAACTCCTTCCATAACAGCGGATTCTGCTTCAACTGCTTCTCTGCACCCTGAAAACCATGCTTCTGAATCAGCGTTTCTACCACCTTGCAGAGCATGATACAAGTCATCATTCGCATTGTGGTAGGACAGATTCGAAAACGCTGACGGGCTTTCACCTTGTCATCATTCTTCATGGTCTCCAATCTTATCTGCTCCAGCCACTCCCTGCCCTTGGTCTCCAGTTTTGGAAGCGAAACTTCGCCCTCTATCAAAGGCAGCAGGTGGGCAATCTGCCGGATGTGCTCACGCTGCGATTCGGTAAGTACAAAGAGATTATCCGTAAGAGGAGTGAAGGTGTTGTCGGGTGTACGGGCCACTACGATTCGGCTCTGGAAACCATCCGTATAATTGTTCACCACTCTATAGAGAGCATCGGGCGTTCCGCACATCACCACGTTCCATAAGAGTCTGTCAATGTGAACATTCACTGCATCTGCACTTCTTGCCTCACGCTCATAGCTCGTGCCGTCGTACGCCTGTCTTAACATCACGGAAAAATCGCTCATTGCCGATTTCCATTTCTGCGCTACCGTGTCAGCTTCCGGAGTAAACGAGAAGGCGTGTTTGCCTTCCGTATTAGCCAGACGCTCGGCAAGATTCGCCACTGTGTTGTTCAGCGTCAGGCATCTTACGGGCAGTTTCGGCTCTTCCGGCTGCTCCTTCTTGTTCTTCGCCGCACGCTTCTTGGCTCGCCACTCGTCCTCCTTCTGCTGATACATTTTGTCCATATCCTTCACTTCCGAAGTCCATGCATCCACCACGGGGTCAATACTACCTTTTCCTGAAGCGAAATCACCGGCGATGTAGGAGATGAGGTTCAGCGAGTTCATCTTGCCGTGCACGGCAACCTTTACTCCCGTAGCCAGCATTCCGATGGCGGGGCAGATGGCGGTAATCACGGGCAGAGCCAGTGCCGGGCCCACCGCATCCAGCGAATCCTTCACACCCAGTGGCATTTTGGGCAGGGCGTTGTAATAAAACAGATCGTCCTGAGCATTCGCCTCATCCAGCGCATTAATCAGCGCCTCGTTGTCTTCCTGATTTCCGCCCTTAGCCGCCCCCTGCTTCAGCTTTTCCTGTCGGATGGCAGAAAGCACATCTTTCAGTCGCTTAGGCATTTGGGTGATTTTCTCGTTCAGTGCCGAGTTGATGCAAGCCATCTTCTCCTGCTCGGGAAAACCATCGTAGCAGGGGATGATCTGAGCCATCAGGCTGCGGTCGAAGCCACAGATGTGGCGCAGGTTCACGGCAAGCTCGAAGGTCAAAGTGTTGCGGTTGGAGCGAACTGGCTCATGACCGTCATTATACATCTGCCACCACTTTTGAATGATTTCGGAATATGGGATTCCGAGGTAATCATTGCTGGAAGATGAAGATGATAATGAAGCGGAAGCAGGCTGAACCTGATTCTTAGAAGAATTCTGAGGATTCTGAGAGGCTTGAACCTTTTGAGGATTATTCTGATTTCCCAGGTTCTTCTGACTCTGATTCTGCTGATTCATCTGGTTTTCAAGAGATTTCTGATTCTCTTGATTTCCTAGATTCATCTGAGAATCCAAAGCCTTCTCTTCTACATTCTCCAACCAAGGCTTGTAATGCTTGTTTGCCTTATGCGCCCCAGGAGGAAGCTCCTCCTGTCCGTATTTCTCACGCTCTTCCATCACCTTGCCTTCAGCCGCCACGGCAGCCTCCTCATAATCATCCTTGAAGAGCTCGGGAGACAGATAGAGCAAATCTTCAGCATCAGCCGAAGTTGTGAAATACACTCGGTTAATATCGTGAGCCGACGTATCCATCTCGCACTCCATCATCTTGGCAATTCTTACCTGGTTCTCCAGGATAGTCTTGCCCATCTCTCGCTTGCAAACCGCATGACCGCCCTGTCTTGCGCTGCGTTCCAGCATCAGCAGACCATACTTTTCCGGTTCCTGAAGCATCAGCTTAGCCGCCTTCTCGAAATCATGCTTATCATCCAGGTCGAATCCGAAAGCCCGGCTAGGCAACTTCGTACCCTTCACCACGCCCTGCGGATAATGACCGGAGTAGTTAAACTGCACCAGTCTTCGCTTCGCCCCGTCGTTTCCCTCACGTGCCAGTCGCAAGTTCGCCTTCTGTTCGTAGCTTCCACGAATCTTTCTGTATTCCTCTTCCGAGGTGATGGAGCGGGCCACCTTGTGCCCGTTCTCCACCTTAATTAAATAGCAACTCATCTCTCTCCTATCGCTTCAACTGATATTCTACCAATGCCTCAGCAGCCTCTTCCGCCTCCTTTACCAGCGTTCTGCCGATATTGATCCCTTCGTCGCAGAACACCTTCAAGGTAAGCTGGATGGCTCCATCCTTAGTCTTGCTCACACGACCGTGCGCCAACTTTCTGATCAGCACCGACTGAGAGCGGATTCGTGGTTTAACCACGAAATCAAAAGTACCATCCGAAAGCTGCTGGGCAACGCCCTGCGAACGGAATCCCTGCACCTTCTCTCCCCCTCCATGCTCACTAGGCGCAAAGAGGAAACACTTGCTTTCATCATAGAAAGCCATACCACCCAGCTGCACATGCTGGCAGCCATTGTTATTCACCTGTTGGTTATTCACCTGCTTATTCTGTCCTTTATTCATAAAATCTTCAATTAAAATAAGGATGAACGAAAGAAGTGCCGTAAGTTTTAGTTTGCGCAAATTATCCCGGGACAATTCTTTACTCCACCTATTTCAATTCAAGATTCATTACTTGCCGAGCTTCTCAATATCCGTAACCAGGATATCCTGATAAACCTGACCATTATACTCACGAGCCGTGAATCGGAGCGTAACCGCCACCAGTGTTCCCGGAGCAAACTTACACTGCGCCACATTGCCCAGCATTGCCGCAGCATATTGGTTCTCGTACTTACCGCCCATCTCCTGCAACACGATGTTGCACTTCATCATCTGGCCGTTCTCACTCTTCTGACTCTGTACAGCGAAAGCCTCGCCCTGCTGCACCACTCTCATAATCTTTGAGTCCATAATAAAATCAGCTGCAAGACCTAGCCTCCCTTTCAAGGCTCATTAGTTCCAACTCCGATCTTGCCGAAAGCTGGTGCAAAGATAGCAAGTCTTTCAATGCGCCGGAATACATCGTGAAAGAATCCCCCCTTATCTTTTCACCACCTTTTATTTCAGCTCAGCCTCAAGGATGTTTTTCATCACAATAAGCAGGCTTACGGCTCCATTGCCACCACTGGCTATTCGCTGCTCGTATTCCTTATTAATCAAATCGAAGAAAAGTTTCAGATAGAAACGTTCCGTTCCATTCTTCAATTCCTTTCCGTCCCTGATACTTCTCAGAGTAGGAAAGTTTACGCCCTCATTGAGCTTCACCAGCTGGCTATGCTTATAGCCCAGTTCCACTACGGCAGCATAGGCAATGCCCAGCGCCGTTTGCTCATGCTTCTTATTATCTGCCATGATTCCTGATCGGTTTGCGAGAGAAGCCGTGGATTACCGATGGCCATCTTCAATCACATTGTGAGGTTCCTCGCCTACGCTCAGGTTATTAACTTTAGTGCAAAAAAAAATGCACCCGACATCTTTTGTCGAGTGCAAAAATACAATAAGGTATTGGGAATACCAAAGAAAACGGACGGACAGAAAAGTTGTCCGCTAGAGTCCGTTAAAACGGGAAATCAGATATAAAACGAGTGTTATACCTTTCAAGAATATCTTCTATGATAGAACGCTTGCTCAAAATCTCTTCTTCATCAAAGCATTCGCCTGTTTTTACAGTCTTAAGCTTGTATTTCATAAACTTACAGTAATTGGAATTAGATGGTGCTCCTATATCTTTAAATTCATCTCTCATCTCTTTCCATGTAGGTTTCCGGCTAAGAGCTTTTTCTTCCATTAAGATAAGAATATAAGGAACGTGTTCCTTACACTTATGTCCGTCTATAAGCCCATGTAGTTCTTTTAGTAATTCCTCCGCTTTATATCGTGGATTTATTAGGCTACGGAAGCTTGTTGCTCTTGCATCTTTTCCTTCTGCATTTTTTTTCAACATCTTATCAAGTTCTTCTGCTATAGGATGTTCTTTAAATGCACTTAATTTGGCTTTTAATATATTCAAATAATCTATTGCCTTAGATGCTTCGATTAGAAATGAAGGCTGTAACAATCCCTGTTTGGATGTGGCAACATAATCTTTATACTTAGACTGTTCTATGTCAAGCAGCCTAAGTGATGATTCTATATATTTTATCAGTTCTTCCTGTGTTTTAACCAAAGTCCTATACTGATCATTTATATAGTGGTAAGCACTTTTATAATTATCTAATTCATCAAGAATATGCCTGCCCTTCAACTGAGCTATTTTAGCTTCATAATCAGCACAATATGTTGCTAATCTTATTGAAGAATCACGCACTTTATCTTCAAGACTTTCTATTATGCCACGCAACCTTTTGTTTTCGTTTTGACATAATAGTAGTTCAAAATCATCCATATTTTTCTTTATTTTAGTTTTGAAGTAATCATTATAATATCACTTCAATAAGTTTTAAAGAGTCAAGAGAATATAACTTTCACTAAACTAAAATTATAATTCTCTTGACTCTTTCTTGTGCAAAACTCTTTATAAGCCTAATCCGCTTTTAGAGTATAATCCACTATTATATATAGAAGTAAAACTGCGCTAAACATAAGCCTGCTTGATAAGTTTACCGATGGTAGTATCCGTAAAAGTTCGCCAGATCTTCAATTCCACAGGCTTGTAGTCATCAAAGAGCTGCTTTACGAACTGCACCTCAAGTACCAGTCGGAGATCGTTTTTATCTTCTTCAGGCGTTCCCTCCTTGCGATAGCCGAGTCGTGCTATTCTGATAAGAAAGAGATCGCGCACTCCCTTGCCCTTAATATAAGGCATAAAGTAGAAAAGCTTGTTGAGAGCCACGGATGCAGGAAACTTCTTGCCTGTATAGTAGATGGTGGCAGAGCCGTCAAGAAACATCTTCTCGTTGTCTTTCTTTACCAGCGAGATGAGAACATTCTTGGTTTCATCCACCACAGGCTCCAGCTGCGGCTTTTCACCATATTTCTCCCAATTAATATCTTCGTGCAACATACTGTTGTCAGCAATACTATTGAGTGCATATTGATCGAAGAGATCAAGGAAGTTGAGCTCGTGATACTTATTTTTAGATTCTGGCATCTTCTTTTCCACCTTTTTCAGAGTTTCACGATTAAGTCGCCTGCCCATTATCTTGTGCCAAATAGAACGAGCTAAAGAAACTTGCCCCTTTGAAAAATGCATTCGCTGGTGTAAAATTATTTCATCGGTTACATCTAGAATTTCATCTGCAGATGCATTATTGCGAAGCATGGAGTCTATCGTATTAAATAAATCCTCATTCTGTTCGTTGTAAGGAAGATAAATTCCTTCAACTTCACTTGGCATAAGTTCGAGACAACCACCCCCAAAATTTCTACCCATTATCTCTGCAAAAGTAAAAGATAAGGAATTATAATAACTTGCTATAAAAGCTTTCTTATTGATTCCTTTGTGGATAAACACTCTATGCATCGTATCCGTCGTATATGCTTCTGCTTCGTTTAAAACAAACTTAGGATAAAGATTGTTACGACGAAGGAATAATGCATCAGATAATTTAATAGAAGGAATTACCCACCACTGATCGCGTATACTAGTCTTATAACCTTTATTCACTCCCTCTTTTACACCATTTTCCAAATAAGCTTTAACCCCACTGTTTCCCTTTACATCCGCATCAGGAGTGAATACAAGAAGATGAGCCTTAGCACCTGACTCAACATTCTTAAGCCAGTCATTATAAGTAAAGCAAAGACTGTTAACCTGTACGCTACGTCCTATCATTGGATGTGCATATTCCTGCAACTGATACAATGAAACCACAGATTTGGGCACAGTAAAATAACTATTGGAACCTGTTGTAATACCAACTTCTACATCAGCATAGGAGGAAATCTTCGGCATAGACTGAGTCTTAATTTTTTCCAAGAATTCAAGTTCTTCCTTAGCAAGAAAATAGTACGTCCATTTGTCTGTATGAAAATCTATCTTCTTTGTTGGGAAGCTCAATCTGTGCGGGTCTAAATTCAATAACCCTTCTGTATCGCGTACCTCAATGTGTTCTATCAGATGTTCGTCAGTACCATTTTTTTCACACAGCAACAATACGATTTCCTGCTGTATTTCTTCAAAAACAAGATTTTCAAAAGAAATTATATTAATCTTATTGAATGTCTTTGCAAGGTATTTGCGCAATTGCTGAGCATACTTTACCATCAATAATTCTGACGGAATAACAAACCCCATTTTCCCATTTTTCCTCAGAAGTTGGCAAGAACCTACAACAAATGTAACCCAAGCATTTGTCAGTTTTGTTCTTCTTAAATTTGAACGCTTGAAAATTTCATCAGCCAATACCTGCTGATTCTCGTCATAATACTGATAACGTATGAAAGGTGGATTGCCAACAACCAAATCAAACTTTTTATCTGTATCAAGACAAAAACAATGAAAGTCAGAATTTATAACTTCTGAATCATGTAGATTTATTGCTCTTGCCTTTTCTGCTTCTGCAGTTTCATATTCAATGGCAGTAATGCTTCTGAAAGACATATTTGCATTAGCCATACACTCTAGAAATATACCATCGCCACAACTAGGTTCCAGTATATCCATATGGTCATTACCATTAATCCCCCATCGAAGGATAAAATCCGCAATGGCAGATGGAGTGTAATATGCTCCTCTTAGTTTCTGTTCTGATGCATTTTCAATTAGCTGCATATAATTTTTTTATTATAGGAATTTTTGATACTTGCGATTCTGTCATACCATAAAGTACATTAATGGCATTCTGCTGTTCTTGCTTTAAAGCGTCAAACTGCCTTAGCAAAGGGATCTGTTTGCGTTTATTACCCTCTGCCGATGCAATTTTATCGCCTAGAACTATTAACCTTTTCTGTCTTCTTACAACATCATCATGTCTTTCTTTTTCTTCTGTATTTGAAAAATCAATAGTAGGAATTCGTATCTGTTTGAGTACCTTTGTTCCTCTAGCTATATACCCGCCACGGAATATTTCGCCATATAGAGATGCAAGCCACTCTCCCTGTACAGAACCTAACATTGCTTGTATATAATAGATGGAATATTGGCTATCAGTAGGAATACCAACAAGGCAATAACCTGCAGTACCTCCTGACGAAACCAAAGTTCCTTTCTTGTCAATTGCATATTTATCAGATAAAGACAAAACACCTACTATAATTTTTTCCTTTCTTTCACATGCATCGAGACTCTGATGTCTTCCATAACGATACCACTCGTTAGCCGTGGCCGGCACAGGTTGAATATTTCTTGACGGCTTAGACAATTCTGGTTTAACATCCATAAGATAGGCATAAAACAGAGGGAATCTCTCCTCTATGAGTTCTAATGGAATGAGTTCCAACTTACCTCTCGAATTTCTTTTATAAGGAAATAATACTCTAGCATTTGGGGTAAATGTGCAGTAAGAATTTAGCGCATCTTCCCTTTTTGCTCTCACAAAATATGGTTTTGTAACTTCTTTCTCTACCTGATATGTTTTGCCGTTAAACGCTAAAAATGTATAGGTATCTCTATCTTCCTCTGTAGGGATAAAGATATAAACATGATTAGCACTAGTTTGGATTCCATTGAATATGCATTTCTTACCAACTATCTCTACTAGAGTTTTAGTACTACGACTTATAACATCCAAGAGGTTCATTTGGATATCTGTACAAAGTACCCATGTGTTCCCTGAAAGCATAGTAGTGTCACGCTCATAGAATAAATTGGAATCTTTTGAACGAACTTTCCATGCAGAGAAATCGCTTACTTCCGAATACATAAATTTATCCCGTTCCTGATTCTGTAGTATGATAAGACAAGTATAAGTTGACTTATCTTCAAAAACCTGATGTGCTCCGAAAGAGACGATGGTCTTGAGAATTCTTCGACTTGCAATGAACTTACGTAATTTTGAAGCAGCCCCAACTTTCATAAACTTGTTAGGCACAATATAACCTAAGAAGCCATGAGGTTTCAACAGTCCCATTGCACGTTCTATGAACAAGAAATATTTATCATATTGCCCGCAACTACTCACATATAGCTTCTCTGTTTTGTAAAGTTTCTTTTCTGTAGGCGTATATTTCTTCATATCTTCCGTTTTCATATATGGCGGATTACCCACAATCAAATCAAACTTTCTACCTTCAAAGTCGAAAGGATTAATCTCTTCTACCAATTCAGATGGAACATTCTCCGGAGAAAGCAAACTGTTCCCGTAAAAAATGTTTTCATCTAGATTAGGCAAGATGGGATGGAATGAAGATAGTGTATTAACATCTTCATCCTCTAATAATTTCAGTAAAAGTCCGAATTTACATGCCTCAACAGCATTAAAATCCTTGTCAACTCCATATATACAATTAACCAAAAGATTACGCTTAATTCTAAATGGCAACTTGTAAGTATTAATACTTGTTTGTATGAGTACAGATGGACGGTGACTCTGATAATAATCAATAAGCGCATCACTTAGGAACTGATAAAGTTCCAATAGGAAAGCACCTGAGCCACATGCTATATCTGCACATTTAAGCGCATTGATTTGAGAATCATTTTTACCTATTATCATTTCTGTTGCAGTTTGGTGCAATATCTCGCGCACTATTACATTAGGAGTTGTTACGATGTCTCGCTCAATATTCTCGGGTTTATTGACAATGACTAATTCACCATCTTTTATATCCAACTTCTGAGCAAGAAAAATCTCATAGATACGTCCTAGAATATCAGATGAAAATACAGAAAACGAATACGGACTCTCTGGAAAATATAATTGCTTTATAATCTTCCAAAAAGCCGAACTCACGTTGTTTATTATATCATCAGACAACAGTTCCCCAAAGAGACCTGAATTATATTTATTATCAGCCTCTTTAAACTTTGATACAAGTTCCTTGTAACTATTATGATCTGCAATTTTCAGCAAAGCCTGATAAGTCTCAATATTTCTGTCTTCACAGACACGCAAAAAAAGTATCTTGTTGATGTAGCTTTGGACAACATCTCCGAGATAACTAATTTCTATTGCAGGCATAGCTGAATAAATCTGTTGACCAAGCAACAAACGCCATTCGTTGATTTGATTTAAAAACAGTTTATCTATAGATATGTGTTCGACATTCGTTGTTATATCCATCCACACCTCATCAAAGCTACCATCATAAACAGAAGCTTTTCCTAAGTAGCGGAGGAGTTCTTCTGTTACATTTTCATAGTCAGTATAATGATACGCTTTAATCAATGATTTTTTTCGTGAATCAGCTTCTTCGACAGGAGCTGTCGTATCATAGATAAATAAATCTTCAAAATTTGATAAAACAGAAATCTTCAATCCTGCAGTATAACCATAACGACGAACCTGCTTCGCAGGCTCGTCATCATTTTTTATATCGACGCATGGCTTCTTGGCTTCCAAGAAAAACTTCCGCTCACCATAAAGTCGAAAAGTATAATCAGGCTTCTTAGAATGAGTAGAAGCATCTGCTTTGAGTGACTCTTCTAGCAACACCTCACGTTCATTGGTATTCTTTCCTGAAATATTTCTTATATCCCAGCCCAAAATTTCAAACAATGGGTCCAAGAACTCATTACGCACTTGAGTCTCGTTAAAACGAGATGTGCGATAATAGTCCCTTTCCTGTTCATACTTCAGTACAAGTTGATGTATTTTATTTTTTATCTGCTCTATCATATTCTTATTATTTATCTGCACATTAAATGCAAAATTGCCCCCAAAGTTACACAAAAAAAACGAAACATCTATATTTTATTATATATGTTAACACAAAAATGAAAAAAAGTGGGTAATAGGCCTAATATTTTTAAAAAAGAACAAAATCATAGAAGAAAAAATGCCTGAATTTGACCAGAAAGAGGTGAAAAAATCAGAAAGAAAACAAAGAAAGACAAGGAAATGAAAAATATTTCTGACATAATTAGAGAATAAACAAAGATTAGAATATACTTCAAACTTAACCACAAGGAAGAAAAAATCATTAAGTAAAATCAAGAAGTACCACTTAAGGATTTAAGCATATTAACCTAAGCATCAACCCATTACATTTTATCAACTTATATAACGAAATGTAAATATTTATCAATGAAATCCGGTCATTAATGCCTGGTCATTTTCGGTCATTAAGGTTTTCGGGGGCGGCGAAATGTATATAGTATAATAT
>ERZ1034901.2367-NODE-2367-length-12029-cov-15.646735_pt1 | contig 12029 bp, 5 predicted proteins | sample MGYA00520628_ERZ1034901 | MGnify/ENA primary metagenome ERZ1034901 (study PRJEB33766, sample SAMN09781783) | gut metagenome | biome: gut microbiome | host: Homo sapiens | place: Madagascar | study: EMG produced TPA metagenomics assembly of the PRJNA485056 data... | reverse complement strand
GCCTTCATTTTCAAGGTCGGTCATATTTTTGGAAACCGACCGATGGGATCCTTACGCAAGACCCGGTATCGCGGCATTGCTAAGAACGCTCATCGCATCAATACGATGCTGGCGCTCTGCAGTCTCTTCACGGTCGACTGTTTCCTGAGGAGATTAAAGGCCTAATTGTGCCTATATCTAGGGAATTCCCTTAAAAAACATCATATTATTCGGATTTTAATGCTGTAAACAGACAAATTTATGTGTTTGGCCCGTTTTTCCCGGTTGCAGTCATAAAAATCGGTTCTTGCTCAGACCTTCCGATGAAGTTCGTGAAAAGTCTGCCACCCCTGAAGATTCCTCCTCTGGATCTTTGATGTGAGATCATTCCGGCAGTCAGGAACGCCGGAATGCTGGGCAGTAGACACGGCAGCGCAGAACTCAGCAGATGCGCTGCCGGGTCATCCGCACTGTACCGGCGCCATATTCAGGTCGCGTAGGCGCTTGCGGCGGCATTCTCAGGCGTTCAACTATCAGTAAACTTACTGAGTTTGAAACTCTTACCTATGCCTCTCCCAGAACTTCCACACACATGCCCGCGCTAAATCACGTCATTACTTGGAACAGGACTCGTCATCACTGGGACAGAATAACGGCACACGACGCATCTATCCGCTTTCAGGGCAATACCGTTAGAGCGGATTACAAGGTTTTCTATTGCGAACTCTGCAAGCAGCCGGTACTGCTGACGGCTGCCGGAAAGAAACAATCTCATTTCCGACACAGCAAACACGAAGACGACAAGAACTGCCCGGAGAGGATGTTCAATGCCCGCCCTGTCGACTATGACCCGCAGGATTTCGCTCTCCCTCTAAAGCTCGACTACGATCAACGCCTGAAGAGAATTCATCTTTTTCTGGGACTATTTGCTCCGAAGGGGTTGATTGCGCGCTTTCAGGCCAAAACGGGATGGATGCCCCAGTTCCGCATCGTCAGCATGATGGGCGGGACAGAAGAGCCGAAGCCTGACATATACAGTTTTGATCGTCTTGCAGAGGCAGGCATAACCTACTTCCGGCTTCGAAAAATCGCTGACGCCTATTCGCTGCACTGTGATGATGCGATTCGCAGAGAGCTTCATTGGCCAGCGAAAGTTTCCGGCGTGCCGGAACCTGCTGGCTGCATGTTTGACGAAGCAAGCACCAAACGAATTCCTGCTGACGGCGATATAGAAATCGGTCAAGTGTATCGGCTTCTAACTAGCCGAGATGTGCTCCGTTGCAAGGGAGTCGATATAGCGGAACTACCGCTCACAACAGATCCAGGCTGGCGTCTCTTCCGCATCAAACCGACGGAATACTGTGCAGAAGCCGCCAAATTCTTCATGCGTTGGCAGCTGAGGCTCACGGAAGCCCCGGTTCGCCTTTTCCCGCTCTGGCCGATGACGGTGAAGCGCCCCTATCTTATCGAGCGCGATTCCCGGCGCCCCACGCTTTTTTACGCGAGGGGCGATGCTACTCGCCATCATGTGGTCCCTCAAGACCTTGAAAGCAGCGTGAGGGAATCGGGCGGTAATCCAGCGCTCATCGAAATAGCCGCCGACTGGAAGCGACTCCTCATCACCTCCGGCAGAACTAGCGTGCTCAAATATGTTTTTCTCGATGAGTGCAAACTGCCGAAAATCACCTCTCCACGTCGTGATCTCTGCCGAATTGAAACGCTGCAGGGCGACCTGATTGCGGGGGAGGCGCTTCCTAAAGGCTGTTCTCAAGTGTGTGCAAAAGTACGCTTTAACGGAATGGCGGAGATCCATTCGGACAAGGTAGTGATCAGCCGCATAGAGCTCCGACCTGAAAAAGCCTCTATCCTGACGATCAAGCCTTCGGAAGTTTGCCGTATTTTTGTGGGATGCGATCTGATAAGAACGCTTTCCCATATAAAGTCTCTGAAGACAGACTTGAAGCACCCATTGTTGAAGCTTCAGTCATTTGATGGCCGGGAAGCAAAAGCTCAGGAAACTGCTCCGCTGCCGCATTCGGCATGGACGCAGCTCTTAGACAATCCGCAATACAAGCGCTTGGCACAGGCCAATCTTCTCTCAGACGCACTGCCTTTTGCCGCTCTGCGCGGCTGGCTTGCCCGTTAATTTTCCCATCACCCGATGAACTTGAAATACTCTCCACAAACTTTCACTTGCCGATCCTTATGCTATTCCTGCATTGAAAAAGACCCTGAGCATCAAAATGGAACACGCAGGGTTCTATACCGGAAAGCTGACCTGAAGGGAGGGAAGCTAAAACCTTTCGAGCCGAGTCTTGATGCCCCACGACTATTCAACAACCGCAACCGCTTTTTCCCCAACGGCGGCGATGAAAGCCGCGAGGTAAATGGGTGGGGGTTCTGGGATCTTAAGACAGAACCCAATAAAAAGAATCCCGCCTATGATTTTCCGACAGTCGCGTTGTGCGAAGATCTGAAGCCCATTCGTGTGGAGTCGCTCCCCACGGGAGTTGATTCTCTCATAGAGCTTCTAAAGAACGCGGTCTTCCGCAAATCAATCAACGCCTGCGGCGGCCTGCCGACGCTTTTTATGTACGCTGTCGGAGCCAAAGCAGAGGGCTGGCTCATTAATCCTGATCAGATTCTCCTGCAGGGCAATGAGTATGTATTCAGGGAAGCACTGTCCATTCCTCGGTATCAAGTTAATTCCGGCAATGTCATTCAGGCGAGGAAGAACCACGGAAAACCAGAAATCTTTTGGGCTGAAGCTGATCTAACTCCGCCTTGCGCCCTGAAAATCGGCATGTCCCCCACCTGCGAGCCGACAGAAGCTCTCGCGAGGCTCATCGACGATCACTTCTGCTCATGGTCGCAGTTCCAAGCGATGGGCATGCAGAAGAGCGCTCGGTCCGCGCTCGAGGCTCTTCTCAAAATTATTGAAAAGCCAGACCTGCATTCGCTGATGCTGGAACAGACGGGCATTTCAGAAGACGACTATCAAAAAGCAAAGAATGAGCTGATCGAGCACGGCACCAATGTAGTGAATGGAGAGGATCTCACCAGTGAAATCGTCTTTCATGCCATGTGTCGTCGTCCGGAGCTGATTGGCGCCGTCAAGAAGAATATTCGCTCTGAATGGGAGTCTGAACATCAGAGTGAAATCCGGAAAGCCAATGAAGAGCTGACCGGCATGCAGAAAGCTATTTCTCAACTGCTGCAGGATCGTCAAAAAGAAGAGAAAAATTACAGAATTGCTCTGAAGAACTGTCGGGACGCGGAAGAACGTGCGAAACGGCTTGCTTCAACGGAAAAAGAAGCGAGCGCCAGGTTTGCTGAAAAGCTTGAGACAGCGCGTCGCGATGCTGCTGAGCTCATTTCCGAGTTCCCTTTTACGGCTGCTATTGAGGCAAGTTTCAAGGATTCCGGCTTTTCTTCATCATCTGTAGTGCAAGGACACGCTCCGGCATCTGCATCACCTCTGCTCTGTCCACTGACTTCCGACACGGCGGCACCGTCAGTTCTGAATGAGCTCTCTGATGCTCTGAATCTCCTTCGGCACAACCTTGTCGCAGCAGGAGTCGAGAAGCCTCTTTCCCAGGATTTAGGCGGACTTCTTTTTACGGCGATGCTCCTCAGGCTTCCTCTGATTTTTGCCGGCCCCCAGAGCAGCAGCCTCGCGCTTGCGCTCTCTCTGGCCGTTACCGGTCGTCCTGCACTCACGGCTGACCTCGAGGAGCATTCGCCTGAAGCTCTACTCAGAGAAATAGAACGCGAAACTGCCGATCTGAATAATGACGAGATCTTTCTCCCCGTCATTGTTCTTAAGGGCACGCTCGGCGGTAGCCGCCTCACCCGCCTTGTCACGGATCTGCGCCTAAGACGGGTGCTGCCGATCTTCACCTTTGCATTCACGGAAGAGCTCGAGCTTTTTGCTCCGTCGCTCCTCAATTACGCCCTTCCGCTTTGCACGGAAGCAGTGATGACATACTCAGCGTTCACAAAACGCAACATGCAGCAGAGCTCTATGTCCGGCGATTTGGTGGAAAGGCTGAGGGCATCGCTAAATGTCAACAGTGTGAATGAAGAGCTTGAACTTCCCGAAGGCTATCGACTGCTTCCCTACGCAGAACGATCCTATGAGGTTCTTGCGGGACATGCCGAAGCGCTTTTCCCGGATCTTCGGGTGCAAAGCGCACTCATGCTCTGTCTCCTGCCGGCGCTTGCCGTCTTGGGGGAGAACCGCGCCGCTTTGCCGGAAATCAAATGGGATGATTTCGAGAAGGGACCATCCCAATCCGCCGTCGCCGCATTGGAAAAATTCTTCCTGCGATTCAAATCAGCTGTGGAATGACATGAACTGGAAAACCACTGTTGCTGAGAAAAAAACGGCCGGAAGCCTTGATCTGCAGCTGAAAGAAAGGGCTTTCAAAGAGATCACCGGAGCACTCGGAATACCGCTCTTTGATTTCAATGGTGCCTGGCTCTATCGCATCCGATCAACGGCCCTTTCGCTCGCCTGCCGCAGGATGCTCGCGTCTCTATGGGACGAACCCGAAGGCATCAGGGACGGCGTATCAGAAGTGCATGTCAAGCGCGCCTTCATCAACACCTACTGTGCCGTCCTCGAGCTCTGGCTGCCTCGTGGATCGTCCGCTTCTCCCGAGGAGTGCCGCCAGGAAGCTGTCGGTTATGCGGATCGCTGCTTCACGCTTTATGAAGCGCGCGGTTTTCTGTACCGTCAGCCCTATCTGGCTTTCCCCGCACCATTCCGCTGCACGGTTCTTCCCGGCGAAGATCTTATTCTGGCTCGCGGCATCGGTCCCGGGGTAGCATGCACCATGAGTGCCGGCGCCCCTTGCGTCAATCGGCAGGAAGCCGGGAACATTCTTCTGCCGGCTGGCGAAGCCGAATCCATAATGATTGCTCCGGAAACATTTCTCTGCGTCCCGCCGGAGCCTCCGTCAGAAGCCTGGCGCCGCGTCGTGAAGAATGCCGTCTGGCATGCGTACGACGATGAAGATCCGCCGCTTGAGTATCTCCATGAATCAGATTTCAGCCTGGGATATTGGGACAACACCCATAACTTCAGGAAGCGAAGTTCTGGACCCGAAGGGTCGGCTCTATCGCTTGCCCGACTGAAATCGGGCCCGACGCAGGCTTACTTTCTCTTCAGACAGCAAGGTGCAACAATGGAGATTGCGCCTCTCAGCCAGGCTGACGCACAGAGGAGTACTTCCTTTGCTGCGCAGATCCTCCGCGAGAGAGGAAAGCTGCCTCCTGTGAAAGTCAGGCGTATGAAATCAACCTCGGGCAACTGTCCCTATGCCTTTGTGCGCGTGAATTTCGGATACCTGCCGCCGCCGGAAATAACCTCATTCAGCGAACTTGCTGGGTGGCCGGCCGACTTCAGCCGCCCGACTCCTTTTCAGCGGATTATGGCAGAACCGTTATTCACCATGCTTATTCCGCTTTTGACTGCTGAAGGGTTCACCCTCAAATTCGAAAACTAAGAATTTGCTGCCATGCAGACTGCGGCTTCATTTTTCAAGGACTACCACCATGACCGAACAAGGCGCTTGGGGATTCCATCGCGAACTTCTCCTCGAACTGGAACGCTATCTCAATGCCCAGTACTTTGTCCGCTCTCCGATTCTGAGGCATATCGTTCCCCGGCTGCTCAAGGAACCGGGAATCATCCATCAGACGCCCTGGATTGAAACGACGCCGGCATACAAAGTCAGCCAGGAAGGCATTACGACGGCACGCATACCGGAAGAGGAGCGCCAGTTTCTTTCTGCTATGGCGAGTGCAGGCTGCGGCGTCTACATGAAGCCTTATCTTCATCAGATCGCAGCTCTTGAGGCTGTTCGGGGCCGCGGCGAAGACATTCTTGTTGCCACTGGTACCGGTTCAGGCAAAACTGAATGCTTCATGTGGCCGATGATCTCGAGGCTCGTTGGTGAAGCGTCACGCAGTCCGAAGAGCTGGGAGGAACGAGCCGTCCGAACGCTCATTCTCTATCCGATGAATGCGCTGGTTTCGGATCAGCTTGCACGCCTTCGCAAAATGCTGGACGACAGGAAGGGAATTTTCCGCAGGATTCTGTCCGAGTGCGCCCCCGGTTCCCGCCGACCGCAGTTCGGCATGTATACCGGACGAACGCCTTATCCTGGACCGGAACCGACGCAAAAAGGGAACGATGCGCTCGCGGCAACGCTCCGGTCGATCGTTGCCAATGAAGCTGTTGCGGAATATAGGGATCGGCTGGTCGAACTCGGCCGCATTCCGGCAAAGAAGGATATTGCTTCCTTCATCAAAAAACTCGAAGCAGGTCTTTATCCCGAAACGGATCCGGAGGATGCCGAGCTTCTGACGCGCTTCGAAATGCAGCAGACGCCCCCCGACATTCTCATCACCAACTATTCCATGCTGGAATACATGATGATCCGCAAGCGGGAAGCCGGGATCTGGGAGCACACGCAGCGCTGGCTTGAGAATCACCCTGACGAGAAGCTTCTAATCGTCATGGATGAGGCGCACATGTATCGCGGGTCTGCCGGCGGTGAAGTTGCGCTTCTGGTGCGGCGTCTCTTCGATACGCTCGGCATTGATCGCTCCCGTGTACAGTTCATCATTACTACTGCGAGCATGCCGGTTGATCAACTCGGCACAGTGGAGCTGTTCGCGAGGCTCCTTACTGCTGCTGATGATCCGAATCACCCCTTCCATCTCATCTTCGGCGAACGATCCGAATTGTCCCGCGAAAACGCTTTCGAAATACCGCCGGAAGCATTTGTCTCGGCTTCCCTCAACCTGCTCGAAGGTTCTGAGCAGGAAAAGCTCGGGGAACTCCGCCGCTTCTTCAGCAAAACGTCTCTTCCCTTTGATTCCGGGGTCTTTTCCTCGATTGAGGAAGCCGCGCGCTGGATCGGCCACAATATGGAGAACCTCAGGCCCTTCCGCAAGCTCATTGAATGCTGCCGAGGGAAAGCGCTGGCGCTAACCCGGCTCGGCAGTGAAATCTTCCCTTTGCTTGATAAAACAGCACAGGAACATGCCGTAAACGTTCTTCTGTCGATTGCCCCCATCGCCAGGAACGACGATGGATCAGTTATTTTCCCGGCTCGCCTCCATCTCCTTTTCCGCGGCGTGCGCGGCGTTTATGCCTGCATTAATCCGGAATGCTCCGGTGCTGAGGAGGCGGAAGACGGCATCAAGCTCGGAGCCCTATCCGTAAGCGACAGCGAATTCGGTACCTGCAGGCATTGCGGCCACATGGTCTATGAACTTAAGAGCGACCGGCGCTGCGGCGCGCTTTTCTTGCAGGGATACCTCTCCCCGGATGAAGAAGACGCCACTTATCTGTGGCAGCGGCCGGCTCCTTCACGTACAAATCGTCTTGTATCCACGGATTTCTACATTCCTCCAGAAGGCTTCAAAGCTGATCCCAAACGTCAGCGCAGGGTCTGGCTGAATACGCAGAGCGGCTGGCTCGATTTTACGGATTGTCACCAGGGCGAAGCAGGCTGGCGAGCTTTTTATGCACCTCTCGACCGAATGAAAACAGCCGGGAAAGACGAGAAGGAAGACGATCCGCTCGCTCCCTTTGCATTCAGTGCCTGCCCTCACTGCGGCAGGCAATCGGGCGACTCCATCCGTACATTCGAGACGCGAGGCAGCCAGTCCTTCTTCAATCTCGCGCACAGTCAATTCCTTCTGCAGCCCGCGGCTACGGGTTATGCACCTGACGATCCCCTCTATCCCAATGAGGGACGCAAAGTCCTCATTTTTTCCGATAGCCGCCAGCGTGCGGCAAGACTCGCGCGCGACATGAGCGAGACCGCCGATCTGTCTGCGAGCAGACAGATCGCTGGTCTTGTTCTTAAGGAATTTGAACAGAATGCTGGGAATCCTTGGAATCTCGAATCCTTTTATCCCCTCTTTGCGAGCTATGTCTTCCGGAAGCAGGTGCCGCTGCTTGCAGGCATCGAAGGTCAAACGCTCCACCGTCATGGCGCACTGATAGAAGAGACCCGCCTCGATGATGAGGCATGCGGTGAAGTTTTCAACCCGCAGGATGTCGATCCTGGAGAGCCGCCCAACGGCTACAGGGAACTCTTTCTGCTTCTCTGGTGCGCGCCTTTCAATACTTTTTACGAAACGGCCGTCAGCTGGCTCGAACCCAGTCGTGAATCAATTAAGCAGCTCCGCAAAGCGCTGAAGGAGGGCCAGCTTCCCCTGCAGAGTACTGAAGAAGCAAAAATCTTCGCTTCTTTATGGATCATGAGGCAGTGTGAATCCTCTGCATGCCTCGATCAATTTATTTCGAAGCTGATTCGAACCAAGGTCAGAAAATTTGCCGCTAATACGATCGACCGCATTGATGATCTCATCCCTCGTGAATTTGCTGAGATTCTCGGCTGGACGAAGGATGTCTGCATGATCGCATCCTCAGTGCTTACAAGAGCTTTTCTTGCCAGTACCAATGACGGATCCTTCGCGCTCTCTCTCAAGTATCTTAAGCCTCGGTACCAGCCCGATCATCCCTGGCTCAAATGCAGCGTCTGCTCCAGCCTCACCCCCTTTGATCTTCGCGGACACTGCCCTCATTGCGGAAGGAAGGCGACTCTCAGGACGCTCAATACTGATGAGGAAAGAGCGCTTGATTTCTGGCGCCGTCCCATATTCGAAGCAGCTGAAGGGAAACGGCGCATCCGCAATATCGATACGGAAGAGCATACGGCGCAGCTCTCCCACAAGGATCAGCGAGATGATCTATGGTCCAGGACGGAGAAGTATGAACTCCGGTTCCAAGACATATTGAATAGAGGGGAATCCCCTGTAGACATTCTCTCCTGTACGACGACGATGGAAGTTGGCATCGACATCGGATCGCTGGTGGCGGTGGCGCTACGCAACATGCCGCCCACGCGCGAGAACTACCAGCAGCGCGCCGGCCGTGCCGGCCGCCGGAATTCAAATCTCTCGACCATCCTGACATTCTGCGAAACCGGCCCGCATGATGCTTACTACTTCCGGGAACCCGCCGCGATGCTTAATGGTCCTCCGCGCCGTCCGTGGATCGACGTGGAAAATATGAAGCTGATCGAGCGCCATGTATCGATGCTGCTTCTGCGAGCTTATTTCCGCGATGTTATCAAGAAGGAACTCGACAGTGCCGAAAGCATCAGCGGCAAAGACTTCTTCAGTAAAGAAAGTCTGGAAGTTCTCAGGAACTGGGCAAAAGCATGGACGATTCCTTTAGGTCAGCTTCCGGGGAGTTGCGACAATCTCCAGACGAAGGTTTTTCTGGAGTCTTTCTTCGCGAAAATGGAGGAGATCGCACGATATGCCCGAACTCATGAAGCGGAATATGAGGAACTTTCCGTTCTGGACATCCTTTTCGGCGAAGGCGTCATACCCACGTATTCATTCCCCAAAAATGTAGTGAGTCTGACCGTTCAAAACAGAAACAGGCCTTACGCCATTGATTATCAGATCGAGCGAGGCATTGATCTTGCCATCAGCGAATTTGCACCTGGCCGTGCGCTTGTGGTGGATAAGAAGACTTTCCTCGTCGGCGGACTCTTCAGCAAGCCTCTTGAAAAGGCCGGCTGGATGAAGCCGGTAGAATCGCATTGGAACGATCCCAGGACGAAAAAGAGAGTTTATTCCTGCAAGGAATGCGGTTGGTTTGGATTCGACAATGGGATGAGCTCCGATTACCGTTGTCCAATGTGCGGCGGGCAGACAACCGAAGACCGCCCATTGGTTCGGCCATGGGGCTTCGGTCCGCTTCGCGGCAAGGAAGTCCTCCCGGGTGATGCGAGTGAGGTGTATTCGCGCGCGATGCCTCCGCAGTATTCAACGCTTCCCGATTTGAGCGAAAACATGGCGGAATATCCAGGGGGACGCATGCGGATTGCCTTCCGCTCCAATCAGCAGATCATTATGCGTAATCAGGGCGTCGGGGATGAAGGCTTCGCGTTCTGCACCGTCTGCGGTGCGGCTGCTCCCGGCCCAATGCTTGACAGCAAATTCCCGGCCCCATATTTAATGCCCTCGGAACGAGGAAGCAAGATGCGCCCGCAAACTCCGAGATGCGCACACAGCGATGTCCAGTCCATCGACCTGGGCTTTGACTTCATTACGGATATGCTTGTATTTGAAATCCGATTCGATGACGGACTCTTCGATTTCGCCACCGACAGCGAATGGATAAATCGCGCCGGACAGTCTCTCGCCGAAGCTCTGCGTCTAGCGGCATCCCGCATACTTGACGTGGATTTCACGGAACTCGTCACCGGGTACCGCCGTCGTCTAGAGCGCGGCAAGGCCGTTGACGTTTTTCTCTACGATGCCCTCTCAAGCGGTGCTGGCTACGCGGTGGCGCTGAAGTCGAGGTTTGAGGAATTGCTTAAGGAAACACGGCGCATTCTTACAGAGTGCAAATGCCGCACGGCCTGCCAAAACTGCCTGAGGCATTTCAGAAACCAGTACGTAAACGAGCTACTGGATCGCCAGAGTGCCCTGGAGCTACTTGATTGGGCCGAGCATTCATCGCTACCTCCTGATCTTCCGTTCTCAAGGATCATTCTGCTCCTCACACCATTGCAATCAACGCTCAGGATGTATGGCATTGGAATGGAGGCACAATCCGATCTACTGCTGTTGAGAAGAGGTTCAAACGCCCGAAAGGTGATCGTTCTAGCCGCCATGCGGCAACCGCCTCAGCACTCAGAAGACATTTTTCTCAATGAGGGGCTTCTGCGCTTCAACCGCCCTGCGGCGGTAGAGGAAATTAGAAGATTGATGTCGACTTCCTAGTGATATTGTGGAATGCGGGGCAGTAAAGCTCATAACTGCTCCGCTTACGCGTTTCTGTTCCCGTAGCAACAGCCTTCCTAAAGTGATTTATTAACACGGCATCGATATAGTTGACAAAAGGTTTGGGCTGGGTATACTTGATAAATGAATTACGAAAACAAATCTACCGCGACTCTTGACGGTCGCAAGACCACTCCTGAAGTCCAGCTGGAGCTTCGCTGCCGCTGCGTCATTTACTTCCGTGATGGAGTAAAGCGCGCTGAAATCGCACGCAGACTTGGATTGAGCCGCCAATGGGTTACCAAGATCATCCAGGTCTACCAGGCCGAAGGCTTTGACAGCGCCGTTGCCGGCAAGAAGCGCGGCATGAGTGAGGCATCTGCAGAAGGAATGCGGATGCTCAGCCATGAAGAAGCAAAGAAGGTTGCCAACTGGATTGTCGACAAGAATCCGGCGCAGCTGAAGTTCGACTTTGCCTTGTGGACGGCCAAGGCAGTGCGCCAGCTCATCTACAGAGAGTTCGGCAGACAGCTCGCCCTCTCGACCGTACGCAATTACCTGCGTTCATGGGGCATGACGCCTCAGCGTCCGAAAAAGAAAGCGATTCAGCAGGATGATGCTGCGGTCCAGCGCTGGCTTGAAACGGAATACCCGGCTATTGCTGAGCGTGCCAAAAAGGAAAAAGCCACCATTTTTTGGGAAGACGAAACCGCTGTCCAGCAGGATACCAATTGGATCCGAGGCTGCGCGCCGCGCGGAAAGACGCCGACGATCCTGCATGATCGCCGCACCTGCTGCGGCGCCCCGGTCATGATCTCGGCCGTGAACAATCAGGGTCTGTCGGCTTTTGCATTTCAGCGAAGCGCCGTGCGCCGCTATTCATTCATACGCTTTCTGCATCGTCTCATCAAAGACTACGGCGTGAAGGGCAAAAAGCTTTTCGTCATCTGCGACAACTGCAGAATTCACCACGCAAAGCTGGTCGCCGCCTGGTGCGAAGCTCATAAGGAAGAAATCGAACTCTTTTTCCTTCCCTCATATTCGCCGGAACTGAACACGGATGAGTTTCTGAATCGTCAGCTCAAAACGAATCTGCGGCTGAAAGGGCCGAAGAGTCACGAAGAAACGCTCGAGCACGCAAAGGAGATCGCCTCCGCCTTCAAAAGCGACAGGGCTGACGCACATTAATTTCTAATTTCAGCTGGAATCTTTTGATTTTCAGC
>ERZ1034901.2365-NODE-2365-length-12036-cov-7.490193_pt1 | contig 12036 bp, 5 predicted proteins | sample MGYA00520628_ERZ1034901 | MGnify/ENA primary metagenome ERZ1034901 (study PRJEB33766, sample SAMN09781783) | gut metagenome | biome: gut microbiome | host: Homo sapiens | place: Madagascar | study: EMG produced TPA metagenomics assembly of the PRJNA485056 data... | reverse complement strand
TCTGCAGCAGATGATGTGATGCGTTGCCCTTGTAGATTGTAGTAAGTTTCAGCTACCACATGTGTTGCAGAAGGTTTACCATAGGGTAGTGGTGATATAGCCGTTGGTGCCGACGAAGTTTCACGCAATCCTTGGTGCAAACCATAGTAGGCAGGCTTTGGTGTGAGGTTAGAGTCGTAGAGTAATGGGTTGCGACCACCACGCCATGTCATAGCATCTGTCAATCCCCATATCATTAGCTCGTTGCAGTTGTCAGCCTCCATAGCTATGCGAGCAATATTATAATAGTCTTTAGCTTGTTGCATGCGGTTAGCTTCATTGTCGTCCATACCAAGGTCGAGCTCTGTGATTACACAGCGTAATCCGATGGCTTTGAAGCGATCGATAGTAGCTTTGAGCTTATTAATATCTACGTTGCCAACATCAAGGTGGCATTGCAATCCTACACCGTCAATAGGCACACCTTTCTCCTTCAGATACTTAGCCAAGTTGTAGAAAGCTTCAGCCTTTGCCTGGCCTTGGAATTCTACGCCATAGTCGTTGAGTATAAGCTGTGCATCAGGTGCAGCCTCATGAGTCCAGCGGAAAGCCTTTTCTATATAGTCATCGCCAGCGAAGTTCCAGATAGAAGCAGCACGAAGTTTGAAGCCGTTAGGGTCGGTACGAACTATTGATTGGTCGTCGTCTAACACCTCATTACAAACATCCCACTCTGCCACCTTTCCTTTATAGTGGCCTGCCACATTATAGATATGGTTTTTCATAATGTCGAGCAATTGTTGCTTTGTGAAGTTTTTATCGTTCTTCTTACCATCTTTGCTCACCCATTGTGCCACCTGCGAGTGCCATACCAAGGCATGTCCTCTTACTCGCATGTTATGCTTTTGAGCAAATGCCACAAGTCGGTCGCCATTATAATAGTTGAATTCGCCTTGGTTAGGTTCTGTGGCATCAAACTTCATTTCGTTTTCGCATACCACCATATTGAACTGGTCTATCAGTTGGCGAGTCTTGCTATCATTTTCGTCATCTATATTTATCTTGTTATCATATAGTGATACACAAGTACCAACATATTTTCCTTGCTTTTCGGTATATGTTCGTAGTGGATCGCTATATGCCTTTTCTTTTTCAATATCTATAGTCGTAGTATCGGTCTTTGTTTCTTCGTCGCTATCTTCTTTCCATTCACCCTGTCCACCATATTCTAAAGAGGTGACACATGCTACAATAGCAAATTTACCATCAATTTCTTTGATGTCAGTCTTCCATGTATATTGCTTTGGGTATCTTACATCGAAGTCTAATGCTTCATCTTTAGAATTGCAAGTTATGAGTTTTAGTTCATCGCCAACAGCGAGTGTAGGGTTGCTTGTTAGTGTGATATACATACGTGGCTTTTCGTTAGATTCGCTGAAGTCCTCCATCTTGTTGCTTATAGATATGTTGCCATCAACAACAAGCTGGTCATAGTGTTCGCCATCTGTGACCTCCATTCGTATCTTCGATTTTGGATGTAATACCAAATTAGGTTTCTCTTTAGTTGCGAAGTTCTTTAGCATTAGAGTGCCTATGCCACCATCGCCAGGAGCGAGAGTTCCGTATAGGTCTACAGTAGAGCCAATACTGCCTACGCCTCCCAACAAACCTTTGCTCATTACGTATATACCAGGTGTTTGTGCAGAAGTCTGCTGACCTATAGCTCCAGATAGTTTTCCTGACTCAGTTTTTTTTACATCATTATTTGCCATTACAGCACCATCAATGATGCGGATGCCGCCTGTTATCAAGTTTTGGTTGCCTGTGATGCGATAAGTACCCTTACCCTCTTTCACAAGTCCTACCTTTATATTTAGGTTTGAGCCTCCCATAGGTATTATTCTTCCAGCGAGAGTTCCGTCGCTATTGTCGCCACCAACCATGTAGTAGGCGTCGTTGTTAACCTTTTCTTTCAGATATCCATAAATAGTAGAGCCTTCTTCTGTGTCGAGATGAGCTATGCGTAGTCCGCGCTTACCACTTTCGCAAGCTATGGTTGCGCCATCGTGTAGCACTACTTTAGTATTTGCAAAACAAGGGTTTATATTGCCGTCAGCAGCATTTTGTGCAGCATTATCTGGCGCGAAAGTCTTGCCCGACATCCATACTAATCCATAAAAGCCAGCATTGGCTTCTACATCTTTGTATGGGAAAATATTCAAGGTGCCATTGAATAGCGACCAGTCTGGATGATAGTTTTTGTTGTTTTTCCCGTTGCTACCAAGATATGTGCGTTCGCCACCAGCATATAGATTTATTATGCCAGCTCCTTCCATCTTACTATTCAGATAACTATAGCGAGCTGTTCGTATATTCAATGTTTCATTTTCCGGAATTAGTGTAGGTGTATTCCATACCATATAGTCAGACGATGTGTTTTCCTTGCATATATCGATGAGGTTGTTGCTGTTTGAAGCCACAAAATAGTCATCGTGTTGTCCTTTTAATCGCACATTGTCAATATAATATTCTGAATTGTTGTGATGGATACCGATATGTAGATTTCTTTCGTCGTCGGTAGCAGTTGTTACCTTACCAAGAGGATATTGTTTCGCTATCCATTGTCCTTTATCGCCTTGGTAAGGATAGCTCTCGTCTTGATATAATTTGTCGTTGCCGAGATAAGCATGAAACTGTTTCCAATCGTCTGCATCTGTAGTAGGGCGATATAGGTCAAAGCTGAGTGTAGATTTACTGTCAGTAAGCAGATGACCTGCTAATTCCGGTGGAAGTGCGAGGGTAACGAATGTTCCCCAAGTCTTAACGGTGATGTGCAACACCTTATTGTTAGGATTTGTAGGGTCGGCAACCACTTCAGCTACCGCCTTAGCTTCGTCGGTAATGTTTCCTTGGTCTACATTCCACATAGTGAATTTTTGTCCGATTTCGCAATCTTCGAAATCAAACGTTTGACCATTAGCAAGTGCTGGTGCCAATGATAGGCATACTGTCATGCATGCAGCATGCCATGTCTTTTGTTTAATGTTCATGTTTTTAGTTGTAGTTTAGTTGTTAGGTATATGCAAAAATAGTAAAAAGCATTTAAAGAGGATTGATTATCAGTATGATAATTTGTTAGAATAGCAAAAAATATAGTTATTAATCAAAATTTTGTAGTTTTTCGTATTCGTTCAAATTCGTATAGGATTATGGTTAAAAGAAAGGTTAATAAAAAGTTAGTAGAAAGCAAAGAGGGGAACAGACAATTGTATTCCCCTCTTTGCAATCTTTTCTATCCAAGCTTCAGCCTTAGCGAGTTTAGCACTACGCTAAGGCTCGAGCATGCCATAAGTCCACTTGCCCACATTGGGGTAATCTGGAAGTCGATACCGAAGATGTGTAAAACACCAGCAGCAAGCGGAATGCACACTATATTGTAGACAAAAGCCCAAAATAGGTTTTGCCATATCATGCTTACCGTTTTGCGGCTCAATTTTACAGCTTCGGGAATAGCCATGAGGTCGTCGCCCATTAGCGTGACTTGTGCCACATCCATAGCCACATCCGTACCCTTGCCTATAGCCATACTCACATCGGCAAGAGCCAAAGCCTGAGTGTCGTTGATGCCATCGCCAACCATCATCACCCTCTTACCTTCGTCCTGTAGTTTCTTCACCAAAGCCTGTTTGTCGTCTGGCTTCACATGGCTCTGATAGTGTTGTATGCCAGCCTTCTGAGCCCAATAGCTTGCAGCTTCCTCTTTGTCGCCACTCATCATCCACACCTCTATACCTTCTTTTTGCAAAATGCTCATTGCCTCAGCTGCATTAGGCTTTAGTGTTTCGCGAGTTTCAAGATCTATGTCGTCAGCCTTTGTGAAGTCTACGTTCTGGTTTGGGATGGTGAGCGTTCCGGTCTTGTCTATAACCAAAGCATCAACCTTTCTTAGTCTTTCCAAAGCTGCAGCATCCTTTATTAGAATCTGTTTCTCGGCAGCCTTTCCCATGCCAACCATCAAGGCTGTAGGAGTAGCCAATCCCATAGCACACGGACAAGCTATCACCAGCACAGCTACTGCAGAAAGAATTGCTTGGGGTAGTGCGGCATTGCCACCGATAGCCCACCAAACAATGAAGGTTACTAACGCTATTGCTGCCACCACAGGCACAAACACCAATGCCGCCTTGTCTACTATGCGTTGCACAGGCGCCTTGCTTCCTTGAGCCTCTTGCACCATTCTAATTATCTGAGCCAAAGCTGTCTTTTCGCCTATCTGCATAGCTCGCATGCGTAGTTTGCCTTGACTTGGTATGGTGCCAGCCATCACCGAGTCGCCCTTGCGTTTAGCCACTGGTGTAGGCTCGCCCGTAATCATGGCCTCATCGATATATGCAGCATCGGCAGTCATAAAACTCTCAGCTTCGGTCACAATGCCATCTACAGGAATCTTTTCGCCAGCTCTAACCTCAATGACATCGCCTCGACCTATTGTTGCCAATGGCACATCTTCTATCTTGTCGCCATCTATAAGTCGGGCAGTCTTTGGCTGCAATCCCATCAAGTGGCGTATGCTACTTGCTGTACTGTCTTTAGCTTTCTCCTCCAAGCATCTTCCGGTAAGCACAAAGGTTATGATCATCACCGAGGCATCGAAATAAGTATGCCATTCTATGCCTCTTGCTCCCCAAACATCATCACCCCAAAAGGTGTTGAAAGCACTTAGCAAAAAGGCAATCATCGTGCTTAGCGCCACAAGCGAGTCCATGTTTGCTGTGGCATGTTTTAGCTGCTTCCATGCTGAGATATAGAAGCCTTTACCACACCATATCATGTTCACCAATGCAATAATCAAAGCCATTTGGTTGTTTATGTTGCGTGCTGCCAGCTCCGATTCTGCACCCATCGAAATCCATCCCATGCTGAATGCCATCACCAAAATGGAGAATATCCACGAGCCAATGGTTTTGCGTTTCAATAGTGTAAACTCTCTACGATTTATCTCCTCTGCGCTACGGTTTTCTTCTATCACAAGGTCGTAGCCTGCATTGCTGATTTCGCGTTTCATATCTTCGAGCGTTATTTGCTCTGGATTGAAGTCTACCAATGCCGTGCGTCCTGCAAGCGACACCGTGGCAGAATTGATACCATCTAAAGAATTGAGTTTACGTTCTACGTTGGCTGCACAAACAGAGCATGCCATGCCTATAACTGGTATTGTCTTTTTCATTTATGTTTGCTCAAAGTTGTTGTATGCTGATTTATATATGATGCAAAGGTACAAAAAACTGAGTTGTTTAGCTATCATGTTAACGATATATTTAGTAATTTTGCACCAACATTATTATATATATACATAATTATATTATAGCATTATAATTTAAAAGGGTAACTAAATGAATAACAATAGCGTTAACGACATGACCGTAGGCTCGCCACTAAGAGCTATCACAACCTTTGCTATTCCGCTCATTATGGGCTACATTCTACAGCAGATGTATCTCATCATCGATGCTGCTATTGTGGGCAGATGGATTGGAGTAGAGGCATTGGCAGCGGTAGGAGCATCGTCGAGTATTATGTTTTTGATAATGGGCTTTTGCAACGGATCGTGTGCAGGCTTCGCCATTCCTGTGGCTCAAGCTTTTGGTGCTAAAGATTATGCCAAGATGCGAGCCTATGTTAGCAATAGCATCCGCATAGCTATAGTCTTAGCTGTGGTCATAACCTTTTTGTCGTGCATCTTCTGTGGTAAGATATTGCATCTTGTAAACACTCCTGCCGATGTCTTTGATGATGCCTACACATTTCTTATATTACAGTTTGCAGCTATCCCTTTCACTATAGCCTACAATTTGCTGTCGGGTCAGATTAGAGCGTTGGGAAATTCTAAGCAACCTTTTTATTTCCTTATCGCTGCTTCGCTGGTCAACATACTGCTTGATGTGGTGTTGATTCTCATTATGGGACTGGGCGTAGAAGGAGCCGGTATTGCCACATGGCTGTCGCAAGGCTTTTCGGTAGCACTTTGCGTGTGGTACATCAAAAAGCATATGCAAATACTCATTCCGCAAGGCAACGAGCGAGAATACGATAACAAGAAGGTTAGCATATTGCTCAACAATGGTGTGCCTATGGGCTTACAATTCTCTATTACAGGCATAGGTATAGTGATGCTGCAGAGTGCCAATAACGCATTGGGTACTATATATGTAGCAGCCTTCACAGCATCAATGCGAATAAAATATCTCTTCACCTGTGTGTTTGAAAATCTTGGCATGGCTATGGCTACATACTGCGGACAGAATATTGGTGCAGGCAAGTTGGATAGAGTAGAGCTGGGAGTGAAAGCTGCCATCAAGGTGATGATGGTATATTTCATCTTTACCTTTGCCATTATCTATCCTTTTGCCAATAATATGATGATGCTATTTGTTGATAGTGGTGAAGTTGAGGTGGTGAATCTTGCAGCCCAGTTTATGCGAATAGCCAACTATTTCTTCCCTTGTCTCGGATTGCTCACGATATTTCGCTATAGCATCCAAGGTTTAGGTTACAGCAATCTTTCTATGCTGAGTGGTGTGATGGAGATGATAGCCCGTTGTGGAGTTAGCTTATGGCTTGTACCAGCTTTTGCATGGTATGGTGTTTGCTATGGCGACCCTGTAGCATGGGTAATGGCTGATTTATTCCTTATTCCAGCCTTCGTGTGGTTGTATAAGCATTTAGGTAAAAAGCTGAAACAACACTAAGCAATTTTGCTAAAACAAAATAAATTGCTAAATTTGCATCATCAGATATAGATAGCAGAGCCTTATTCTGATAGGTTCTATTAGATAACAATAAAAAACTACAATAAAAATACGATGAAGTATCTTATTCTCTCCGACATACACGGCTCTTTGCCATCGTTGGAAAAGGCATTAAAGATATATGCCGAAAATAAATGTGATATGCTATGCCTGCTTGGCGATATTATCAACTATGGTCCTCGCAACGGATTGCCTGAAGGTCTCGACCCAAAGGCTATAGTTGAACGACTCAACGCTATGGCTAAGGATATAGTGGCAGTACGTGGTAATTGCGACTCAGAGGTAGACCAAATGCTACTTCAATTCCCTGTGCTCCAAGATTCTATGCTTCTTGTTGACAATGGTACACGCATTTGGCTCACACATGGTCATATCTATAATCCCGACCACAAACCATCATGCCATGCCGATGTGCTCTTCTACGGTCACACCCACCTTTGGCACCTCGATGTTGATGCAGAAGGTACAGTAGTATGCAATACAGGTTCGCCAACATTCCCAAAGGGAGGCAATCTGCCAACTCTTGCTATTTATGAGAATCGCCATATCCAGGTGCTCGACATGGATGGCAACATACTCAAAGAATTGAAGTTCTAATAGAACTCTTAGAATAAATACTCTAAGAAAAAAACTATTTAGGAGCTTTGCTGTTCGCTAATTGTTTGAAATATAGCAGATAGCGAACAGCTATAATATAGTTGTTGTTATTCTATCTTCGTAATTTGAAGAATACAAGCGAAATTTATGTGATAAAAGATATATAGTTAGCAAAAGGGCAAAAAAAAAGGAACGCGCCCGTCCCCAATATGCCTGCAAGCAGTTTCTAACTGCAAGCCAGGCTTTCAACATCTCTATGCTATCCTATCAATCTTTCTCTGTTCTTTTTACCTTATTATCTAATACCTACCTGAAACAATCCTTTATTCTTTACCTTAACCTAATACCTGTCGTCCTGAACAATCTTTCTTTTTTACCTTAACCTAATACCTGTCGTCCTAAACAATCTTTCTTTTTTACCTTTTCTTAAGACTTATACCTTCCTGAACAATCTTTCTTTCTTACCTTAACCTAATACCTGTCGTCCTGAACAATCTTTCCTTCTTACCTTAACCTAATACCTGTCGTCCTGAACAATCTTTCTTTTTTACCTTTTTCTAAGACTCAATACCTTAATAGAATCCTGATCTTAAATAACTAAAAACCTAAACTATTACTAACCTAAACAATCTTTCTGAATCAATCTTTTGTCCTTTTGACGATGCAAAGGTAAACATTGTGTGCGAACACAACAAACATTTTCCTATAAATTATTCATTAAATATGTAATTCTTGACGTATATCAAAGAATTGGTATTTTGACTGCCACAACTTCCCATTATAATCCTCCATCATGCCTTTATACCGTTAATCGGCTTGGCTGTTGAGCTTTTGAAAACCTATATATAATATAAATATGTGAGAAATCTCTTCGCTATTTTAAAATAAATAGGTATATTTGCGCATTAATTTCAAAACATCACTTGTTTACAAGACTATGAATATAACAGAAAGATTTCTAAATTACACCAAGTTCGATACTCAGTCGAACGAAGATTCCACTTCGGTCCCAAGTACCGAAAAGCAGCTTGTGTTTGCCAACTATCTGAAAGAAGAACTCGTTCGCGAGGGACTTACAGATGTTGAAATGGACGACAAGGGCTATGTATATGCCACTCTAAAGGGCAACACCAAGAAACCTGTACCAACAATAGGTTTCATATCTCACTATGACACCAGCCCTGATTGTAGCGGTAAAGACGTGAAAGCACGTATCGTGGAGAATTATCAAGGTGGCGACATAGAACTTTCGCCAGGCATAGTTTCTTCACCAATAAAATTCCCTGAACTCAATAGCCATGTTGGCGAAGACCTCATCGTTACCGATGGTCATACATTGCTCGGAGCCGACGATAAGGCTGGTATTGCAGAGATAATGCAAGCTATGTGCTATCTGTGCGACCACGACGAGATAAAGCATGGCGACATCCGTGTAGGCTTCAATCCTGATGAAGAGATTGGTATGGGTGCCCATCATTTCGATGTAGAGAAGTTTGGTTGTCAATGGGCTTACACTATGGATGGTGGCGACTTAGGTGAGCTTGAGTTTGAGAATTTCAACGCAGCAGGAGCTAAGGTCGTTATCAAGGGTGTGAGCGTGCATACAGGCTATGCCAAGGGTAAGATGATTAATGCTAACCGTTTGGCATGCGAATTCAATAGCCTTATCCCTGAAACCGATATTCCTGAAACTACAGAGGGTTATCAGGGCTTCTATCATCTGATAAGCATGGAGACACGTACTGAGGAGGCTAAGATGAGCTATATCATCCGCGACCACGATCGCGAAAAATTCGAAGACCGTAAGCAGTTCTTCCTCGATATTGCCAACAAGATGAATGCCAAGTATGGCGAGGGTACCGTGAGTGTGAAGCTCAACGACCAATATTATAATATGAAGGAGAAGATTGATGACAACATGCATGTCATCGATATCGTGCTTCGTGCTATGCAGGAAACAGGCGTACGTCCAAAGGTTGAACCTATTCGTGGCGGAACCGATGGAGCACAACTAAGCTTCAAGGGTTTACCTTGTCCAAATATCTTTGCAGGCGGAGTAAACTTCCACGGACCTTATGAGTTTGTGAGCATACAAGTGATGCAGAAGGCTGTCGACGTGATAGTGAAGATTTGCGAAATAACCGGTACATACAATGACTAATTAAAAATAAATGGCTGAGATACCCCATTTGATACAAGACCTGGCACTAATCCTAATGGTGGCAGGTCTTGTCACTTTATTATTCAAGAAGCTACGCCAACCATTGGTGTTGGGATATATCGTAGCTGGATTCCTGGTGAGTCCACACATGCCATATTTGATGTCGGTAGTCGACAAAGCAGATATACAGACGTGGGCAGATATCGGAGTGATGTTCTTATTGTTCTCGCTCGGTCTTGACTTCTCGTTCAAAAAGATTCTGAAGATGGGCATGGCGCCTGTCATAGCAGCCCTCACCATTATCTTCTGTATGATGGCGCTGGGCACAGGTGTTGGCACCCTGTTTGGCTGGAGCCGCATGAACTGCCTGTTTCTTGCAGGTATGCTTGCCATGTCGTCTACCACCATTATCTATAAGGCTCTCGACGACCTTGGCTTACGGCAACAACGCTTTGCTGGTCTTGTGATGAGTGTGCTGATATTGGAAGACGTGCTTGCCATTGTGATGATGGTGATGCTGTCTACGATAGCGCGTGGAGCCAATCCTGATGGTAGCATGATGATAGAGAGTGTGGGCAAGATAGTGTTCTTCCTTGTGTTGTGGTTTGTGGTGGGAATATTCCTTATTCCACCTTTCCTCCGCAAAACTCGCCGACTGATGAACGACGAGACTCTTGTGGTAGTGGCACTCGGACTCTGTTGTGCTATGGCTGTATTGTCAACTACCGTAGGCTTCAGTTCTGCCTTTGGAGCTTTCGTCATGGGAAGCATTCTTGCCGAAACTATCGAAGCCGACAAGATTACTACTGTAGTAGAGCCTGTTAAAAACCTCTTTGGAGCTATCTTCTTTGTCTCTGTAGGTATGCTTGTCGATCCAGCTATCCTTGTGAGCTATGCCGTGCCTATTCTTGTGCTCGTACTAGCAATATTAGTTGGTCAAGCAATCTTTGGTACCATGGGCTTCATGCTTAGCGGTCAACCATTAAAGACAGCCATGCGATGCGGATTCTCTATGGCTCAGATTGGTGAGTTTGCCTTTATCATAGCCTCGTTGGGACTGTCGCTTCGTGTGATAAGCGACTTCCTTTATCCTGTTGTCGTAGCGGTATCTGTTATCACGACCTTCCTCACGCCATATATGATGAAGGCAGCTATACCATGCTACGAATTTATGGAACGTAGATTGCCACGTAAATGGATTCGCCGACTCGACCATATGGGAGCTATTCACCATACCACTCAAACCGAGAACAACCATTGGCGTGCGCTGCTCAAAGCCATGGCGTGGAATGTGGTGATATATTCAATCCTCTCGGTTGCAGTAGTAGCTATAATGCTTTCGTTATTCCTTCCTTTCATGCGTAGACTGCTGCCAGGATGGGAACTTCATTGGTGGGCAAATGGAATAACAGGTATCCTTACCGTGGCTATGATTTCTCCATTCTTGCGTTCTATGATTATGAAGAAAAATCATAGCGAGGAGTTTAAAGCCCTATGGACAGAAAGTCGACTCAATCGTTTGCCGTTGATATTTACAGTCTTGGTGCGTGTGGCAATAGGCGCAGGCTTCATATTCTATATCTGCAACTATCTGTCACGATTCAAAAACGCATTAATCATCACTATCGCACTTGTGGTGATATTGCTCATGGCTTTGTCACGCCGACTAAAACATCGTAGCATACGCCTTGAGCGACTCTTTGTGCAAAACCTTCGTTCGCGCGATATTGAAGCACAGGTTAGTGGCAAACGTCGTCCACTCTTCGAGGGTCATCTCCTTGATCGTGATATCCATATCTCTGAGTTTATAGTACCTGTAGATTCGCTTTGGGCTGGCAAGACTCTTGCTCAACTCAAACTCGGCAATCGCTTCGGAGTGCATGTTAGTAGCATTCTGCGTGGTAGCCATCGCATAAACATACCTGATGGTAATATGATGCTCTTCGTGGGAGATAAGCTGCAGGCTATAGGCAACGACGAACAGCTTAATATAATGAATGCAGCTATGCAGGCAGAGCTATTGCCTGAGGATGCCGACATCGAACATCGTGAGATGAAACTTCAGAAGCTCGTCATCACTGCCGATAGTCCGCTTGTTGGCAAAACGCTCAAAGAAAGCAACGTGCGCCAACGCTATAACTTCATGGTTGTGGGAGTGGAAGAGGGACAGAAAAACCTTACCATGATAAATCCTAACCGCCGCTTCGAAGTAGGCGATATCGTGTGGGTGGTAGGAGAAGAGAAATAAAGCATAATGAGTTAATAGAATAAAAAGAAGAAAAGCCATTTCATGGAATTGCTCCATGAAATGGCTTTAATGTTGGTTTTTAGTATGGGGTAGGGTGATTGATAGTAGGTGGCTTAATATATTTAGCGTTGCCTACTTCAGTTTTTAAGTTTTTTATTCTTTATTATTTAGTATTTTGCATTTTGTGGATCAAAGTTGGTCCAGCCAGCAAGCCAGTTGTCTGTTGCGTTGAATGCTCCTAC
>ERZ1034901.2359-NODE-2359-length-12060-cov-103.635985_pt1 | contig 12060 bp, 13 predicted proteins | sample MGYA00520628_ERZ1034901 | MGnify/ENA primary metagenome ERZ1034901 (study PRJEB33766, sample SAMN09781783) | gut metagenome | biome: gut microbiome | host: Homo sapiens | place: Madagascar | study: EMG produced TPA metagenomics assembly of the PRJNA485056 data... | reverse complement strand
TGTCGGACATGACGCTAATGGCTAAGGGGGATTCGGTCCTGGTTTGTTGGCTAACTGGTCTCTCGCTTCCCGTTTATCGTGACTTCATTCATGGTACTGCGCAACCTACAAGGAATGCTTGGGCGGAGACGAGATATTGGTATATGTCTTCTCTCGCTAAAGGCAGAGAATGGATGGAGGAACGTGCCAAGACGAGGATTCACAAGAGCCTGATCTTTGTGGAATCGAGTAGATTTCAGGTGCAGAAGGATTCCTTGAAGGATTATCTCAATGAGAAACCTACTCATACGGAGATTGAATATAACAAGATGTATCCAGCTTTTGGTAAATCTACTGATAAAGAGTTTGAAGATTGGAGAAAAGTGTAGATTCTAACTTAAAAGTGTACCTGTCTGGAGCAGCTGGACAGGAACGAATTGCCTGAGGGAATCAAGCACTTGTTGCCAAGGTTGGAAACGCTGGACTTCATACATGAGCACAGAAATGTCGTCCTTTATGGAAACCCTGGTACGGGAAAGACACATGTAGCGACAGCCTTGGCCATAAAGGCATGCATGGAGGGGATGTACGTGCTCTTCAACCACCTCTCGCTTAGGGCTGACACCAAGTCCACCATCATTACGACAAACCTCGCCTTTGATCGATGGGGAGAAATCATAAAGGATAAGGTGTTGGTGACTGCTCTGGTTGACAGACTCACACACAATGCTTTCTTGGTAAACATGAATGGGGAGTCATACAGATTAAAAGAAACTAAGAAATTTAATGAGCAAAACAGATGATTTTATGGATTTTATTTGGTTGTTTGATTATTTAAGCATACCTTTGCAAGCGGTTTGGAGTGGTACACTTTTTAATTAGTATATACAGAGAAAAGAGTATAAACGTTTTTGGCGCATGGATCGTTCTTCTTGCCTAATCTGGTGAGGCTTCTCTTTGACGGCGATGTCCTTTTCAAGGCTACCAATTGTACTACAGGTTATCATGTTGCCTGGTGGATAGTTACAGTCGGTTCGTGCATCGGTTGGCTCGTTGAGGCAACCTTCTCTTTTATGAAGGCATCGGCATTTGTAGGTAGTGATAAAGAATAAATTAATATAAATACGATGAATAGTATGGTTGATAAAAAAGCTGCAAAGCGTGATAAGATGATGAACATGCCATCATATCGTCTGATGGTAGGTGCGGCGAAGTATATGGACAAGTGGTTCTTGGATCCTATCCTTGGTTTCATCCTTCCTGCCGGTATTGGTGATGCATTGACGAGCGTGTTTGCGTTCCCATTTATCTATTACAGTCTTTGCGTGGTTAAGTCGATTCCGCTGACTTTAGCTGTCATCTATAATATCTTGATGGATGTGCTGATAGGTGCCATACCTTTCTATATAGGTGATGTGCTGGATGTATTCAAGCGTTCGTATGTAGAGAGCCTGAGATTGGTTACCGGCTATATCGAGGATGATAAGGAGATTATCAATAAGGTGAATAAGAAGGCATTCTGGACGGCTGTGTTCATCGTCGTGCTTTGCTGGTTGATTTATGTGGTGATTTCGTGGGCCATTCGCTTGGGAACCATGGCTTATGATTGGATAGTTTCATTGTTCTAAAATATGAATAGCAACATTTTCTTCTTGCCTTTTATTGGCAGGTATTATGCCAATGGAGGCTTGTTCGGTAAGCGAATAATGATATTGGGCGAGAGCCACTATTGTGACGGAGGTTGTTGCGACTGCGGCAACTGCCGTCTATGTAGGCAGTGTGCAAAGTTTACGCAGGATGTCCTCCGTGACTTTCTCGATGAGAGAAAGGAGCGTCAGAACTGGATGCGTACTTTCGTGAAGTTCGAACGGTCGCTTGTTGGAAAGATGACCGATTGGGCGTTGAGACGGAAGATATGGGATTCTGTTATGTTCTATAACTATCTGCAAGTGGCGATGGGTGGTCCTCGTAAGACTGGTACGTCAGCGCAATACAAACAGGCTGCCAATGCTTTCTTTGAGGTTATAGATAAGTATGAACCTGAATGTATTATCGTTTGGGGTAAGCGACTATGGAACAATATGCCAAACGAACGATGGCAGGATGGCGACGATATCGTAGTGGACGGCAGTCACATTGCTACGGGATATTATCTCTTGAGCAATGGCAAGCGAGCAAAGGTCGTGGCTGTATATCATCCTTCCGGGGGATATTCTTGGGATTATTGGCATAAGGTGATACAAGGTCTGCTTGCATCAATCTGACAGATTATTGGTGCTACACATTTGTACGGTATTAATATAAGAATATAACATTTTGTTAGACCGACAAAATGTTATATCTTTGCAATCGACAGAGGTAATAATCTCTGTATATTATAAACTAACATTATTAAATAAACAACATATATAAGATATGATTAAAGACGAAAAGATAGATAAGGAGTTGCAAGGGAAAGGTGTTAAATTCCTACCTTTTGTGGGCGACCAGTATTGGTACGGCATATCCTTTAACGATAATGGCGAGCTTGTGCTTGGTACGGAAGCAAAGCCGGGGAAGAAGGTGCTGGTTCTTGGAGAAAGCCACTATTGTGATGACGATTGGAAGGATGAAGAACTTTATACGTTTACAAGAGATGTTCTTGATTGCTATTTAGATTCTGAAGAACGATATAGTTGGATGAGAACCTTCGTTAAGTTTGAACGTGCATTGTCTAATACAGTCACAAAATTTGAAGATAGTAAAAACATTTGGAAACATTTAATGTTCTATAATTATCTCCAACGTCCATTGCGAGGAACACAAATGGCAGGTGATTCGGAAGATTATGAGAAAGCGAAGACTCCCTTCTTTACCATTTTAAAGCTATATCAACCTGATTATATTATAGTTTGGGGACGTAGGCTTTTTGATAATTTGCCTTCTGAGAATGGTGTGGAGGGTAAATATATGCCGAGAATTAATATAAACTCTTGGAGCTATAAGATAGGAGATAAAATGATTAAGGTTTTACCAATTTATCATCCTTCTGTTGGTTTCTCTTGGGATTATTGGCATAAGATTATTGTCGTTTTTTTAAAGTGATTTGTTATGAGAATTACGGATTTTGAAAAGAATTTTTTGGGAATAGATGGAGGAAATGATGAATTTAATCCATATGTTATACGTCTATTTCATACATTGCTGCAGAAGGTGGAGATGGATCCTTATAGGCAATGGACGCATGATTTGCTACGTAATTACGTGAATGCATCATACTATTTTTGTAGCAATTTAAATGATATTCCTAAAGTTAAGATAGCATCTCAAGATGCTAAAGCTATTCGTAAAGCTAAGATAGCATCTCAAGAGGCTAAGTCTAAGGAACAAAAGGAACAAGAGAAACAAGAGAAAAAAAACGAGTCTCCACAAGTAAATCTTTATGAAGATGAAGACACTAATTTAAAAGTTTTTTTTACAGGTTTATATACTCCTGGTACATATCAAGGATTAAAGAACGGATTGTATTTTGTTATTAATCCTTCTGTAGAACCAAAAATTTCAGTAAAGACTAGGAAAGAAATATTTGAGGCTGATCAAAAAAAAATTGATGGGGAAAAAGTGTTAAGGCAGATTGATCATAGAGATTCTTTTGAAAATGAATTAGTTGGTGTTGAGGACTTGAATATTAACAAAATAAGTCTACTAGATAAAATGTCTCCTGAAGATGCAAATGAAATAATAAAAAAGAAAAGAATTAACGATAAAATAAATGGAAACCCTTGGCTTCATATTTTAAGGGATGGCATAGACAACCTTCCAACAGATTTTGTCCTAAGTTTCTTCAATAAATGGTTTGAAGTTCCTAGTCCTGTTGCTAGATATGAAAATAGAAAAATTTGGATAGAGGAATGCATTAAGCATTCTTGTTCTAATAATGAGGACAATAGTTTTATGTATTATCAAGAAATAATGTTAGATACGATGCAGGCAATATTAGATAAGTCGAATATACATAATCTACCTGTTTACTTTTACATAAAAGAAAGTACATATAACTATTTGTTGCCCATGTATTTACTGAATTCTGGAAAACCAGACTTTTGTATAGTATTGAAGCATATGAAAGATATGCATGGTAAATATACTGGCACATGGGAACCTGTTACCTCTTTAGACATGGATGAGGTATATTGTAATATTCGAGTGTTTGGAAAGGATGCGATAGAACGTGTCCGTGACTGGTGGTAATTAAAATAGGTGGTGAAATGCGTCAAGTAAAAGGCAATATTTTTAATGGAGATAGTTATAAAGCGATTTTTGCACGGGTAATCTACAAGCGGCTCATGAGTCGTGAGTGGGTTACTCTTGCAGAGATAATGAGTGACTATCTTGTAAAACCATGCGAGAATCCATCGAAAGAAGAGCACTATGGAGAACTTAAAAAGGCTTTCGGTGAGATAAAGGTGCTTATTATAGAGAAAGTGGGTAAAGACAGCATTGAGGTAGAAGGTAACAATCGCAATCAACGTTTTCGATATAAAGGCAATATAGACGATCCCTTGTCCGACTTGTACAATTATGGTAGGGTTATCCGTGATTTGAAAACGTATTGGCAATTCTGTCAAGACTCTGCCGGGTTCTTTCCTGAATCATGGCTGGAATACTTCTTCAAAGAATGTCAAGACCTTTTGGAGATTAAGAAGAAAAAGGAAGATGGCGAACAGGTGTTGAGTGCCAGCTTGGATAGAAAGCTAACGAATATAGAATTGCTGCCGTTTCTTTATGAAACAATCATCCAAAAGAAGGTCCTGCAGATTGAATACAAACCATACAACAAGAAATGCCAAACACAGATCGTTCATCCCCATATGTTGAAGGAATTTAATGGAAGATGGTATTTGTTCGGTTATGAGGAAGGTGATGTACCTATGCATATTTGCAATATAGCCTTAGATAGGATATGTGCGAAGCCGAAAACATGTAATGGCGTGACATACCAGTCAGCACCAAAAGGATACTACGATGATTTATTTAAGAATCTTGTTGGCGTAACTCACTATAAGCGTGCAACTGCATACACGATTCATGTGCGAGCTCATAGCAATTATATGTTTAAACTGACAGAAACGAAGCCTATTCACCAAAGCCAGCAGACAACCATCCCTTTCGGTAAGCATGAAGACGGAGAATATGGCGAGTTTACAGTCTATGTTGAGCTAAACAATGAGTTTATAGGTCGTATCCTGCAAATGGGAGCTGGTCTTGAAATTGTTGGTCCTGATGAAGTGAGGAGAGAGTTCAAAAAACGTACGGCTGAGCTTGCCAAGCTGTATGAATAGCAAAACGAGAGTGTAAAAAATATCTAATTTTACACTCTCATGTCCGTTAATTATCCCACCGCAGGCTATTCATGGGAGTATTGGTATCGTCCGCTCTCTTCTAATATGGACTTGTATTGTTCACAACAATTCAATATCTTTGTTATGGATAAGGCTTTCTGTAATCTAAAAGTCACTTTCATTGTGCTTGTTTGCACTATCTTTTAACCATTGAAACTAACTATTCGCTGTTTCGGCTGAAAAGCAGACTCAGTATCATACAATAATTTAAAAACTGAATGCTTATGAGTTAAAGATATTCTAAGGCAATATTTGATTATGTCTTTTGTTAATAAAAAATATAAGCAAATAGTCTGTATCACAGAAAGTTTTAAATAGAAATAATAATATTTGGACTTTTGCTACCATTTGACATATCTGTATAGTTATTTCGCAGCCGAAATCAAATGTATAACTATATAAGGTAATGTAACAATGGAAAAGAACATCAGGAAAAGAGTATGTAGGTTGGCTGCGGTATTGAGTGCCGGGCTGGTAGTATTTTTTAATTTTCTGTCATATTTTGGTCTTTGCAGTTAAAAAAGTTCCGGAAAATTTGGTGGTTATCTTGATAATTACTACATTTGCAGAAGGATACTCCACCTCATCATATCGTGAGTTGGGTATTTCCTTAGTTAAATAAAAAAAGAATGGAATATCAAGAAATAGAGGCACTTATAGCCTTAAAAGAAAGTAAAAAATTGGAGTTTAAAGAATCGACAGGTCAATTGGACCGTTCGATGTAAACTTTATGTGCCTTTCTTAATGGCGATGGTGGTATTGTACTTTATGGAGTAAAGGACAATGGAAATGTTGTAGGTCAAGAAGTTTCTGATAGTACAAAACGTGCTATTGCTGAGGCTATTAATCGTATCGAACCTTTTGTGTCTTTGGAAATAAACTACGTCCGGATTCCAAATTCCGATAAGTTTGTTATAATTGTCAATGCGGAAAAACAACGTTTTATGCGTCCTTTCGCTTACAAAGGTAGGGCTTATCTTCGTATAGAAAGTACTACTACGGTAATGCCGCAAGAGCAATATAACCATTTGTTGATGCAACGTGGTGGAAAATATGGTTGGGAAGCAATGGTCAATCCCGATTTGAAAATATCGGACCTTGATGAGAATGCCATTCTTGGTGCAGTACGTGAGGGTATAAGAAATGGTCGTCTTCCAGAAGTGACTATTCGGGAAGAAATACCTACGATTCTCAGGAAGTTTGGTTTGCTTCGTGATGGGAATTTGAATAATGCGGCAGCTGTGTTGTTTGGCGTGGATTTCTATGACTATCCGCAATGTCTTTTGCGAATGGCACGTTTTAAGGGAACTACCAAAGAAGAGTTTATTGATAACCAAAGAGCGCAAGGTAATATTTATATCTTGCTTGATGCAGCAATGGCTTTTTTCTTTAAGCATCTTTCTTTGTCTGGGAAGATAAATGGACTTTATCGAGAAGAAGAATTGAGTATTCCTTACAAGGCTTTGCGTGAATGTTGTATCAATTCACTTTGCCATCGTTCGTACCATCATCCTGGTAGTTCTGTCAGCATAGCTATTTATGATGATAGGGTAGAGGTTATCAATACAGGAACATTTCCGGCAGATTTGCCCGTTGAGCGATTGATGCAAGAGCATGATTCCAAACCTCAAAATCCAATCATTGCCAATGTGCTTTATAAGAGCAAGATTCTTGAAAGTTGGGGACGTGGTATTGGTACGATGGTAGATGAATGTAAACGTGTTGGATTACCTGCGCCAGAATTCAAAACAGATGGTAATTTCGTGACTGTAGTCTTTAAATATAACCGTGATGGTGTTAACCTACAGGTGGTAAATAGCAATCCAACAAGTACCCAACAAGTACCCAACAAGTACCCAACAAGTATTGGAACTTGTCGGAATATTGAAGGATGGAGAGTATTCTGTTAGAGAAATCATGTCTTTTTTAATGTTGAAGGATAGGGTGAATTTCTTGTATAAATACTTAACACCAGCATTGGAAGAAGGATTGGTTTCCATGAAATATCCTGATAATCCAAAGCACCCAAAGCAGAAGTATATGCTAACAGAAAAAGGACGAAAGATATTGGAAAAATAGAATGAATAGCAGTAATCTATGTGTTTAATACTTTTTTCTTGATGTTCTGTCACCATTTGACATATCTATATAGTTATTTTGCAGCCGAAATCAAATGTATAACTATATAAGGTAATGTAACAATGGAAAAGAACATCAGGAAAAGAGTATGTAGGTTGGCTGCGGTATTGAGTGCCGGGCTGGTAGTATTATTTGGCTATTGGTTCTTCTTGAACCCTCATGGCTATTGGCAAAAGAAGAAGGAGGCTGAGAAGAATGAATATATGGATAGGAGGATGCTTTGGCGGAAGTCGGAGAAAATGACCATGCAACAGATGTTGTCGGACATGACGCTAATGGCTAAGGGGGATTCGGTCCTGGTTTGTTGGCTAACTGGTCTCTCGCTTCCCGTTTATCGTGACTTCATTCATGGTACTGCGCAACCTACAAGGAATGCTTGGGCGGAGACGAGATATTGGTATATGTCTTCTCTCGCTAAAGGCAGAGAATGGATGGAGGAACGTGCCAAGACGAGGATTCACAAGAGCCTGAATTTTGTAGAATCGAGTAGATTTCAGGTGCAGAAGGATTCCTTGAAGGATTATCGTAAAGAAAAACATCTTGTGGAATGGAAACTCGGGAGTACAATATAGATGGTAAACGAATAAAGGTTTTGTCGGTTTGTCATCCTGCTGCTGATTATTCATGAGATTATTGGCATGAAATAATAGTTGATTTTTTAAATGGAGATTCAATAGAAACCATGGATTCGATTTGAATTGAACAAGGGTCTTGATTATATTGCTGTTTAAGACCTTAAAAAGAAATAGCAGCTAGATTGCATAATGTCAAATTAAACTTTTAACGAACTCGTTTATTCGAGTAAACTCATAGATATAATTATGAAACTTACAAAATTTGAACAAAAATTTTTAAGAACACAATCGGATGAAGAGTGTTTTGTTGCTGAAGCAGTTTATATTGGTTCCATTTGTTGTTAATGAAAGTAGAAGCAGATCCTTATAGACTATGGAATCATGATTTGTTGCGCAATTATGTAGATGCATTCTACGAATTATCTTTATGTATTAATGAAAGAAATGATTCGAAAGGTAATCCTAATAAAAAAGAAATAAACTCTCAAAAGCCAATTAATATTTATACTGATGCAGATTCTAACTTAACGTTATTTTTACAGGCTTATATTCTCCAAAATCCTATCAGGGTTTGAAGAATGGATTGTATTTCGTGTATGATTCTAAGAAAAAGTATGTGTTGACTAGGAAAGAAATTTTACAGGAGGATAAATATAAAGAAGTAAAGGATTTGTTGAGTAAAATTATTCATCGGGATTCTTTTGAAAATGAATTATGGAATAATAAAGATTTGGAAATAACAGAAATACCAACTCCCGAACGGTTAAATTCTCAAACTGCATATAACGATATTCTTAAAGCTAAGAATGACGGGACTAAACTTCATGGGTGGTTGCATATCTTGTATGATGGTAGTGATAATCTTCCAACAGAATTTGTGAAGAGTTTCTTTTGTTTGGGATTTGAAAATATAAATATAGAAAAAAGGAATGAATATAGAAATATAAAGATAAAAAAAATGGCTGAGGCAGGAGATGAAAGTTTTGAATTTTATCAAAAAATACTAATAGAAACATTCGAATCTCAAAAAAATATAGATGAATTACCTATTATATTCTATAAGAAGCATAAAAAATATAACTATCTTTTGCCAATGTATCTGCATAATTCAACAAAACCAGATTTTTGTATAGTATTAGAAAAAAATGAAAACGATAGTTCGTGGTATCCAGTGACTTCTCTAAATATGGATGAGGTCTATTGTAATATTCGTATCTTTGGAAAAGATGCTATTTTAAGTGTCCGAAATTGGTGGTAATAATAATTACGGTAAAGGATATCTTTCGCTCTGTTTGGGCTTGTAGAGTCGAGAAAAACTCAGCCTTTTATAGAGATTGGGTCTTATGTGTGTAGAAAGGCTTGTTGCTGTCGATATAGCAGTCTTTGCAGTTTTTGTCCTTTGCGATAAAAAAAGCAAAAAATTTGGTGGTATCAAGAATATTGCTTACTTTTGCATAAGAAAGGTTGCATCTCGACAATTTAAGCAAGCTTGATTGCGCTCGATTTGCACTTTTTGCGTTAGAGTTGGAGCAGACGGAAAAGAACGGCTGCGATGAAGGCTCGAATGAATGAGCGTATTGAACATTATTCTAGAATAGAAATGTGGAAGTTTCGAAATCTGCTTGGATAGTGAACAATATCACTCACGCCTTGGGATTATTGTATCTTGTCAGTAAAGGCAAGAAATGATATATCTTTTGGCGTGGGCTATTGTTTGATGCAGGCAGATAGGTCCTTCCACAACCTCTATTCTGGCGTAAAGACAATAGTCCCACGCCTATTCATTTACTCTAATAAATTTTAATAAAGCTTTGGGATTGGCTTATTAGAAATGTTAATAAAGGTATGAAACAAAAAGTTTTTCTATTGTTCTTTAGCTGCTTTATGACATTGTTTGTTCAAGGCAAAGATGATAACACTTTACGTTCCTTGGTTTTTTCCCCACGAATGTACTATGAGGGGTGTGAAGCTGCTGCGTTTAAAAATGGTTCATTCGTCACTTATCATACAAATGATGGTTATAATTCATTTGTTAAAGATGTAGAGTATTCGTCGGTTTTAACTTATTATTTAAATCCGAAAGATGCTAATCTTAGTGGTTATACTTTTAAGATTATAGCTAATATTGGTAATCTTGATGGTGGAAGAAGTCGTGGTCAAAAATTAGATTCCGTTTCTCTTTTTGATATAGAGAGTGATAAAATGACCGTCAATAATGGAAAGTTATGCCTACCTGTGAAAATAACTCAAGAAAACAAAGAGAAAATAAAGTTTAATCCTAATCATCAAGTATTAACGTTCGCTTTAATGGCTCATCGGGATGAATCGGTAGAAAGTGAAGAAACAACGGTGGTTTCAGATTATGGAGTTGTTTGTTTCTCTACTCATGAAGAAAAAACTATGGATATTAGCTTTAAGGGGATATCATGGTGGGATGAAGAAGGAGATTATTCGATAGACTTACCTACACATGTTTTCCAAGTTACCGAAGATAATTTGGATAATATCAAAGATAGCATTATAGTAAGCGGTGATGATGGACATCCTGTTAACATTCATAAGGTTTCAACCGATGCGAATGGAATTACCAAATGCTGTTTGGCTGTTGAAGATGGTTCAGAGAAAGTATATGGATATACCTACGTTCAGGTAAAACTCCTGCAAAATATAACCGCAATAAATTCTCCTATTGACAATAGTCGTGGAGACAAAGATTGTAATGTATATAACATTCTTGGTCAAAAAGTTAGTGGAGTTTCCAAAGGACTATATATTAAGAAAGGTAAGGTGTTTTTTAAGCATTAATGCTTAGAAAAAGATTGTTAATAAACTTGTGGCATTGGGAATATACTCCTTTCCTTGCAGAAGAAAGTGGCTCAACTGAAAGAACGTATCAAAGAAAGCGCCAAAGTGCAGGAGGGCGATGCATGTAAACGTACTTTTCATCGTTGTCGTGAGAATATCCAGTCGCAGTTTGGCATTACAGTGGAATGTAACAAGAGCGATATCGTGTTACAACCTGCTTTCGTGAGATACTTCAAACAACGGTGGTACGTTGTGGGAGTGAAGAATTCAAATGCAGAGGTAGATGTGAGAAAGCTCGTTCGCTGTCTTCCTTTTGACCGCATCAGTTTCCTGAAGCTTATTTGCGAGAAGCATCCGTTGTCGGCAAAGATGAAGAAGTTTCTGACTCCAGAGAATTATTATGAAGATTGCTTCGGCATCTATCGGATGGAAGATGTACCCGTGGAGAAAATCCGCATCCGTGCCTTCTATCCGGAATACAATTACATCGAGGAGGTTCCGCTGCACGAGAGTCAGCAGAAAGTAAAGGAGTCGAAAGATGGAATGTATCGGGAATATACCCTCACCGTTCGCCCCAGCCGTGATTTCCTTCAGGAACTGTTGTGGCATGGCAGAAATATCATCGTACTGAAGCCTGAGAATCTGAGGCTGGAGATGATTGGTATCTTAAAGGATATGACGAAGAGTTATGAGACGGGCGAATGCCTGAATGGGGAGGAATAAGGGCTTTATGTTTCTCTTCAGGAAAATGGAAAATTCAAGGGTCTAAGCTACATTGCTAAAAATCCCGGCAAGAGAATAGCTGCATTTCAGAAAGTAAACAATACCTATAAATGATGATTTTGATTTTTGAAAGTTCATACCAAGTAAAAACCGGCCGTCAGAATGCATCGTTTATATGCGTTCTAATGACCGGCTTGTTTCTCTTTCTTTTTCTTTAAAATAGAGAATTGGCTGTATTTTATAAGTGATCCCGTAGGACAGACAAAGCGACAGTATGGTCGCATGATTACCGTTGAGAGTGCCACGAAGGTTATGGCAATGGCTATGTAATAGGTTTGCTCTATCGTTTTTATATTCCTTCAGTCAGGAACTTGCGAAGATGCAGGTGCGTGATGCCGTCATCATCATTTTTGGTGAGCAGAGGGGTCATGGAGATAACGTACTTCGGGTAGTTGTCC
>ERZ1034901.2356-NODE-2356-length-12064-cov-24.619619_pt1 | contig 12064 bp, 9 predicted proteins | sample MGYA00520628_ERZ1034901 | MGnify/ENA primary metagenome ERZ1034901 (study PRJEB33766, sample SAMN09781783) | gut metagenome | biome: gut microbiome | host: Homo sapiens | place: Madagascar | study: EMG produced TPA metagenomics assembly of the PRJNA485056 data... | reverse complement strand
CAAAGGCTTGCAAGATGGACGTAGACATTACCAAGACCCCCAACCACGCCGAATGTATCCGCTGCGGGATGTGCATGAAAGCCTGTCCCACAGATGCCATCCAGTACAAATTCGGGCTGGGAGGCAAGTCCAACACCGAAACAACAAAGGAGTAAAACCATGAAATTCAACCGTGTGACCGCACTTTTGCTTGGCCTTGTGCTGACCTTCAGCCTTGCCGCCTGCGGGCAGGGCGCATCCTCTGCCTCTACTGCATCTTCTGCCGCTTCCTCTGCGGCAGCGGAAGGCAAGACCGAGGAGCAGCTGCTGGCCGAGGAAAACGAGATCCTTTCCGCAAACGATGCCCTGTGGGAGAAGGTGTTCTCCTCCATGGACAAAAACGTGACTGAGACCACCCTCAGCACGAACTACGGCGATTTTCTGCTGAGTGCCGTGGAAAAGGCAAAAGATCAGTTCTCGGATGAGGAGTACAAGACCCTGACCGCCGATGCAGAAAAGATTCGGGATATCGAAAATCAGATCGCTGCCCTTGCCCCCGCGGACGTGGCCGCTTCCGGTGCTGCCGCACAGGGCACCGCCTTCCCCCAATTTGAGGGCAGCGATTTAGAGGGCAACCCGGTGGACAACAGCCTGTTTGCGGGCAACGCCTTTACGGTGGTGAACTTCTGGTTCAACGGCTGCAAGCCCTGCGTGGAGGAACTGGACGACCTGAGCGCCCTGAACGAGAAGGTCAAGGCACAGGGCGGCGAGGTAGTCGGCATCAACACCGAGACGCTGGACGGCAACCAGCAGGGCATCGAAGCCGCCAAAAAGCTGCTGGCTGCAAAGGGCGCAAGCTACCGCAACATCTACTTTGCCTCCGGCAGCGAGGCCGGCAAGTTTGCACTGAACATCATGGCCTTCCCCACCACCTACGTCTTTGACCGGGACGGCAACGTTGTGGGCCAGCCCCTGCTGGGCGGCATCGACAAGGAAGAAAACCTTGCTGCCCTGCAAAAAAATATTGACGCCGCCCTTGCCAAGGACAGTGCCAAATAAGCTATTCTCCCCTGCCGCCTTCGGGCGGCTTTTTTGTTTGCTGCGGGCATTGCCATGCACGCCCGGGCACCGGACGGAATACGCTGGGGCAGAAGCATACTTTTACCAGCAAAGGAGCGTATCTCCATGAAAAACACCGGAACTCTCCGCATCCAGACCTTTGCGGCTCGCCAGTCTGCCCCCGTGGAGGGGGTGACCGTTGCGGTGCAAGGGGACGGCTTTACCCTGCACCGCATCACTGATGCCACCGGCAGCGTCGCCGATATTCCCGTTGAAGCCCCCGCCTGCGCCCTCTCGCTGGACGAGAGCAACACCACCCGCCCTTACGCCATTGTCAGCCTGACTGCCACAAAGCCCGGCTACCGCACCGTGCGCATTGAGGGCATCCAGATCTTTGCCGGGCAGGTAACGCTGGCGCAGCCGCAGATGCTGCCCGTTACCGAGGACGACCGGGACATCCCGAACGCTCCCATCGTCATCCCGCCGCACGCTTTGTTTGCGGGCAGCGGCGGCAGCGGCCCGCTGCCGCGGGAAAACTGCACGCCCCGGGTGCTGGATCAGGTCATCATCCCCAAAAATATCACGGTGCATCTGGGCAAACCGGCGGCGTCTGCCCGCAACGTGACCGTCTCCTTCCGGGATTATATTGCCAACGTTGCCTCCAGTGAGGTCTATCCCACATGGGCGGACGAAAACAACCCAACGGGCAGGCAGGGTATTTCCCGGCTCAGAACTCCCATTCGATCGTGATCTCCTGCTTTCCGGTAAGCGGGTCTTTTGTGCCGACAATAATCCACCGCACCAGAAGCACCGCAAGCTCACGGGTCAGCTGCGGAATCTGTGCCAGCTCCCGCACGCGCTGCCTTTGTGCCTGAACGATGTCCGTTTCCTTTGGTTGTTGTTCCAGCTCTGCTTCCAAGCCACGGATGCGGTTTTCCGCACTTTTTATTTCCTCCCCAAACGCCCGGTTCATCTCTGAAAACTGGACAGCATCGATCAGCCCGGACACCTTATCCAGATACAGCTGCCGCATGGCTTTGCGCCGCCGGTCCGCTTCGCATTGCAGCCGTTTCAGCTCGCTGCGCTTTGCCGGTTCCCTCTGCCGCACCGAATCATCCCGCCGGGGCAATTCCACCTTTTCCGGGTCGAAATATTCCTCTGCATATTCCCGGATGCGCCGGAGCACCAGTTCCTGCAGGTCGTCCAAGTTGGTGCAGGTCTTGTTCCCGCACTGCTTGGGCGCACGCTGGTGCATCCGGCAGCGGACATAGCGCACACGGGTGCCGGCTGCCTTGGGCGGGCGGCCGGTCTGCTCCATGATGCAGCCGCAGCAGCTGCACACCACCTTCCGTGCCAAGGGATGGACCATACCGCCGGCATCGCTGCGGGTACGACACTGCATCATCTGCTGCACCGTATCGTAGGTTTCCTTGTCGATGATGGCTTCGTGGGTGTTCTCCACCACGATCCACTGGGACTTGGGGAGCCAGACCGTCCGCTTGGACTTGTAACTCACCTTTTTGTGTCGTCCCTGCACCAGATCCCCGGCATAGGTCTGGTTGTGAAGCATCTGGTAGATCGTCCCGCTGCTCCACAGCGACTCACAGGGCGTTTTCCGGGCAAGCTGGTAGTGCTCCCAGTTCTGCTGCTTGTACGCTGTAGGGCTTGGCACCCCCTCCTCGTTTAAAATCCGTGCGATTTTGTGGGCTCCCACGCCGCTGAGTGCCAATGCAAAAATGCGTCTTACCACCTCCGCTGCCTCCGGGTCGATCTGGAGCCTCCCCTTCACTGCCGGGTCTTTCTGGTAGCCGTACAAGGCAAAGGATGCGATATACTGCCCCTCCTTCCGCTTGTGGTCAAGCACTGAGCGGACATTGACGGACAGATCTTCCAGATACCACTCGTTGATCAGCCCATTGATCTGCCGGGATTTTTTGTTGGCGGTATCGCCGGTATCCACATGATCCACCACAGCGATGAACCGAATGCCCCACTCCACGAACTTTCCGTGCAGATACTTTTCCACGAGCTCCATATCGCGGGTAAAACGGGATTGCGTTTTGGCCAGCACCACATCAAACTTGTGCTCACTTGCAGCCCGGATCATTGCATTGAACGCCGGACGATTCCGGTCGATGCCGGAGTAATCTTCGTCGGAGTAGATCTGGTAGAGTTCAAAGCCCTGCTCCATGGCATATTGGATCAGCATGGACTTCTGGTTCTGGATACTTTCCGATTCGCCGGTTTTGGTTTCGTCCTCTTTGCTCAGACGGCAATAAATCGCTGCTTTCATGCGCTGCACCTTTGCAGGGATACCCTGTCAGATGCGGGTCTTTGCCGGGTCGGCAGCAGACAGCCTGTCAACGATGTATCGTTCAAATTCCTTCTGAAAACGTTCTTGGCGCTGCTGGTTTGTCTCGGAATGAAATTTTTCATGCAGGATAAAAGAAGTTTTTGCCATAGGCTCCCCCTTTTCAGCTTGCTTGGTTGTGGTGTGCGTCATTCCAGTCTATTTCCGGCTGCTGGAAATCAGAACTTTTCAGGCGGTGCTAAGTCCCGACTCTTACAGCAACTGACAAGCCAAATAAAAGCAAAAACGGCCTGAACCCCGTACCATACAGAGTCCAGACCGTTCAGGCTGCTTCGTTTTACTTCTGCTCTTTATCCACCACCTGGATCTTGCCCTTCTTCCACAGTACATAGGAAGTCAGGATGCCGATGGGCAGCATCACGATGATAAAGATGCCCACAAGTCCGCCCAGCACGGAACCGTAGCCTGCAAGACGTGCGGCGAGGGAAGCCACCGTCATGATAATGAGCACCGGCAGCACGCCCTTGATGCCGCCCTTGACCACCTTGCTGCCGCTGGACGAACTGGCGAACAGACCAAGCGCCATGGAGCCGAACAGCGCCGGCAGCAGATAGCCGGAGGCCGTCTTGACGGCGGGCAGCTCGAACACCGGGCTGATGAAGGAGGCACACACCGCTGCCAGCGTCAGGATAGCAACGGTCATCAGGGAGGAGACCGCAACAGCCACCGAGGCAATGGCCTCACCCTCCGGGGTGTTGGGCTGCTTCTTGGTCAGGTTCATGGCGTTTGCCGCCACCGGAAGCTTCAGGTTCATGATGTTGCCGGTGATGAAGGCCAGATAGGCCGAGCAGCCCAGAATGGGGGTGTAACTCAGTGCCTCCGAAAAGCCCACCGGGATGTAGATAAGCAGGATGGAAAAGGTGTTCACGTTGAATACCTCGCCCAGAGACGGAACGCTGTCGTAGGCTGCCAGCACCACAAAGGGCAGCGCCACCATGTAAATGAGGGCAATCAGGGTGCCCACACGGCCCCAGCGGTGCGCCCAGCTCTGGAAGGAGTCCATTTTGGTCTCAGTCTTTGCTTTGCTCATGTCCGTTTCCCTCCTCAACCGAAAATCCGTACCCACGCCAGCGACGAGATCAGACCGCCCAGCATGGAAAATGCCATCACGAAGTTATTGAGCCATGCAAGACCCGGACGCTTTGCCAGCACGCCCACACCAATGGCGATCACAAGACCGGTGATCATAACGGCAGCCTGCACATTGTCAGTGAACAGCAGAATGGGAATGTATACCGAGAACATCACCAGCATGAACACGCCGGACAGCACGTTTTTCCAGGTGCTGCCGCCGTTTTCGGCTGCAGAGCGGTCCACGCTCTTGCACAGCTTTTTGCCGAGGGGCAGCAGGATCAGGAAACCGCTCAGCATACCCACGCTCATCAGGATCATCACCACACCGAACTGCCGTCCGGTGGCGCTTTCCAGCATTTCCGCAGAAGATGCGTAGCCCAGCACCTGCGCAATGGAACTGGAGATCATGGTCTCGTAGGAGAGCGAGCCGATGACCGACAGCCGCCACCATGCCCACACGCTGCCCAGCACCGCAATGAGCACGAACAGCCCCACCACAATGGAAAGGCTGGGCACGACGGAAAATATCAGGCTGGATTTGATCACGTTGCTTAGCTCCTTGCGGGTAATGCCCAGCTCCAAGCAGTGGTCGTAGGCCTTTTTGAGGTAGACCAGCGAGAATGCGGAAATATACAAAAGACCGCCGATGACCAGCGCCAGCAGCAGCGGGCTCTGGATAATATCCTTCATGGTTGCCATAGATTGTCCTCCCAACAAATACAAAATGAACGAAAAAATGCGGGTTTTCTCTGCCAGCCGTCCTTGAGATGCGGACAGGATACTGGAAAAAGCGGGTTCTGTCAAATGAGTATGACTAAAGTGTGAATGGCTTTGGGATACAATTCCGGCAGGAAAATCCGTCAAAAGTCTTTACCTTGTTAAAATAATAAAGCAATGACCATCGGTCACTTTGCCTCCGTTAAAAGTTGCATAAATTTTAAAGAAATTTTCTGTCATTCTGCCAAGAGCAGTAGGGCGCTCTGCCCATGCTAAGGCTGAGCGCCCTATGCAGATCAACTTTTTTCCGTAAGCAAAAACGCAAAAAACACCCGCAGCAGGCTTTATAGAGGTTTCTGCCCTCAAAAAGCGAATGCTGCGGGTGCTTTATTTTTTTCGTCTGACCGGCATTTCGTTTACAAAATTTTGCGCAGTTCCTGCACAAGGTCGCCGATCACGATGGGCTTGGACAAAAAGCCGTTCATGCCGCTTTCCAAGGCGTTGCGGCGATCCTCGTCAAAGGCGTTGGCGGTCATGGCAATGATCGGGAGCTTTGCCCGCGCAGGGTCGTCCAGTGCGCGGATCTTCCGGGTGGCGGTATAGCCATCCATGATCGGCATCTGCACATCCATCAGCACCAGATCGTAGCTGCCCGGCGCGGCGGTGCTTACCTTTTCCACCGCCACAGCACCGTTTTCTGCCGAATCGACAAGGAAGCCGTACTCCCGCAGGATCTCCTGCGCGATCTCGCGGTTCAGTTCGTTGTCCTCCACCAGCAGGATGTGCCTGCCCTTGAAGTCGGCGTTCTTGTCCGGCAGAAGCCCCTGCGCCGCATCCGCCTGTTTCTGGCCGAGTGCGCTCATCAAGGTCTCGCGCAGATCGGATATGAACATGGGCTTGGCGCAGAAGGCGGTCACACCGGCAGCCTTTGCCTCCACCTCAATATCCGACCAGTCGTAGGCGGTCAGGATGATAATAGGCGTATCATCGTGCAGGCTGCGGATCTGGCGGGTGACCTCGATGCCGTTCATATCCGGCAGGCGCCAGTCGATGATATAGGCGTGGTAGGCGTCACTCATCTCAATGGACTGCCGCGCACGCAGCACCGCTTCCTTGCCGGAAAGGGTCCACTCGGCGCGCATGCCCACCTTGACCAGCATCTTTGTCACGCTGTCGCAGGTGTTGAAGTCGTCGTCCACCACCAGTGCCTTCAAGCCTTCCAGCTCGGTGATCTTTTCCACCGGGCGCTGCTCGGTCTGTGCGCGCATGGGCACGCAGACGATAAACTCGGTGCCCTTGCCCTGCGCTGTCTGCACCTCGATGGTGCCGCCCATCATATCCACGATGTTTTTGGTGATGGCCATGCCAAGGCCGGTGCCCTGAATTCCGCTTACCGTGGAGGTGCGCTCCCGCTCGAAGGGTTCAAAGATCTTTTGGGCAAACTCCGGGCTCATGCCGATGCCGTTATCCTTGATGCGGAACTCGTACTGTCCGCAGCCATGCACCTTACCGGCAAGCTGCCGCACCCGTACCGAGACTGTGCCGCCCGCCGGGGTAAACTTGATGGCGTTAGACAGCAGGTTCAGCAAAATCTGGTTCAGCCGGGTCTTGTCGCAGTAGACGTCCTCGTCGGTCACGTCCATGACGTCCATGTAAAGCTCCAGCTGCTTTGCAAAAATCTGCCCGCTGACGATGGTTTTCAAATCGTGCAGCACATCCGAAAGGTTGACTTCCACCTCTTCCAGATGGATCTTTCCGCTTTCGATGCGGCTCATATCCAGCACATCGTTGATGAGGGAGAGCAGATGGTTGCTGGATGCAAGGGTCTTGCCAAGATAATCCTTCACCCGCTCTGTATCGTCAATATTGCTGATTGCCAACGTAGTAAAGCCGATGATGGCGTTCATGGGGGTGCGGATATCATGGGACATATTGGAAAGGAAGGTGCTCTTGGCGCGGTTGGCAGTCTCGGCGGCGGCAACTGCGTTGGAAAGCGCCTGATTCACCTGCTTATCGGCGGTGCGGTCGGACATAACAAGGATGTACTTCGTCCTGCCCTCCACCTCGCTGCCCATGGCGATGATGTGGAACCAGCGGCGCTCCTTGGTCTCCCGATGCTCAAACTCGAAATCCCATTCGCGCTGCTGCCCGCTGAGCAACCCTTTCAGATAGTTTTTGTCGCGCTCCGGGAAACCATTCGGGTACAGCGTTGCCAGAACACAGGCATCCTGCCGGACTTCTCTCCACGGGATTCCCAGCAGCCGCTCAATGTTCGGGCTGACATAATCCGCCTTGGAGGTCTCGGCGTCCAGCATCAGGAAAACGTCGTCCACGTTCAGCGAGAGCTTCTGGAACAGCTCGTCCCGGTACGAGATTTCGGTATTCTTCCGGCGCAGGGTTGTATGGCTTCTGCGCACGATGAGCAGAATGACCAGCAGCGCAAGACCTGCAGCGATGCCCGTCACGATCTGCACCGTATGGAGCCACAGCTTATCCAGACTGGCATTGACAATGCTGACCGGGACAAGCCCAACCATCGTCCAGTTCTGGACCGCTGTGCCCTCGTAGACCAGATAATAGCTGGTGTCGCCCAGTTTGACCCTCAGGTTTCCGCTGCTGCCCTGCGCAAAGGCATTGGACAGCTCCGTAATCTGTTCCTCGGAAAGATCGGAATAGCTGCGCAGCATTGCAATAAAGTTGTAAACGGTCTCCTTGCGGTTTACGGAGTTGTCGATGACCACCCGCCCGTCCGGGTAGATGACATAGTTGCTGGCATTGCCCTCAAAGGCAGAGTTGTCCAGCAATCTAAGCACCGCATCATTATAATAAGAGATGGCAATGGCATCGTAGGCAAAGCCCCGGTAACTGCCCTGCGTTTCGGGACAGATGAAAGCAAGCATCTGGGGCTTGCCGGGCAGCGCCGTGTTCACAACGACATCCTCATCATGGGCGAGCTTTTCGTCCAGATTGGTCTGCAGGCCAAGATAGCCGGTCTCCCCGGTCACGGTCATGTAGTTGCCGTCATAGGTAAGAAAGTAAAAGTCGGCAAATCCGGTATTCTGCTGCGCTGCCTCGATATACGCCTGAATCTCTGCTTCATCGGAAGTACTTTCCAAAAAGCCGTTGTACAAATGCAGATAGGTCACATTTTTGCGCACCATCTCTTTTAGCATATTGTTGGATTTATGCAGCACCTCTTCCAGATGCGAGGTGCTTTCCTGATAGATGGTCTGCGACACAAACGAGATGTACCGCACGCTGAGCCAGGCTGCCAGCACAATCAGCAGAAGGATAGCGGCAGCAGCAGGGAGCCACTTTTGCCGGGAATGGCAGCTCCGTTTTGGTTTACGCTTCTCATCTGCCATTTCGCTCACCTCAGTGTCATGTAGTTTTCAGGCTCTGCAAGCGCTGCGCCGCCGCCGGAAACGTGATCGCACCATGTGTTTTTCACCCATGTATCTTCGCCCGCAGACGTACCGCTTCCGCTTGCAAGCAGCGCTTTCATCTGCTTTTCCGTTGCCAAGCAGGTCACGGTAACGGTGTCGTCGTCCCCTAGCGGCTGCCCATTGCGGGTGATGCCGGTCAGGGTATAGCTGCCGCTTGCCTCCTTTACCTCCACGGCAATGCCGCTGACCACCGGCAGAGAGCCGCAGTTAAAGGGCACAAAGCCGCCCTCGCAGCCTTCCACAAAGGCGCGAACAGTTTCCTTCAGCTCTGCACCGGTCATGGTGCGCTGGCGGGACATCAAGCTGTTGGGCATGATCATGGAAGCCGCCATTTTCTGGTTATAATCTGCTTTCAGCACACTGCCGGTAAAGCTGTTTGCGGTGGCGATAAGCACATCCGTGCCATAAACGCCGCGCAGCGTATTTGCCATAACCGAGAAGGCAGCGTTGCCGCCGTTTGCGTGGAACACGTTGGAGTAACTCTTCCCGCTGGTCAGCACGGTCTCGTCCGCAGCGGGCGCTTCCTCGGCGAGAAGCTGGGCGTTGAACGCCTGATACGCCTGTTTTGCCGTGTACTCGCCCGCGATCATTTTGGAGACAACATCCTTAGAGATGGCAAAAAAATCGTTGGAGGCAATGCGGATATACATGTGGTTTTCTTCCACCACATCGCGCACGTCCTTCATGTACTCGGTCAGGCGCAGGGGGATGTTCTGGCTGTAGCTCAGCACGTCCTGCCCGTCGGCAATGATGCGGTTCTGCGCATCCTCCGAGAGCATAACGTTCAGCACTTTCATGGCTTTTTCGCGGCGCGCGGTGTCCTGCTCAAGGTCACGGTTCAGCGCAACTTGGAAATACGGGGTGGTCATGATCCACTTTTCGCCGTTCTGGCTGAAGAAGGGCAGAAAAATGGTGTCGATGCCCTCATCCTGAAACATCTTCACGCCGGCAGAGCTGCCAAAGTACATGGCAACTTCCCCGTTCCGGAACATCCCGGTCACACCGTCGTAATTCAACGCAAGGTCGTCTGCCGTAAGGTGAGTATCCTGAATGAACTGCGCCATCCGCTCAAACGCCCCCGGCCACACGGTATCGTCCAGACCCACCCGTGCGGTGCTGGCGGGGTCGCTGTAAGCGGTGCGCCACTTGCGCCCTTCCGTCGTGGTAAGCTCGGCAGCGGAAAGCCCCTGCATGGTCTCCATACAGGTGTAGTCGTAGGCATAATCGGCGGTAAAGCCGCGGATGCCCAGCGCTTCAAACGCCTGACAGGCAGAAACAAAGCTTGCGTAATCGGTGGGCAGGGGGATATCGTACTGCTCAAAAAGGCTGCGGTTGACCACAAAGCCGTGGGCATCCGCGCAGACCGGCAGCCAGTTCACGCTGCCATCCTCGTTTTTAAAGCTGTTGAGGTAGGTGTTGTACACAGCGCCAGCCTCGTTGGTCATGGCAAGGTTCATCAGGCTGTCCTTCAAGGGGGCAGCATCGTGCAGCGAGAACCGGCAGCAGGTGATGATATCCGGCAGACCGCCGTTCTGCTGCAAAAACTTGTAAAAATCCAGATCGTTGTTGCCGACGATGAACTCGATATTCACATCCGGCAGCTGCGCTTGGACATAGGGCGCATAGATCTCGTACAGGCTATTGCTCCACAGATACACCTGAATGGTCTGGGCGTCCTCCTGCTTTTCCACCTCTTCTGCGCTTTTTGCGCCGCAGCCGGTCAGCAGACAGACCGCCATCACCAGTGCCAAAAGCACAGAAATAAGGCGGTGCAGTGTTCTTTTGTTCGTCAAACTCGTTCTCCTCGCAACTCTTGGGCAGCTGCCGCTTTGCGGCAAAGCTGCTATGGTTTACTGCTTATACATCACCGCCCGCAAGAGCGTGCGTTGCAGAACCCGTCCACGGAAATGATGCCGCAATTTTTGCGTGCGCCCCCGATACCGCGAAAAGGGCGCAGCATAATAGAGACATAAAAACATTTTACCATTATCAGGAAGGATTTTCAATCAATTTTCACATATTTATTCACAAAAACCACGCGTATCCGATTTCTTTGCGGCAGCGGATGCGCTTTTTTGCAAAAGGCAAACAAAAAGGGAGCCTTGGCACGGACAAACGTCCGGGCAAGGTTCCCTCTTGCGTTTATTGTATTCCGTCCTGCTCGTTGCTTGATGGCGGCGTGGCCGCTGCCCGCCCCGGTTCAGGACAGCTTGATCTTCAGATCTGCCAGCAGATTCACCGCCTCCGGCAGCGAGAACTTGGCATCCTTCAGACGGCTGCCCAGAATATCCACCTTATAGCCGGTGGCATCCCGGAAATCCGCCTTGCGCAGATCGCACTGGTAGAACTCTGTTTCGTGCAATTCTGTGCCCTTGAAGCTTGCCAGCTGCATCTCACACTTGGCGAACATAGAGCCTACGATCTCGTTGCCGTTTGAAAAATCGAAGCGGTTGAAGTTCATTTCGGTAAAGGTGTTGTATTTCAGGCTGCAATCCTTCAGGGTGTGGATGGGGTCCGGGAAGGCGCCATTGGACAGCAGCGGCGCCCACTCGATCTCCTGCAGGCGGCAGTCCTCAAAATCCAGTGACTGCACCGAGGAGGACACGCTCCGCAGCCCGGTGATCTCGCACCGCACGAACCGGCACTCGTTCAGGGTGGTGTGATCCAGTTCACATTTTGAAAAGGAGCAGTCCACAAATACGCAGTCTGCAAAATCGCAGCCTTCAAAGACCTCCCCGGCAAACGACAGGCCGGTAAAACGTTCGCCTTCGCAATAACGTTCCGTCATACCCTTCCCCTTTTATCGCAACTCTTCCAGTAGGGCGGTGCAGCCCTCCAGCACATCCTGCCATGTGGCCTCAAAGTCCCCGGTATACCACGGGTCTGCCACATCGCCGGGGCGGCGGGTGTGAGCCATCAGCAGCGAGACCTTGTGCTCCGGGTCGCTGCCCACGAACCGCACCATGTTCCGCAGGTTGTTGCGATCCATGGCGATGAGATAATCGTAGGTCTCGTAGTCCCGCCGGGTCATCTGCCGGGCAGTCTTGCCAGCGCAGGAGATGCCGTGCTCTGCCAGCTTGCGTCGGGCAGGCGGATAGACCGGGTTGCCGATCTCCTCGGTGCTGGTGGCAGCCGAGGCAATTTCAAACCGCCCGGAAAGCCCGGCTTTTTCCACCAAGTCCTTCATCACAAATTCCGCCATGGGGCTGCGGCAGATATTGCCGTGGCAAATAAACAGCACCTTTTTCATCTTACTCCCCCAGCACCTCGCCCAGTGCCAGCACGGCGTTGCGGACACACTCCGGGCAGGGGCACAACGGTGCGCCGGTCTCCATGCCCTTCAGGTCTTTGCAAATGGTAGCACCGCATTTTTCCTGAAAGTTTTGCAGCAGTTCCTTGGAAATGCGGGGCGTGCCCT
>ERZ1034901.2352-NODE-2352-length-12081-cov-26.726010_pt1 | contig 12081 bp, 8 predicted proteins | sample MGYA00520628_ERZ1034901 | MGnify/ENA primary metagenome ERZ1034901 (study PRJEB33766, sample SAMN09781783) | gut metagenome | biome: gut microbiome | host: Homo sapiens | place: Madagascar | study: EMG produced TPA metagenomics assembly of the PRJNA485056 data... | reverse complement strand
TGGGCTGGGTGCTACATTGGGCTTTCAGCCCGCGCTTGCTAAATCCGAAACTTGAATAAGTGAATTCTTCGACATGGCAAATTTCTGAGCAACTTTTTGTTGCTCGCGTACCTAAAAATGTTGCGGAATTATTGCTTATTTCAAACGTGAAGTGCGTTGTTCCTTTTACGTTCTAACCCGAGCCATAATTGCAGGCTTGACGAGTTAATCAGTTTTACATCGACTTTACATTTCGCCCTTCACATACTTGGCAAACTCTTCCTTACTACCATTGAACACATTGACGTCTACTTCGGTACGAATGCCACGCACCCGTCCATAAGGGGTGAGCTGCCAATGCAACAAATGTACATAGGGCTTGAACTCACCATAGCGGGCTATCCATACATCGTACTTGCGCAAGGCGGCAGGAGCGTGTTTCAAGTGGTTGTTAACAAAAAGCTGTCCCACATAAAGTATAGGGCGTTTGCCATGACGGCGCTCCACTATCTGCAACCAGTTAAGCACCTGGCGGAACAGGGCACCATCACCACCCATCTGCCGTATCTGCGCATCAGTTGGCTCAAGGTCAAGCACCGGTGGCAGATCAGATTGTGCCACCCAGGCCATTTTCAAGAAATAAGCGGCCTGCTGCGCACCCGTACTGCGGGTGCTGAAAAAGTGGTACGACCCCACATGTATGCCGTGCCGGCGGGCTTGCCGCAAGTCGCTGGGATAATACTTGTTGTACACGGTGCGGCCCTCGGTAGCCTTGATATAGGCAAATGACACGGGATAGTCAACCACACCCCGCACCCTGCGCCCACCACCAAGGCTGTATATGCGAAGCTTTGACCAGTCTATGCCATACCGGCGACGTCCCAGCTCATGCTGATGGCGCGAGATGTCAATGCCATACACACGGTCGGCTGTATAAATCATGCGTTCACCTTGGAAACGGTCGTTCTTCCACGAGCCACAACGCACAATGTGACGGTTGCGCGAGCTAAAGCCATGCCCGCTGCGCTTGTCGGCCTTCCATTCGCCATCATAAAATTCTCCGTCAGCAGCATATAGTTTGCCACTACCATCGGCCCGGCCCTTGCCGTCAAAATTGCCCTCATACACACCGCGTTGGTCTATGCGTTTGCCTGCTTTCAACGTATCATTGTGCCATGTGCCTTCATACACAAGTGTGCCCGACGCATTGGCCATGCGACCATACCCCTGGCGCACCCAATGTCCGGACACTTTGCGCCGACAATCTACCTGTCCCTCATACTTCAACGAATCGGCCACTGGCATATTGCGCACACAAGTTAAATCCGTACGTGGCACAACGGGCACTGCTTTGTCGTGTCTTAAATGGAAGGAGCGCACCCACGCCGTGGCATTTTTCCACCACCACACGGGCCAATAGTGCACATAGGCCATGAGCTGCGCCAATTTGACTGACGACACACGGGCCGCGCCACGCTGCACCCCGCTTATATGGCCCGAACGGTTGACCCACACACCACCCTCTGCTGCCGCAAACAACTCGCGGTCACTGTCAGTCACTGCTGGCAAAAAGTTTTGAGAGCGACTGCCCATGTCGTTATAGGCAAACAAACGGCTGCGCAGCGTGCGTACTCCGAAACGGTATACCGAAAAACGGCTGCAACCATCGGGCAAGCAAAGTGTGTCGAGCTGCAACAGCATAAGGCCGTTTTTATGACATCGCAAATGTGCTTTTAGCTTGGTCGGCACATAGGCGCTCGTCACCTCAACACTGGCATCAAGATGCGCAGCATACCGGTTGCTTTGCTTGTACTTACCCACAAGCCTCAAAGCTGAGTCTACCCTCTCGGCATGTTTTCTCACCTTTTCACGATAGGCCATCACGTCGTTATATCCGTCGTCTACCACCGAATGGGTGCGCGCATAGTAGTCGAGTTCTTTTTGCTCGCCCTGCAAATTGGCGAGCCGCGCAACAAGTAACGTATCGAGTTGCTGCAAACGTTGGCGCACTTGTGCGGCCGGCAACACCGAAGGTTGGCCGCCTACTATGGCATCAGAGGTTACGATGTCGCCACCATTCGACACAAAAGCGCCCGATTGGTCGGCCGTGTCGCTCACCGCGGCACGAACAGTCGAGGCATCTTGCAACGAATCATTGCGCAACGAGAGATAAAGGGTGTCACTGCCCGCCAATGGCAACACATAACAGGATGCTGCCTTAACACGACAAACTGCACGCAACTGTTCGGTCTGTCGTGTGGGTATGAATATAATGAGTACAGCCACCGCCACAACTATCAGAGGCAATGCTATGAGCGATATTTTGTGAGAGCGTTTCATGATGCTTGTTTTTTTCCTTGAACAGGTGTCCTAAAAAATTACTTAGCTTATGCAAAGTTAACAAACACACGAATAGGGCAGCATGCCAAAAGCGGTGTTTTTCTACACTTTTCGCTCAAACTTTCCCTGCCACGAACCACGGCGCCGCAACTCGGCCATTATATGCTGCGTCACCACATCATTTTTAACGCCCCACTTTGGCGCAATCAACTGCCCGGCCGGCGATTGCGACACAAAACGCTCTACTGCAACCAAAGGCGAAAGATGTTCTAAAAAGTCCGCCACATGGCATACATACCCTTTCATGTCATACAAGCGGAATTGTGCGGGGGCTACTTGATAGTCGTGAGCCATCTGCGAGCCTTTGAGCACCTGCAACTGGTGCAGTTTTACCACATCTACATGCAGCGCATTCACGGCCTCTGCCGTTTTTACATGATAATCAGGACGCTCGCTGGGCAGTCCGAATATCAAGTGTGCACACACGGGCAACCCCCGTTGCTGCAAGGCGTTCACAGCTTTGCGCGATGTGCCAAACGTGTGTCCGCGATGCACGCGCTCGAGCACCTGGTCATCAACCGATTCTGTGCCCAGCTCCACCATGACAAATGTCTGCGCCGAGAGCCGCTGCAAATAATCGAGCCAATCATCTGTCAGACAGTCGGGCCGCGTGGCTATCACCACACCCTTCACATCGTCGGCCTCCAAAGCGGATTCTATCAACTCACGCCCACGCGCCAACGGGCCATAAGTATTTGTGCCCGACTGGAAATATGCCAAATAGCTCACATCACACCCCGCGCTGTATTTACGCATGAAAAAAGCTTTTCCACGTTCCAACTGTTCGAGCACGTCGCGCCCATTTTGACAGCATTTGGGTACAAAACTGCGGGCATTGCAAAAGTCGCAGCCGCCGCGGGCTATCGTGCCATCGCGCACCGGACAAGTGTTGGCTACATCAACAGGCAACTTCTGCACCTTGCCATCGAAGTGCTTTTTCAAAAAGTCTGAATAGGTCGTGTATAAATTCATAAGCCGGTGTGCAATATTAGTTGATATGAATTGGTGCAGTGCATGCTCCCTAAGTTTAGATTAAAGAACGGGGTGACAAAGTTAGCAAACAAATTGGCAAGTCAACCATGAATTCCGCCAACGCGTTATTTTGAAGATATATTTACACGTGCGAACGGCACTTAACGCAAAATATTTTGTCTGGAACACACTTTTCTGAAAAAATAATCATACATTTGCATCATACAAACTTCTAAATACGTAATTGCCTATCGAAAAAACATTACTCTGAAACAATAAAAGTTACAAGTAATGACAAACTACACGCTAATGGCCGATGACGAATTGGTCAAGCTATTTTGTGCTGGTCAAAACAATGCTTTTGACGAGCTTTTGTTACGATATAAAGATAGGCTCTATTCCTATATTTCATATTTGGTTAAGAATGACGACATGGCAGACGACTTGTTTCAAGAAACGTTTGTCAAGGCCATCATGACCATACGTCAGGGGCGCTATCAAAGCAGCGGAAAATTCTACGCATGGCTCACACGCATTGCGCATAACCTGCTGATAGACCAATTCCGCGAGGAAAGCAACTTGACCTTGGTGTACAACGACGGAAAAGAAAACGGCTGGCAAACGCTGCAAGGCTATGTCGAACCCACACGCGAGAGCCAGTTAGCCAACGAGCAAGTGCTGGCCGACGTGCGCCGCCTTATGGAACACCTGCCGGCTGAGCAACGCGAAATGGTGTACATGCGCTATTACAAGGGGCTGAGTTTCAAGGAGATTGTCGACCTTACCGGATTGGGCATCAACACCGCGTTGGGCCGCATGCGCTATGCCATACTTAATATGCGCAAAATGGCCAAGCAATACCATATCAACCTGTACTAACACACAGTTTTTTTACCAAACCATCATAATATAATGGCACATTGTGCGTTAATAGGATATGAGCGATAAACTGGTGTTCATAAATCGTCGATATGAATTGACACAGTTGAACACCAACTTGCCCGCCTGCATACACTTAACTCCATTAGCGCCTATGCCACATTTTACACCACAAGCTAAAAGTCCGAAACCCGAAAGCCTGCTCTACATAACAGCATTTGCAAGGCTTTACTCCCCTGCCCCCGACAATGAGCAAACGGCACGCTGCATGGCGTCAATATGCCGCCGACAAACAAAGTGTTAATAAACTCGTTGACGAATTTTGGGGGGAAAGGGTTAACAAGTTGACAAGTTTGCAGGCAAGTTTGCTATACACTACTTGCCATGTTAAGCTAAGAAACTTGGCAAAGTTACGGTGGTCGTTGAGCACGACAAGGACATGAAGCTCGCATGTTAAGCTAAGTAACTTGGCCAACTTACCCGTTAACTCGTCAACTTGTTAACCCGTTAACCAAACATGCCATCACGTGTTAATAACATTTTTTTGAGTTACTGTTTTATTTTCAACACACAACATTGCCACTTTGCACAGAAAGCAGTACCTTTGCCATAAGGTTGAGCAGGCAAACCCGCAGCGGGCTTGTCCGCCATTATAGCTAACACTTAATTTATTTCCTTACACAATGAAAAAGATATTGCTTCTTGGTTCGGGAGAACTGGGTAAAGAATTTACTATTGCCGCCCAACGCTTAGGACAGCATGTCATTGCCTGCGATGCCTATGCAGGAGCACCAGCCATGCAGGTGGCCGACGAATTTGAGGTTTTCTCAATGCTCGACGGCGAGGCGCTTGAGCGTGCAGTTGAAAAGCACCACCCCGACCTCATCGTACCCGAAATTGAAGCAATACGCACCGAGCGCCTCTACGATTTTGAAAAGGAGGGCATACAAGTAGTACCTTCGGCCCGTGCCGTCAACATAACCATGAACCGCAAGGCCATTCGCGACCTCGCAGCCAAGGAACTCGGCTTGAAAACGGCCAAATACTTCTACGCCAAATCATACGACGAGTTGGTTGAGCACGCCAAAATTATCGGTTTTCCCTGTGTAGTAAAGCCGTTGATGTCATCATCTGGCAAAGGCCAGTCGCTCGTTAAGACTGCCGACGACCTCAAGCACGCATGGGAATATGCCATGGGAGGCAGCCGCGGCGACATTCATGAGGTCATCATCGAAGAGTTCATACACTTCGACAGCGAGATCACGTTGCTCACCGTCACCCAAAAGAATGGCCCGACACTGTTCTGCCCGCCAATAGGCCATGTGCAAAAAGGCGGCGACTACCGCGAGAGTTTCCAACCCGCACACATTGCCCCCGAACACCTGGCCGAAGCCGAACGCATGGCCGAAAAGGTTACACGCGCATTGACAGGCGCCGGCATTTGGGGCGTAGAGTTCTTCCTGAGCCATAAAGACGGCGTATACTTCTCCGAACTTTCACCTCGTCCGCACGACACGGGCATGGTCACTTTGGCCGGCACACAAAACTTTACAGAGTTCGAGCTCCATCTGCGCGCAGTGCTTGGATTGCCGATTCCTTGCATCAAACAAATGCGCATTGGCGCAAGCGCCGTCATTCTCTCACCCATCGAAAGCCAGAACACCCCCGAATACGAAGGACTTGAACGCACTTGTGAGGAGGACGCTGACGTGCGCATCTTTGGCAAACCCACCACACGTGTGGGCCGCCGCATGGGCGTAGTCGTTTGCAACGGGCCGCTTGACGCCGACCTCGACACACTGCGCGACAAGGCCAAGCGCCTGGCAAGCTACGTAACTGTCAAATAACACACTGGAGCAACGCAGGCTACTAACACACCATACACTTGCCACACCTTACACATACGGGCTGAATTGAACACGGCATCGCCCCCAAAGGCTGCCAATTCAATTCAGCCCGTATGCGTTTGTACACGCAACAAGCCTCTTGCATTGCCCTTTATATGCATTAAAACACTTGTTTAACAATAAATTAAGCCCCACATCGCAAACAAATGCGCATAAATTTTGTACCTTTGTCGTCAAATATCGAAAAAATGCGGCAAAGGCTACACAAAAAGTTAACCAAAGCCATCAGCCGCTCCCTGCGAAAGCCTGCCACAACCAAACGCACGACACAGGCATCCGCACACATCAAAAAAAGTATGTGGGACAGGGCACATGTCTAACTAATTCCACATTCCATGGGGCTATTACTCCTCTATCTCTTTGGTGCTTTAAGCATCTCATTTTTATGTTCTATTCTTGAAGCGGTGCTGCTTTCGGCACCAATGTCATTTGTGTCCATGCTCGAAAAAGAAGGACGCAAGGGCGCTCCCCTACTCAAAAAATACAAGCAGGACATCGACAAGCCCATCGCGGCCATATTGTCGCTCAACACCATTTCGCACACCGTGGGTGCTGCTGGTGTCGGCGCACAGAGCGAGGCCATTTTCGGCAGCCAATTCTTTGCCATAACCTCGGCCATACTGACATTGCTCATTCTCGTTTTTTCCGAAATCATACCCAAAACCATCGGTGCATCATACTGGCGCAAAATGGCCATACCATGCGCACGCATTATCCACGTATTGGTAATCGTCACCTATCCTTTGGTGCTGATGTCTGAATTGATTACACACATTTTCTCGGGTAAGAAGCAACAAACTTCTGTCAGCCGCGAGGAGGTGTCGGCCATGGTAACTGTGGGTGCCGAAGAGGGCGTGCTCGAAAAGAAAGAAAACAGAATGATTCAAAATCTGTTGAAACTCGACGATGTGAAAGCTCGCGACATCATGACCCCAAGTTCGGTGGCCGAAATAGCCGAAGAGAGCATGACTTTGCGCGAGTTCTACCAGAACGATGCCTTCCGCCAGTTCTCACGCATTCCCGTCTACAACGAGGAGAACGACGACTACATCAAGGGCTATGTACTGCGTCAGACCATACTCGAAAAGCTCTCCGAAGACAAATTCAACCTGCGCCTTACCGACATCATACGTCCAGTACTCACATTCCAGGAAAACGAGAACGTGAGCAAAATATGGGAGCAACTGCTGGCTAAGAAAGAGCATATTTCCATCATCATCGACGAATACGGCTGTTTCCGCGGCATCGTGACCATGGAGGACGTTATCGAAACCATGCTCGGCACCGAGATTGTTGACGAAAAAGACACCGTGACCGACATGCAAGAGTTCGCCCGCGAAAAGTGGCAAGAGCAACAGCAGCAAAAAAAGTAAAATCACACACTATCTCTATACATGGCAGTTGCTTAACGGCAACTGCCTGTCTTTTTTAAGCAAGTATACAAGTACAACTCGCTGGCAGAATTTTTGGTTGACGGGTTAACAAGTAGAATGGTTGACAGGGTTAACAAGTGGACGGGTTAACAAGTAGATATGCTTATACTATTTATTGTGCTAACGCCATTAAACCCATTAACCCTCTAACCAACTAACCCCATAACCCACTAACCCATTCCTCCCTCCACCCCATAAAAGCTATTTCACATTGTTCCGATTTTTCATTCTGTTACTACTACTGCTCATTCTGCCAGACCTGTATATTTGGTGGAACTTCACACGCACACAAACCGGCATATTGCGCACATTGCTTTTAGCATTACCCTCGCTAATGGCCTTGGGCTGCATGTTGCTGCTGATATGCCAAGTACGTGCAGCCACACTCATGCAACTGGCCTTCATTCTGCTTATATGCGTAGCAGTGCCCAAACTCGTATTTGTGTTGGCCGACATCATCGGTCGAGGCATCTGCTGGCACCACCCCAACATGCTGCCCAACGTACACAAAGTGGCCACAGCACTGGCAGTAGGAATGGCCGCCCTGCAAGTGTATGGCACAGCATGGGGCTGGCGCAAACTACAGGTCGAAAACACCACATTACACATAGCCGGACTACCAGCAGCATTCAAGGGCTACCGCATTGTACAAATATCCGACATACACCTCGGCACCTACTCGGGCGACACATCGCTTATGCAAAACATGGTTGACAGCATCAACCAACTCAACCCCGACCTCATCGTGTTCACCGGCGACATGGTCAACACGGCCTCGAGCGAAACACTGCCATACATTAAAATACTTGGCAAACTGCATGCGCCCGATGGCGTCATGTCGGTGTTAGGCAACCACGACTACTGCATGTACCACCCCGGACTCTCACCTCAGGAGAGGGAAACCGAAATACGACGCATCATACGCTCGCAACGCATCATGGGCTGGCAAGTGCTGCTCAACGAAAACCGCCACATTGTGCACGGCGACGATACACTCTACGTGGCAGGAGTCGAAAATGTGGGCAAACCGCCATTTCCCACACGTGGCCACCTCGACAAGGCCATGAAGAACATACCCTCGCATGCCTGCACCCTGCTGTTAAGTCACGACCCATGGCATTGGCGTCATGGTGTGCTAAAGTACCCCAACATTGCCCTCACCCTGTCGGGCCATACACATGCGCTGCAAATGCAAGTAGGCAGTTTCTCGCCCGCCGCATGGTTCATGTCCGAATGGGGAGGACTTTACACCAAAGGCCATCAGCAACTCTATGTATCAACCGGCATCGGAGGCGGAGTACCATACCGACTTGGTGCCTGGCCTAAAATCGAACTAATCACACTTATGTAATCAAAATTGGCATCAATAACGAGACGACCTATTTAGTAGAGTTTTGTATCTTACCCTTCACTACCCCTGCGGAACGAGGCTGCTAAAAAAACCGACGCGAGACGAAGCTGTTGAAAAATGCCCCGACGCGAGACGCGTCGCCCCCATTAGAGCTAGCGTTGGGTGATAGCGTTTGGTGATAGCGTTTGGTGTTTGAAGAAACGCAAGCACTAATGGGGGCGACGCGTCTCGCGTCGGGATGTTTCCAGCAGCCGCGTCTCGCGTCGGGGCATTTTTCAACAGCCTCGTCCCGCACCCCCATTAACCCTCGATTCCAACAACATTACCCCCCACCTAACCCTATTAAACTTATACCACCTACCTATGAAAAAAGTACTATTCACCCTATTAGGCCTTCTATTTACCTATGCAGCAATGGGGCAAACGCCACAAGCGACCTCAAATAACCAATCCAACACAACATCTGCCTATCAAGATGCCCCTGCAACACCACACGAAGTAGCCATACAAAACGCCAACCCCCAGCCCCCATCAGAGCCTCTGTCGCTTTGGTACACCGCCCCCGCCACCAACTGGGTGCGCGAGGCATTGCCTATTGGCAATGGCGACATGGGAGCCATGATATTAGGCGGAGTGGCACAAGACCGCATACAATTCAACCACAAAACACTGTGGAAAGGCACCTCCCAACCCACCGACCTTGGGTCGTACCTGCCCTTCGGCGATATTTATATTACCAACCTCAACGCAAAGAACGCCACTAACTACCGACGCTGCCTTAACCTGCGCACAGCCGTGGCCGATGTGCAGTACGATGCTGACGGCGAATGTTACACACGCGAATATTTGTGCAGCAATCCCGACAAGGTTGTGGCCATTCGATACAAAGCAAAACACGCCCGCAATCTGTCGTTAAGCATCAATCTAATCAATGCACAGGGGCTGCGTGCCACCTACACTACCAAGGGAGCCACCTTCAGCGGCACGCTGACCAACGGCATGGCCTATGCTGCCACCATGCGCGTCTGCCACAAGGCGGGACGCGTCACAGCCACAAGCGATGGCATTGAAATAAACCGGGCAAAAGAGGTTGTGATATTCCTTGCATGCACCACCAATTTCGCCCCCACCCAAGCCAACCACCTTGCGGGCAACGTGTCTCAAATTATGGCCAACATCAACAGCACAGTGCAGACGGCAAGCAACAAGGGCTTTGAACGCGTGATGAGCCGCCACATCAATGACCATGCACAACTCTTCAACCGCGTAAACTTTACACTGCAAGGGGCCGAACACACACAACCCACCAACCTGCTGCTCACAGCAAACACCAACGGGGCCAATAACATGCTCGACCAACTCATCTTTCAGTATGGACGTTACCTTACCATCGCGGCCTCGCGGGGTATTGATGTGCCGTCCAACTTGCAAGGGCTGTGGAACAAAGACGGCTACCGCGAGGGCGACGCCGTTTGGGCTTCCGACATACACTCCAACATCAATGTGCAAATGAACTATTGGCCATCAGAACCTACCAACCTGAGCGAGTGCCACATGCCATTTCTCAACTTCATCTGCAACGAAGCCCTGCGCCATGGTGGACAATGGCAGCAAAACGCACGCCAACTGGGTGTGGAGGCCGGTTGGGTGGTCAACACGGCCGGAAACATATTTGGCGGTTCAAGCAATTACAAGATTGGCAAGTATTCGGTGGTCAATGCCTGGTACTGCTCACACCTGTGGCAACACTTTGCCTACACCTGCGACACCACATTCCTGCGCCAAAAGGCCATGCCTGTAATGAAGGCTGCCTGCGACTTTTGGGTCAAGCGTCTGGTCGAAGCACGAAATGGCGACGGCACACTCGAATGCCCCAACGAATATTCACCCGAACAAGGCTACGTGCAAAATGCCACAGCACACTCACAGCAACTTGTCACGCAACTCTTTGAACAAACGCTTAAGGCCATCGAAGTTCTTGGCCACGAGGCATCGGGCTGTGACAATGCGTATGTGGATTTACTCAAAAGCAAACTCAACAAACTTGATAAGGGGTTGCGCATAGACCAAAACGGATTGCTGCGCGAATGGAAATATCAAGACAACACGCCCAACCTCAGTGCCAACACCGACTTCTTTGCCGACGACGAGCATAATGTGTGGCAGGGCCACCGCCACACCTCACACCTCATGGCCCTCTACCCAGGCTTTAACATAGATTCCGGAAAGGACAGCCAGATATTTGCTGCTGCCATTAAATCGCTCGCCAACCGAGGCGACGATGCCACAGGCTGGGCACGCGCATGGCGCATTTCGCTATGGGCAAGGGCACGCAACAACGCACATGCCTACCAAACGCTGCGAGGCTTTGCCCACCACACCACCAACACCAATTACGACTGGCAAGGCGGCCTTTACGACAATTTGCTCGATGCACACGCCACGAGCGTATTCCAAATCGAGGGTAACTATGGCGCCACGGCTGGCATTGCCGAAATGCTGCTGCAGAGCCGTCCCGACTCATTAGTTCTGCTCCCCGCCCTGCCCCCGGCATGGGCCAATGGCCAGATTGACGGACTGAAGGCTATTGGCAATTTCGAAATCGGCATGGCGTGGTGCGCTGGCCAACTGTCAACGCTCCGCATCCTGTCTGTCAAGGGCATGCCCGTCACGTTGGCTTACCCCCACCTGTCGCAAGCCACCATTGTTAACGAAACGACTGGCGAAAAGGTCACCCCTAACAGTCACGAGGGTAACCGCCTCAGTTTCAACACAATGGCTGGCCACACATACTGCATCACCCTGCCCCACTCAGCCACCGGGATGCAGACAGCCCTAACTAATAAGTAGGTATTCAGAATTATTTTATACAATCAGTAGGTGTTATTTTCACATTGAAAACACGTTATCGAGGCGCATCTGTTCCTTTCGTTCTCGGTCACATAGCCCGAACACCAACTTAAAGGTAATTTGCTTCTATATAACAAAGTTCAAATATCATCTTTGTTATTATCTCAACTTGTTTGCCATTCTGGCAAAGGGAACTGTCCGGTAAAACAATTCTAATATTACTCAACTTTCGGATTTAGCAAATGCGGGCTGAAAGCCCAATGGAGCACATAGCCCAGGGCAAGCGAAGCGACACCCTGGGTATCGCGTG
>ERZ1034901.2349-NODE-2349-length-12085-cov-26.035328_pt1 | contig 12085 bp, 17 predicted proteins | sample MGYA00520628_ERZ1034901 | MGnify/ENA primary metagenome ERZ1034901 (study PRJEB33766, sample SAMN09781783) | gut metagenome | biome: gut microbiome | host: Homo sapiens | place: Madagascar | study: EMG produced TPA metagenomics assembly of the PRJNA485056 data... | reverse complement strand
GGAACAACACTGATGGCAGTTTGTGTTGAGTTCAAGAATTGTGCAAATCCCGATTGGTTGCTCAATTTTCTTTTTCAAATTATACCATGACGCTTTGAACAATTCTATGGCAGCTTTGGACTGCATGAGAAAAGTCCGAACAGTTTTCTGCCCGGACTTTCTCGCTCGATTATAAATCCATTCCGCTTTCGCAATTCCGTTGCCTGTGCGGTTGTTGCTAATGCTCTGTGCGGGAGCGTTTACTTTACTTCCTCCAGCATGGCCGCAATTTGTGCCTTGGGGCGATAGCCCACCGATTTGCCGACGATTTTTCCGTTTTTGATCACCAGCAGCATCGGAATGCTGGACACCTGAAACTGCTGTGCCAGCGCCATCTGTTCGTCCACATTCACTTTACCCACCTTCAAAGATCCGACATTTTCCTCGGCGATCTCGTGCAGGATCGGAGAAAGCATTTTGCAGGGACCGCACCAATCGGCGTAGAAATCGAGCAGAACCGGTTTATCGGAATGCAGCACTTCGTTTTCAAAATTTGCGGCCGTAATTTTCAGTTCAGACATTGTGAAACCACCTTTCTTTACTTTAGAGTATCTTGACATGATTTTTTAGCGGCGTGATCCTTCGCCCTTAATCCTGCAAGGATTTATAATACAGCATACAGTGGCAAAATCCCTCGTAGTTGGGGTCCGCGATCTGGTCCTTGAACTCCTTGCACATACACTTTGTTTCCTCGGTGCGCTCCATGCGGCAAGGGCAATACCCGCCGGTGCGTTTAAGCCCTTCGCGAACGGTTTGCACGATTTCCTGATCGGGATTGAGTTTGATCTTCATATAAGCCACCTCTTTCTTTGTTGTGTCTTTATGATACCACACAAATCGCCTGATTTCTGTAACAAAGTCACATTTCACAAAAAAATTGCAGACGGCACAAGAAAAGCCGCCCCCATACAGCCGGTATGAGAGCGGCGAAAATAGTAATTTTATTTTACTTGCATTCTTTTTTCATGGCGGAATAGCCAATGATCACTGTCCACACATAGGCACAGGTTTTGGGGATCATCAGCATACCGATCATCGGGATCGTGTCGGCCCACAGCACCACGGGGATGTAAAAGCCAAAGCTCAGCACAATGGTAAGCCACATCCAGCGGAATGCCGAGTCACCGTGCTGCTTGGCGCTTTGATAAAACAGCACAATGATCAAAAGGCCCATCAACGCAAAGGGAATGTTGCGGTAGATGCCCCACGAAAGCGGCGAGGCAGTGCTCAGCCACTGATTTTGCGGCATCATGCACAAAGCCACGCGCGCAGCAGCTAAGGCGTACACAGCCATTGTGATGCCTGCCTTCCCCCGGATCTGATAGCGCTGCCGCCACACATAGTAGAGCAGCACATAGAAAACCGTCATGGTCACAGAAGTGATCCACTTGCCCAGCCCCAAGGGAACGGTGTAGTTTTCCAGCCCGGTGGTACACAGTGCCAGCGCACGCGGAACCAGATGAAACGAATCGCCAGCGCCCAGCACCACAGCCATCCAGCCGAACAGCCGGAACTGTGCATTTTTCTTGCTGCCCTTGATCATCAGAATGCCAAGGGTGATCACCGATACCAGATAAACGGCATCAAAAAGGGTTTCTACGATTGCCTGCATAAAATGTTCTCCTATTTGATATTATTTTTTGTTTTTTGCTTCGGCTTCAATCGCTTTGCCGAAGTTGCGGCCAAACAGCAGCCCCGCCAGCAAAAGCGAAGCACCGAGGCCGGTGTAGAAAAATGCAATAAACTGCTCGGGTGCCAGCCCGCTGGAGCGCAGCGCAATGCCGCCTGTCATCATGAAAGCCATGATGGCAAAGGATTTTCCATCAAAAAACTTCAAAAAGAAATGATGTTCCTCCCGGTAGGCGCTGATCCTCGCCGTGTGTTTTTTCACCAGCTTTCCAAAGATAAAAATCTGAAAAACCACAAAAACCAGTGCCGACAGCAGATAGTTGCCCACCGTGCGATAGGCGGGATATGCCATCAGCCCAATGCGAAGAATGTTAAAGCCCGCCGCACTCCATACAAGACAGGCCAAAAGCAGCAGTGTGTTTCGTTTTACTTTCATGGGGTATCTCCTTTTAGTGAACGCCGTTCACTTTGCCCGATATAAAATTCCCACCCTTGGGTGGGAATTTATCAGCCTGTTCAATACAATGTTCTGCGCACGATCTCCAGCACGGCGCTGGGATCATAATCCTGCCGCAGCAAAGCAGACAGCATGAGCGAAAACAGCACATCGGCAAATTTTTCCGGTGTGAATTGCGGCGTAAAAGCACCTGGCCGAATTTTGGCATCCTGCTTTAAAACCGTACACAGCCCGGCCAGAATATGCTGCCATGTTTGCTGCATACGGCGCTTGCCATCCATTTTTTCTTCCCGCATAAAGCCAAGGGAATGCAGGTTGAAAAATCCGGGATATTGCGTACAGCCGTAAGCCATGCGCCCATACATCCAGGTGATGCAGGTTTGCACATCCTGAAACACAGCGTCGTCTTCCGGGCGATGGAAAATTTCGCACCAAACGCTTTCCACCGTAGCGGTGATGAGCTCGGCTTTGGAATCAAAGTAGTTGTAGATCGAGCCTACTGAAACCCCGCAGGCGGATGCAACCGAGCGAATACTGACGGCTGACCACCCCTGCTGCTGAATGAGCTCGCGGCTGGTTTTTAAAATTTCCTGTTTGGATGTTACGATGGTATTCATGTGTTCGCCCTCAATGTGAACATTGTTCATTTTTATTATATGAATACAAGCAAGCACTGTCAAGCATAATTTGAAAATTTCAGGATAATGCCCGCTCCCCTATGGGGAAAAATCTTCATATTTTATGATATTATGCTGTTTTATAAATAAACCTTTTACTGCAGAGCTTTCAGGCCCTTTTGATCCAGCAGCCGAATGGCTCCGCGTTTCAGCTCCACCAAGCCGTCCTCCGAAAACTGCTTGAGCATTCGCGCCACAGCCTCACGCGCTGAGCTGATCTGCTGTGCGATCTGCTCATGCGTCATGTGAATGGTGTCCGTGCCAAGGCGCTGGGATTCTTGCATCAAAAACAACGCCAATCGCTGATCGAGCCTTTTAAACAGGATCTGCTGCATAGCCCACATCACATCGGAAAAGCGCTTTGTGGCCAATTCGTAAAGAAAGCAGCGCACCGAAAGATTCTTTTCTTTGAGAAACAGCACGATATTGGGCGGGATAATAAGCGCTTCGGTATCCTTTTGGGCGCTCATCTGTGTATCGAAAGAGATCTGGCTGATCACGCAGGAGGCCGACAGCACGCACAGATCGTTTGGGTAAATGCGAAACAGCGTAACCTCGCGGCCTTCCTCCGAAAGCAGATAGGTGCGCATTTCGCCCTGCATCACAAACAGCATTCCCAGGCATTCCCGCTCACTGCTGTACACCCGCGTGCCCTTTTTGTACCGGCGGATCACAGCATTCTGCTGCACAAGCTCTTTTTCCGAATCGGTGAGCAGCTTCCAAAACGGAAGCCGCTCCAGTACACTTTCCATCTTAGTGACAGCTGTGGTTGCCGCAGCCATGGCTGCCGCAGGTGTGGCCGCCTTCACCGTGTTCGTGGGCGTGATGGTCACAGTGTACATTGGGGTTATAGCCCAGATTCCCGGCCAGCAGGGCGATCACAGCAGCATCTGCTTCGCCGGAAACGCCGCCGTACAAGCGAATGCCTGCCTGTGCCAAAGCCACCTGCGCACCGCCGCCGATGCCGCCGCAGATCAGAGTGTCCACCCCCTGCTGCATCAAAAATCCGGCCAGTGCGCCGTGGCCGCTGCCATTGGTATCCACTACTTTTGCGTCAACGATCTTACCGTCGGCTACTTCATAAACCTTGAACTGTGCCGTGTGGCCAAAATGCTGAAAGATCTGTCCGTTTTCATAGGTAACTGCGATTTTCATGGTGTTATCTCCTTTTTGTGTAGGGTTGGTTTGCGGTGCAGCACAGCGCCCTGCCGGGCATCCGCTTTTGCAGTGCCGATGCTCCTGCCCGCCGCAAATGCGGTAGTTGCCGCCGGTGATGCGAAGGGGCTTTGCATACACAAGGCACGCTGCGATTTTGCGCCGTGCGCTTTCATAAATTTCCTGTACGGTAGAACGAGAAATATCCATTTGTGCAGCGCACTGCTCGTGGGTTTGCCCCTCAAGATCGACTAAACGGATCACCTCGTATTCATCCAGTGAAAGCAGGATCGGCTCGGCCTGTGCACAGCCGAGTGGGCCGAACGCCTCCGCTTGCGGCGCACTGCAAATGCGGCGGCAGCGAGGGGGTCTTGGCATACACTCGCCTCCTTCATTTTCGGTATATACCGATTATATCCTTCTGTGCCGCGCTTGTCAAGGCAGCGCGCCTGTCTGCCGAGCGCCGACACTGCGCAAAAAGCAGCCCCCGCTGCCAAAGCTGGCAATGGGGGCTGCTGTGTATGTTCTGAAATTCGCTTAGAACAGCTTTACGGGATGGCTCATAGCGGCGAAATCTACGCCGATCTTTTGCTTTTCTTCCTCGCGCACCTTAGCAGCTTCGCGCATTTCCTTGCGGGTTTCGAAGAACTTGGGTGCAACCTGCGGGAACATAGCGTAGGTGAGGCAATCCTCTTCCTGCTCCATGTAGGGCTTTGCCTGCTCGCGGATCTTGTCCATTTCGGGCTCCAGCAAATCGGCGGGGCGGCAGGTGATGGGCTCCTGACCCTTCAGGATCTGCTTGGCAAATTCGGGGTCGATGGGGGCGGGAGTGTGGCCGTAATCGCCGTGAACAAGGCCCTTGAACTCCTTGGTGACCATCTTGTAGCGCTGGCCCAGCAGCACATTGAACACGGCCTGCGTGCCCACGATCTGGCTGGTGGGGGTGACCAGCGGAGGATAGCCGGAATCCTTGCGCACTGCGGGGATTTCCTTCAGCACGTCTTCCAGCTTGTCTTCCTTGCCGGCTTCCTTCAGCTGGCTCAGCAGGTTGCTGAGCATACCGCCGGGAACCTGATACAGCAGCGTGTTGGCATCAACGCCCAGCATTTTGGGGCTAAGCAGGCCGCTCTGCAGATACTTTTCACGCAGCTTGGCGAAGTGCTCACGCACAACATTCAGCTTCTTCAGATCCAAACCGGTATCGTACTCGGTGCCCTGCAGGGCAGCCACCAGGCTTTCGGTGGGCATATGAGAGGTGCCCAGTGCCAAGGGGCTGATAGCGGTATCAATGATATCTGCACCGGCTTCGATGCCCTTGAGGATCGACATAGAGGCCAGACCAGAGGTGTAGTGGCTGTGAATGTCCACAGGAATGGAAACGCTTTCCTTCAGCTTTTTCACCAGCTCGTGCGTAGCGGTGGGTGTGAGCAGACCGGCCATATCCTTGATGCAGATGGAGTTTGCGCCCATCTCTTCCAGCGTTTTGGCGTAGTTTGCAAAATACTCGTTGTCATGCACAGGGCTCAGGGTGTAGCTGATGCAGGCCTGCACATGAGCCTTTTCCTTAACGGCTGCCTTAATGGCGGTTTCCAGGTTGCGGGGATCGTTCAGTGCGTCAAAAATACGCATGATGTCGATGCCGTTTGCAACCGACTTCTGCACAAAGTATTCCACCACATCGTCAGCATAGTGGCGATAGCCCAGCATATTCTGGCCGCGGAACAGCATTTGCAGCTTAGTGTTGGGCATTTCCTTGCGCAGAATGCGCAGGCGCTCCCAGGGATCTTCGTTCAGGAAACGAATGCAGCTGTCAAAGGTTGCGCCGCCCCAGCACTCTACCGAGTAGTAACCCACTTCGTCCATAGCGGGCAGAATGGGGCGCATTTCGTCCATGGTCATGCGGGTAGCGATCAAAGACTGGTGCGCATCGCGCAGAGCAACTTCTGTGATCTTGACGGGTTTTGCATTTTTGTTAGCCAAAGTAATTCACCTCATAAATTTTTTGATCATTGGTTTATACAGTGTTTCCAAAATTTGCATTTACAGTTACATTATACTATTACATTTGCCGATCCGCAAGACAGTTTTTCTCAAAGCGCTGATAACTGTTATAGAAATTTTTAATTATTTTTTAAAGCTGCGCTTTGCCGCCGTTTTACCGGGGCCTGCCTTGGGCGCACCCGGGCGGGCAGGACGGGCCGAGCGGGCTGCTGCCCGGGCCTTGCGGGCCTCGGCACGGGCTTCGCCCTGCTGGTTGCGGGTGCGGTTGGCACCCTTTACGGCAGCTGCGCGCAGGGCGTTCACCTCGGCCTTTGTAAGCTCGCGATACTGGCCGGGCTGCAGCATGCCCAGCTTTACTGCGCCTTCGGCATTGCGCTTCAGGCGAACCACTTCCAGGCCCACGGCTTCGCACATACGGCGGATCTCACGGTTTTTGCCCTCATGGATGGTCATTTCCAGCACGGTGCGCTCGGGCTCGTCCACGGCCACATTGATCACGGCAGGCTGTGTTTTTACGCCGTCGTCCAGCACAACGCCCTCGGACATCTGCACGATCTGCTGTTCGGTGGCATGGGGGCGCACGGTAACACGATACAGCTTGCTGATCTCGTGGCTGGGATGCGTGAGCATATTGGCGAAATCGCCGTCGTTGGTCATCAGCAGCAGACCCTCGCTGTCTTTATCCAAACGGCCCACCGGGAAAATGCGGGCGGGCACATCCTGAACAAGATCCATCACGGTTTTACGGCCCAGCTCGTCACTTACGGTGGTGATATAGCCGCGGGGCTTATGAAGCATAATGTAATATTTCTGCTGTTTTTTCACAATGCGGATCTTTTCACCGTCCACCATGAGCACATCATGGTTGATATCCATTTTATCGCCCACCTTCACGGGGTGGCCGTTCAGCTTTACACGGCCCTCACGGATCACCTGCTCGGCGGCACGGCGGGAGCAAAGCCCCTGATCGGCCATTACTTTCTGAATGCGTTCTTCTGCCATTTTATTCTCCTATAGTTTCAATTTTGTTGTTTGCAAGGCAACTGTCATCGCCTTAAAAAATCAGGGGCAGGCCTGCGCCCACCCCTGAAGATTGGGTTTTACGCTTTTTCCTGCTCGGGATCCTCAGATTTTTTCTGGGGCTGTTTTTTCAGCAGGTCGCTCAGCTTGTCCACAAGTTCCGGGATCATGGAAACGGCACGCTCTACAGCGTTGTTTTCGGCGCTGAGCTGAATGGTGCGCACATTGCCGTTCTGCACCACCAGAAACGCCACCGGTGCCACGGTAACACCTGCGCCGCTGCCGCCGCCAAACAGATCTTTATCGTTTTTTCCTGCAAAGTCCGACCCGCCCGAGGCAACGCCGAAAGTCACCTTGGATACCGGCAGGATCGTAGTACCTTCGGGGGTAGTGATGGGGTCACCGATAATGGTGTTGGAAGATGCCAGTTCACGGATCTTATCCATGGTAACGCCCATCAAATCGTGCAGCGTATGGTCTGCCATTGTAGAGTCCTCCTTTTTTATCTCCTGCCGCCTTTGCGCATGGCCCAAGCAGCCTTGAGTAACACATAGATTGCTAATACTATTATTATATACAGCCGGGCAGTGATTTTACAAGAAAAATGTTTTTGCGCCCCGGCCTGCCCCGCAAAATCCGGCTGAATGTCGATTTTGCGCACGCGAATATCAAACAGGTTTTTGGCTGCCGCATACCCGCCGCCGATGGCAGCATGAATGCGGCCGTATTCCATGGCTGTCGCAGAGGCATCCTTGCCGTGTACCGTATACAGAATGGTCACTTCACGGATCTGCAGGCTGCGGCACAGCCGTTTCACCGCACGGCAGGCATCCTGCAGGATCTGCAAAGCCACACGTGGCGGCGGGGCCTTGAATTTCTTTTTTTCCTTTTTCGGCTGTTCGGGTTCCGCCTGTTCAGTTTTGGCTTTCTTCTTAGAGCCTTTTGCGCCTGCGCCGCGCGGGTACAGCGGCAGCAACAGCCCGCAAAAGCCGCCGCGCAGCGAAAAGCCATTTTCGCTATACACCGGCTGCAGCTGCACGGGCAGGATCAGCAGCACCGCCAGCAGCAGCAAAACCGCCGCCAGCAGCCACCCCAAAGCCTTTAGGATCATCAGCAACACTGCTGCCACCCGGCATCACTCCTTTTCGTCCGCGCGCATGGAAAGCTGCGGCACTTCGTTTTGGTGCAGCGGGGGCAGATCTTCCAGCGAGGTAAGGCCGAAGGTGCGCAGAAACACATCGGTGGTTCTGAAGCTGATGGGATGCCCCGGCAAATTCAAGCGCCCGGCCTCTTCGATCAGGCCTTTATCGATCATTTTGCTTACGATCGAGCTGGAATCCACGCCGCGCACCTGCTCAATAAAGCCGCGCGATACCGGCTGGTTGTAGGCAATGATCGCCAGCACCTCCAGCGCGGCGGGGCTGAGCGGCACATTGCGGCGATTGTCCATCAGGCGCTTTACCATTTCGCCGTATTGGGGGCGGCTGGCCATTTGCCAGCGATCCTCCAAGCGCAGCAGGCACATGCCGCGATCCTTCACATCGTATTCATCGCGCAGTTCCACCAGCAGTTTTTCCACCATGTGCAGATCGGCACCGATGGCCTCGGCCAGTTTTTCGGGGGTCACCGGATCACCGCTGGCAAAAAGCAGTGCTTCAATGGCATTTTTACAAGTTTTCTGGTTCATTTATGCATTCTCCTGCTTTTTCAGGCGGCTGTAATTGACCGAAAGTTTCTCTTCGCTGGAAATTTTCAAACGGCCCGCGCGCACCAGCTCCAGCACCGCCAAAAAGGTGGCCACGGTTTCGCTTCGGCTGGCAGCAGGGCTAAACAGTTCACTCAACCGGCCAAATTTTCCCTTGAGCATACCGCGCAGCACATGGACCACCCGCGAGCCCACCGAAACAAAGGGTGTGGCCAGCAGCGGTTCAAAGCGTTCCTGCGTGGGCTTTGCGCGGCTGGCGCTGCGCCCCGAGAGCCCCTGCAGGGCATTAAGCAGCAGCATTTTATCGTGCTGCAGGCGATATTCGTGATCCGGCTCTATCTGTGCGGGGCTGCGCACCACACAGTACACATTTTCCTGCATGGCACGCAGCTGGGCAGCCACCCGCTTGCAGGCGCTGTATTCGATCAACTGGCCCTGCAGCTCCTGCTTCATACGCTCGGCTTCTTCGCTGCGGGGCAAAAGAAGATAGCTTTTCATCTGCACCAGCTGGGCAGCCATTTCGATAAACTCGCTGGCCACATCCAAACGGTTTTGCTGCAGGGTGCGGATCAGTGTGGTGTACTGCTCGATCAGCTCTAAAATGGGAATATCGTAAAGATCCATTTTATTTTGTGATACGAGGTGCAGCAAAAGATCCAGCGGGCCCTCAAATTCATCTAACTTAAAGGTAAGGCTTTCCATGAGCAAGGTTTCCTTTTTTGTTGTTCCCTGCGCATAGACAGCGCTTTGGGGATATAGCAATATTTATTATAGTATACACAAAAAATCAGAGTCTGACAAGCCGGAAAGCCCCCGGGAAAGCCTGTTTTAAAAAGTTTTTTCCGGATTCTTGAACAAAATCAAAAAAAAGGCTTGCATTTTGCAGCAGGTTCTGGTATTATAATTTGGCTACAAAAAAACGAGGAGGTGCAGCAGAATGGCTAAATGTGAGTGCTGTGGCAAGGGCGTTACTTTCGGCATCAAGGTTTCTCATTCCCACCGTCGTAGCAACCGTACCTGGAATCCCAATGTGAAGCGTGTGAAGGCAATCGTGGAGGGTTCTCCCAAGTACATCTACGCTTGCACCCGTTGCATGCGTTCCGGTAAGGTTACCCGCGCTGTCTGATCAACACAAACATGGCCAGTCACATTCGTGGCTGGCTTTTGTTGTATCATCAAGCTTTTCAGGAGTGATCTGTGTATGCCGATCCCGCAGGACCCTATGATCCTAGTCAGCTGGCTCAACACCCAGCTGCGGGATCACTATGCCAGCTTGGAGCTGCTTTGCGAAGATTTTCAGCTTTCGCAAAGTGAGATCTGCCAAAAGCTGGCCGCGCTGGGCTATGCCTATGCCCCGGCGCACAACCGCTTTGAATAACGCGCAAAAATGCCCTGCAGGCTGCCAAAACGGCAGTTTGCAGGGCATTTACATTTCACTTGATCGTTTTCAAAAACGGATCAGCCATTATTTTTTGCTTTTTCTGCTTTTGCGGCTGGCTTTGCGGCTTTTGGCCGTTCTTTTTGCCGCCTCGGGCTTGGCCGAAGTTTCCGGAAGTTCCTGTGCTTTAGGCTCGGCCGGTGCTTCGGCTGCCTTGGGTGCCTCGGTTTCGGGTGCTTTTACCGTGTCAGCTTCGGGCTGGGCCGCAGCCACGGTTTCTTTAACCGGCTCAGCTTCGGGCTTTTTGGCCTTTTTCTCTTTGGCTTGCGTGATCGTCCAAAGCTGGTTATCCCCGTTTACATCCTGCCAAATTTGCAGACGTGCGCCATTTTCCCGGCTCATGCCCACAATGTCCATGCATTTGCCCGAAAGATTGCTGCGAACCTTTACGCGGCCATCATTGGTGGGCTCCACGATCCAGATCTGGCTGGAGCCATGCACGCCCTCCCACTGATGCAGCCAAGTGCCGTCCACCACGCCGCACTCCACCAGATCCAGCACCTTGCCGGTGAAGCGATTTTGAATGCGGTACACACGCTCGCCTTCCTCGATAAACTGCCACTGCTGCCACGGTTCGTTCTGATTTTTCCACATACGGATCGCCGCGCCGTTTTCCGTGCTGCCATTTTCGACTTCCAGCACTTTTCCCGTGCCGGAAGCAATGGTATAATATTTATTTTCGTCGATCACTGTCTGTTCGTTGTGTTTCATAGCCTGTTACTCCCCTTCTTACTTGTTTCGTGCCTGATTTTTTCCGCACTTTATTATTATAGATCATTCAAAAATTTCGTCAATGCCTTCCGGCTCTTTTCTTGGATTTTCTGTGCCGGTTACCCTTGTTTCATCCGCGGTTGCCCATTAAAAACGCCAATGTGCGCGGTGCAAAGCGGTGCATCAGCCGCAATGCGCCGCAGGAAAGCGCCATGGTGATGCCGCACAGCAGTACATAGCACACGAATGCAGCCCCCGGCACCGTTTGCGGCAGCCACGCCGCCAGCTTGCCGCACAAAAGTGCTTCGATATACCAGTGTGTGCAGAACATGAAAAACGAGATCTGCGCCCAAAACCAGCCCTTGGCACGAGGGCAATCAGCCAGAGCCGCCAGAGCGATCAGAATTGGAATGGACACCACACGGATCAGATAGATGTTTTGGCCGCCCGCCTGCATGGCGGGGTGTGCCAGCACGACGAGCAGCACATAAATTAGCAGCGCCACCGGCCATGGCAGCCGCCCCTTTTGCCCCAGATGCTTTTCAAAACATTCGCGGCCATGCAGGGCGATAAAACCGCCCATGCAAAACACCGGCAGCCAGTAGAAAAAGCTGTAATAATCCGGGCACGCGTATACACACAGCACCGCAACCACCGCAACGAGCGGCGCACTCAAGTGCCTTTGGCGCAGCACAGGATACAGCAGCGGTAGCAGCACTACATATCCGGCAAGGCGAGCCACAAACCACAGCGCCCCATTAACAGGTGTAATAGGGCGGTAAGCCGTTAAAAAAATAGAATCTGGAATGACCTCACGCTTGCACACACGCAGCAGGCATTCCGCCGCCAGCACCAGGGTGTTCCATGCAAAATACGGCACCACAAGGCTGAAAAAGCGCCGCTTGAGCCGGGGCAGTATCTGCTGTTTTGTAAGCGAACGAAACAGCCAGTAGCCCGCGCTGAAAAAGAACCATGCCACCGCCGGCACAGCCAACTCGGTGCCGATCTGCACAGCCCATATCTCCCACGCACCGGCTGCAGGATAAAACTGCAGCGTACTGGCGTGCGTCATCAGCATAGCCACTGCGCCCAAAACAGAAAGCCAGCGCATTTTATCGGAAAAGGTTTGGTTCAATGCGGTATTTCCCCCTTGCAAGTATTTTTCAGCAGCCGCCGCGCCGCCTTGTGTGTTTTTTTATTATATCATGGAGCGAAGCGGAATGATATAATTTGCCATGTTTTTCGGTTTCCGG
>ERZ1034901.2347-NODE-2347-length-12093-cov-14.287008_pt1 | contig 12093 bp, 9 predicted proteins | sample MGYA00520628_ERZ1034901 | MGnify/ENA primary metagenome ERZ1034901 (study PRJEB33766, sample SAMN09781783) | gut metagenome | biome: gut microbiome | host: Homo sapiens | place: Madagascar | study: EMG produced TPA metagenomics assembly of the PRJNA485056 data... | reverse complement strand
CCATGAGCAAAGCCCTTAGGAATAAAGAACTGGCGATGATTATCCTCTGTCAGTTCCACAGCCACATGCTTACCGTATGTTGGCGACCCTTTGCGGATATCCACAGCAACATCCAGCACTCTACCCTTCACGCATCTCACCAACTTACTCTGAGTAAACGGAGGTCTCTGGAAATGCAAGCCTCTCATCACACCATACGAGCTCATGCTCTCGTTGTCCTGGCAGAACTCTACATGATAACTAACTAAAGGTTCAACCTTCTCTTTAAACTCTCGCTCGCTAAAGCTCTCAAAGAAGTAACCACGAGCATCACGGAAGAGACGTGGCTCAATAATAAGCACACCCTCTATATTTGTCTTAATTACGTTCATTATTTTAAATTTATTATTCGTTATCTAACTGTATATGGAATATTATAAGATTTTAGGAGTTCTTCATATTGATATTCAGAACCATTAGGAATAGATGCAGATTCTATTCTGCTTCCTACAGTTGTTAGAAGAATATTTAAATATTCCATGGATCCACTAATCGGTCCATAGCTTTTCAATAAAAGTTTTATTTTCCTACCCGATTTTTTTATACGTTGAATATCTTGAATAGCAGATACTTTAGCTTCCCTTCTCGTATTAATATAATCAGAGCTACAAGGAAATTCTATTTCCAAAGGTCTGATTTCTTTCTTTAAAAAATCATTTTTAAAATCAAGTATCGTTACATTTAAACCATTCTTATAGCAATAACTCACTTGGCAATCATCACCACACAGCTCTTTAAACTCTAAGATTGTAAGGTGACCGCCCCGTCCTTTTTTCTGTAATTCCTTAAAAGGATTAAAGCTCTTGCCATTATCAGAAATAGAAAGTATATGTCCCTCTAACAATTGAATTTTTACCTCGGAGGCATTTCCATGTATAAACGCATTATCGTAAAACTCAAGTATGAGACAAGAGAGATACAACATAGTAGATTCTGACATAAACTCTTTGACACATGGTCTAGTCATAAATGCCATAAGTTTATCTCCACCATCCAAAGGACTTAAATGCAGCTCTATATTATTATAAACATCTACCCCATTTTTGTACGTAGCTTCGAAAATCTCTGGTCTGTATTGAATTTCATCAGATATATCATCCCAACTCCACACGCTTATCGGAAAGCCAAACTTATTTTCAGAAGATAACATTCTACACTTTTCCTGTATTTTGGTATCACGAGCTGCTGTAGTCGCAATAATGAAACTTTCTAATTTAGGAGTAAATAATTGAGCTTTACACGATTCTGTCTCTATTTCCTCCATTTTAAGTTCTTTAGCTAACTGTCTATCTTTCTCCTTGCATTGAACACCATGATAACCACTAGCATATGAAGGCTTTCCATAGATATCTACCCCATGTTGTGCTTGTCCTTTTCTACCATGCTTCTGAGTGTTAGGGTCCCCCCAAATTGAGCGCCAGAGTTTATGGCATAAATCTTCAAAGTCATTCCAATTTGCTGGTGGATTTAATTGCTGTTTCATATCTTTATTTTTTTCGTTTATTTTTCTTTTTGCTTTTTTGATAACCTTTCAACGCAAGCAAGTGAGAAGGAAGTTTTTCTAGCAAATAATAGCAATCAGTGCTTTTATTCACTATATTCTCAAATTTATCTGGTGAAAGTTTTGATTTAAGTCCTATTTTATAAGAACCTTTCAAAGACATATTAACATCCAAATGATAGAGAGGATGCAGAGCACCATTACTACTTCGAGGATCATAATCATATCTAAGATAACATGGCTCGAGGGCCCAAAAGTATTCCAAAAGCTTATATGCCTCTATGTTCATAAAGGCATCTTCCTCATCCCTTGACTCATATACATCGATGATAGAATCACACTTCACATCATCAAGAATAGATATTGCATTAGAAATAAGTTCCCAGGTGCATCTAATGCCAGAAGAGGTATAGATAGAGAGCACCTGTTTTGTATACTTATTGACTTCAACTTGACAAGGATATTCAAAAGAGTAAAACTTATCTGTTGACAGATACACAAATATTCTACTTTGCTTGTTTATCACGACTTTCAAATAAGATTGAGTTGACAAAGAAACCTCTTCAATACTATCATTGTTATTTAGCAATTTTCGAGTGATTTCAAGCAAAACCCTTGTATAATCCTTATGTTGTTTCAGAGTCTGTGAGAATTTCTTATTCTCATAGAACTCAATCTTACGCAAAATCTCCTTCATCATCAATACTATTAAGAAAAGTTTGTATCAGCTGTTTCAGAATGGCATCATTATTCTTAATAGGTACCCCATTTAATGATTTTCTGATAGTATCTTTCGTATGAGTATCAGTAATATCTAGTTCCTTAAATATATTACTAATCCTATCCTCTAAAGACAGAGCTTGTTTACCTGCTTTTACCCATGCCTTAATACGTACTTGTTCTTTTTCGGTAGGTGCAGTTACAACCAACTTCTTTTCTTTCATAATAGCTTGACCACCTTCATACATTTCTCTGGTGAAGCCATTATCATACCCTTCTCCCTTAGGCAAAATCAAATATGAGCGAATGAAAGAACGAGTAAGCATCGTGTACATCGTATTTCGATAGCTCATATTTTTCAGTATTTTATTAGTAAGACATATTACAAAAGGATACTCTAAACCCTTAATATTGTTTCTGTTGCTTATCAATATTTTACCTTTTTCTGTTTTTTTAGACTCATAAGCAATATTGCAGTTGATACCTAATTCATTTCCTAAAGCACGTTCTACATCTTCAGCTGCTTGATAAATATATTTTTCTTTATCCAGGAAAATGATGGCTATATCATCAGGTTTTACTGTTGGAAACTCATTGTATATTTTACGAATAAGCTTCACTATTCCAGGTATAAAGCTTTTCACACCTATAATATTTAAGCTATCGAAATTAGGATCAACATCCTCAAACCTCCTAAGAGGTTCACGAGTCAGCGTATATTGACTTCCTTCTATTTTTACTTGATAACCACATTGTTCCCATTGTTCTTTATCTAGCCACCATAGCTTTTCTTTTTCAAACAAGCCCATTCCCAATGCTTGAGCAAACATAAGAGTCTTTGGGTCTGTACGATAACATTTGCTTAACAAAAAATTAGGAGGTATCACATCTTTTTTCTTCTCCTCAAAAATTGATTGAAATATATCACCAGCAATGAAGCATTTCTTTTCTGTAACCAACTCACATAGATTGAAAAAAGATTCCTTAAAATCCTGACTTTCATCTACGAACATATAAGTAAATGCATAGCCATAACTTTTAATCTTTTCACGTACTTGCTCTACAGCCTTTTGGCAAGCAGAATCAAAGGTACCACATTCATGCAAGCTATAGAAACTGATCTCATAGAAACTACAGATATATCTATAAATACCAGAATACTCATTGCCATAACTTCCCCAAGCGCTGACACAAAGTAAACGATTCCAATCAATCTGCTGTTCAACCTTCATGAAATTAAAAAACTCAGGAATTCGCTCCCTCAGTTTTCTTGCCAATATCTTATTGAAACAAGTAAAACCAAAAACAGCATCCTTATTCTTAACATACAAATCTTTCAGCTTGTGCATTAAGAGTTCTGTCTTTCCTGTTCCAGACAACCCTTGAATGGTTATTCGCTTTCCTTCTGCTTCAAGTTCCTCGTAAATAAAACGGGTCTGTTGACCATCAAACAACTGTATTTTATGTTTTACCTTATCTAACAGATTATCAGGCTCTTCTGTTGTTATATTCTTTACATCATTAATACTACCTATGAAAAGAGATACCAGTAAATCTAAAGTTCTATAATCTTCAGAATCTTTAACGGCTAACTCATTACCAAACCATTCTTTTATATCTACTATATCATTAGTTGAATAGATAGTAGTGAGTTTACTCTTCCATTTTCGTGGGCGACCTATTTTCTCTTTATAGCCATATTTATCGCTAACAGAGCCTATGTCCTCTATAATATCTTCACACAAATCTTCAAAATCGTCATCAACCTTTTTAGATGTAACAAAAGCTATTTTCTTTTTTGAAGAAAGAACAATCATCAAGGACTCATCATTATATTGATATTTTCCATCAATAAGAGGTCCAGACAAGACATAAATCTGCTGCTTAATTGAATCAGCAAGAGTCTGCATATCCTCCAGAAACGCTTTGTTTCTGGAAGTTTGCATTATATTACTATAAAAATAATTGCTATTCATTTTTCAAAATGAATTAATGTATTTAGAAATCAGCTGTTTCTGATAATTGTTCAAAAAACTTTTCTTAAAATCAAAGCGTTTATTTAAATCTATATCTAATCGATTTATTTTATCCGCATACATCTTTGGATCATTAGCATAAATCATAAAATCAGAGAATTCTTCAGATATACCCTCAAAAGCTATCTCATTTCCTATAACAGGAGTACCGCAAGCCAAAGATTCTACAACTTTTACTTTCACACCAGCACCTGAAAAAATAGGGCTTATTGTTGCTGTAGAATTGGCTATTAAATCATATGGATTGCCAACAAAACCTAAGTATTCCACATTTGGCAAATTCTTTATGCGAGCTATGAAATCATCAGGCAACCATTTTCCAATTATGCTTATCTTATAGCTTTTGTCTATATTATTATAAACATTATCAAAAAACCACTTGATGCCATTATAATTATCAGCACGTTTCCATTTCCCCATAAAGACAAGTTGCTTTTCTATTTTGCGAGGATAGGCGTTTACAACCATGTCATCTAAATAAAAATTCGTAACACGACTATCAATACCATATTCGTTTCGGATAATTTTACGGTCTTTTTCGCTAAATGTGAAAACGGTAGTATTGGGCAATTGCATCAAACTTTTCTCTCCTTTCAGAACCAAAGCTTTGCTCAAAGCATTTCCTTGGCGTGAGAAACGTTGTGCCATTACATCATGACTCATCAATATTTTCTGCATTTCCGGGAAATATTTTCCATACAAAGCCATTTGGCTATGGTCTAAATAAAGAAAGTCATAGTTGTTTGTTGCGACTAACTTTTCAATAAATTTAAGTACACGTCTATTAAAGCGAACTGAAAATATTGGGTGTACAAAGGGGTACATCATATAATTCTTCAATTTCAAAAATGTAGAATTAATGATTTCCTTTACAACTTTGACATTTTCGTTGGGACACACGTAAGAAGGATCATCCGCATAACGATAATACAACAAATCTATGTAGTTGCTTTTGGATAATTCTTCAAGAAGCAAACGTGTAAAGTTCTCTCCACCAGCCCTACTACTCGGTAGATATGGAGTTAGGAATAATATTTTTTTCATACGTAAATTATTGATATTCGACATTATTGCTAAAGAAAAATATATCTGAGACACCTTGAAAAAGTACCATCAAAACAGAGGGGGTACCTCAAAATGTTTTCTGTTTAAAACTTAAAAGCATAAGAAGAACTATTCTGCATGAAATTTATAGTGCTCTGACTTTTTCAAGTAGACTCATATCTTAAATTAAATAAAACATTTGGAGTCAATTTAAGGTATAGCCATTAAAAATAGTATCGCTTACTACAAATGTCTAAAAAATGGACTATTAAAGACTCACTTGTTTTTTAACCATCATATACTTTTTCTTTATCTATGATTAAGAAACATATCTTTTTACTTAAAATGTTCTACCTTAGTAAATTTAAAAATTGTTTAACACCTAAATCATTGCTAATTTCCATATTAGAAATAGCTTCTTTATATTTCAGGAGCACTTTAGGATTAGTCAAAACATATACTAATCCCAAAATCAGTCCGTCAACACTATTTTCACAGACATAACCAGCTTTTGTTTTAATTAACATTTCATTAACAGAAACGGTTTTGGTTGCGACAACAGGAACACCTAAATATAAAGACTCATTAAAAACGATTGGAGCACATTCATGATAAGATGGAAGGAAGAAAAATGAAGCTTGCTTCATATATGGATAAGGATTTACCTTTTCTCCATAAAATGTAACTATACCATCAAGATTGAGTCGAGAAGTTAATTCCAAGAATTCATCCTTTTGTGGACCATCTCCAATGATATGCCAATGAAAAGCAAGATTAGGATGAAGCTTCTTTATTTGAGCCATAGCTGTCAAACCTCTATCTATTCCTTTTTCAATAGAAAGGCGACAGACCGTTACTATATTTATAATGGATTTATCGAAGTTTTCAACTATCTCATATTTTCCTACCTCAATTTTGCCATAATCAATACAATTATAAACTACTTGCGTTTTATCCTTTAAGTCCGGACATATTCTATCAAAAACTTCTTTTGCTCCCTTAGAGCAACAAGCGATTTTATCAAATTTTGAATAATACAGTCGCTCTAATTTGCAATTACCACCATAGTGTTCAAAATCACAATGAATAAAAGTAATCTTTATTGGTGCATTAGTAAACTCTGCAATGTACCGATTACCACCGCCGCAAAATATATGATGATTTAAATCATGAGAAAAAGAAATAGCAACATCATATTCATCCAAACGACCATATTTTTTAAATAACAATCGTTTTAAAAATGTAGAGCCAAACATCTTTGAATATACTACACAAAAGGCCCTCAATAAACCTAGAATTTTTGATTTCTTCATCGTTAACTTTTGAGAATCTCCAAGAAGACTTAACAACTTATTAGTCTTTAACAAATGGACATTACTTGGTAACTGCTCACGCAAAGGACCTTCATGACTAAAACAAAGAAGATCAATATTCATCTCTTTAGGAAGATTCCTGAAGAGATTAAACAAAGAAGATGCTACTCCTCCTAACTGAAAACTATTAAAACAAATAAGAATTTTCTGCATTATAACTACCTCCGTTAATATTGATAATAATCAAGGAACAAAAATTAATATCCTCAAACATAATTCCAATAAATACTATAATGAATTAAAAACGCTATCATCGTATTTGGTTCTCAGGTAATCAACAAAATATGTTCAAATTTCATCCACCAAATCGTTATAAAATTTACTTACCAAAGAACTCCAATACGAACCAACAGTATCAAATTATATTTTTTTCCATTTTTTATTTCTGTTGTTTAAATAATAATACAAAAAGTATGTCCAGCCAAAAATCCTCATAAGATTAAAATATTCGGATCTAGGATAATAAATAGCATTCATGAAAAACATTCCATAAAACATTAGCCATACAAATGATTGATACTTCAAATTATCTGATTTTGCTATCAAATAGCCCAATAGGCTCATTAGGGAGATTACCCCAAATAATCCAAAGGATAAATATATATCACCTATTAAGTTAGTACCAAGTCCAATGAACTGTTCTTTTGAAGATATGGTTCTATCATACTTAAAAGTAATCATCGTATTTTTATATCCACTATGAGTATCTTCCTCTGATAAATTAAAAGCATTGTTCAATATAGTATTACCATAAGGTATTATAGAACAAATATTCATTAAAAATGATTTACCAAAAGAAAAACCATTAGTGTCTGCATATTCTGTCAATACATATAAAGACCTATTATTGATAATAAGTTCTTCTCCAATATTTACGAAAAAATATTTGGATATGGAGGTTCCATCACTACCATTTCGGCTTGCCCCTAAAGAAAACATAAAAAATGCACCAACAAAAAGCAACGCACAAAATTTTATTATGTTAAGTCTATGAATGAAAGTGTTGTATAAAAATATCACAATTAATCCAATTCTTAATGTAAAAGTTCGAGAGCCAATTAACAATTGAACAAATATTGTAATCAACAACATCACACAAAAGGAAATGCCCAATTTATTGAATATATCTTTTATGCTTTTTGAATTACAAGAAGAAGCAAACAACATATAAAGTATTAATGTATTACAAATATCTTGTAAATATCCCCCAATAGAACCTATATCAACCTGAGTATAGTCTGTTCCAATATTTTTTATATACAATAAACATAGAAAAAACATTGAACAAATTGAAATATGCTTCAATTTATTACTTATTAAGATATTAAATCTCTCCCTCTTAGGAGTACACTTTACAAAGAAACCTATCCTAAATAATGCATATGCTAAGTATCCTATCAATGCCAATAATGTACAATGAGTAATATACCTATCATTAAAACCAAATCTAAACAACGAAAAATTATAGTTTGTTTCATATAAAAAAACGGGATAGATAAAGTTTGTGTATAAATATGATAAAGCAAAAACAGTATCGAAGGTTATAAATGTCTGCTTAATATTATTAATAGCAATCAAGAAGACTGCTATCAAATAGAATATAAAACAATTAGTACAAACAGTTTTTGAATAGCCCAATGGCAATGTGAAATACATGATAATTGCAATAGACATCATAATTCCTAATATTACCAAAGAGTATGTACGTAAGAAATTAATCATAATTTAAAAACTTATTTCATTATATGGCCTATTATAATATAAAGCTGCAGATCTCGCAAAGTTACTTCTATACATTTTTCCAGAATGCAACATATATACCTTTTCGGCTTTCCCAATAAAATAAAAATCCAAAAATGTCTTAAGGTCTAAATCAATTTGAGACTTAGCCTGATGGTGTCCTATATGAGATATAGGACCAGGTATTGTATACACATAACTCTCAGAAGATACATACTTGATAAATTTCTCACTATCTGCAGTTACTAATATTTTATAATTAGAGTTCACTTCATGCAATTCTTTCAACTTTTGAAGACATTTTTCCATTAACTTCTTTTGATCTAGTTCATTTAGCGTTTCACCCCTAATATCCTTAAAATCTCCTAATAATTGCATGAATCTAAAAGAAGCAGATATATATTTATCAGAAAGAGAATACTTATTTATTTGTTCCATAAAATAAAAGGAAGGTCTAAACAGTTCTTCGAATAAGACATGGGGTTTAAAATCCATACCATATTTTTTGTTCAAGAAAGGGAGCCAATCTTCATTAGTATAGAAATGATGTTGAAAATATTTGCACAATGAATTTAAACGTATTGGTTTAAACTTATCCAACATAATAACTGGCGAAGCAAATGGGTAAATATGACATATATCATCAAAGTGAATCTCCCAATTATATTTATTTGGAGAAAAATATGTACTCAACATAAAAGGTTCTTTATGATAGATTTTAAACTCTCTACCAATACATTTAGAATAAGCATATACAGACATAATCCCTCGCAATCGATCAGCTAATCCATTTGAATAAGCAGAACTATCGAGACAAAAAATTTGATAAGACTTAACTCTTCTTCCCAAATATTTACTCACTATCAATTTGACTTGATCCATCAAGTCATAACCTATAAAATCACGAATTTTCATTTTGACGTTTTTTAAATAATGTAATTATATAGCTAGTATCATTCTTATTAACTAAAATACTTAGCGTAAAATATAAACCTGAAAGAAATATAGTATCAATAAATAATGCAAGCCAATAATTAGGAATTAAAATATTTAGTATTTCTCCGCATATGGTAATTAATACCGAACAGATGAATGAAGGAAACATATCCTGTAGCTGTTTCAATAAAGAATAATTAATTAGTTTACCAGAAAAATACGCAGTAAGAATATAGGAAAATAAACTAGATACAATCATTCCTAAACATATGACAGTCAATCCAAACTTAATAGTTACTAATAAAACCATTAATGAGAAGATTTTTTTAATTAAATCTAATTTTAAATGCATGCCAGATTTTCCTTTAACCAACAAGATATTTATATTATATGAAATTATTGGATAAAGTAATGATGAAAGGCATAACAACTTAATTATAGCAATAGATTGTTCCCATTGAGAACCTAAAACCTTCATAACAAATGGCTCCGCCGTAACAAATAATAAAGAAATCATCGGAAATACAAAAAATACAGTCAGTCTAATCATTCTTCTGTACTTTTTGGAAAGTTCATCAGATTTTTCTTGAATTGAACTTAACAAAGGAAATGAAACCCTATTTAAAATTCCGGTTAGATTGGATGAAGGAAATTGAACTATAGTATAAGCTCGATTGTAGTAACCCAAAATGCTGCTTTTATAAAACTTTCCAAGAAAAATAGAATACATGTTTTCAAAAAATGGACCATACAATCCAGTAAGCATTAATTTAGAACCAAAAGAAAACAATTCCTTAAAAGACTTGAAAGAAAATTCTAGTCGCGGTTTCCAACTACTCAATATCCAAAATAAAGCCGTTAAAATAAAATTACTTACTAAAGTTTGTATAACAAGGCTCCAAACTCCCATTCCTATATAAGCACAATATACTCCAAGACAGCCCGAAATTAGTGTAGATACTAAACTAATCTTTGCCTGACTCTTAAAGTTTAACTCTTTAGTCATTTTAGTTCTTTGAACCAAACAAAAAGAAGTTATAATCAAATTTAGAGATGTCCAACGAGTAACTTCATTTAATATTGGAGAATTATAAAAATCAGCTATATATGGTGCACAAAGATACAAGCAAACCGAAACTAAAATACCCAAAATTATATTAATAAAAAAAACTGTGGAGTAATCACTCTCGGAAACATCTTTTTTTTGTATTAAGGCATTGCTAAATCCACTATCAATTATTGCATTAGATAATGCAATAAAAATTGATAACATCGCTATAATTCCATAATCAGAAGGAGACAAAAGTCTAGCTAAAATAATAGTCAAGATCAATTGAAGTCCTTGTACTGAAAAACGTTCAATTCCACTCCAAATAAATACTTTAAAAGAATCATATCTATTTAATGAATGCATAGCGCAAATAATTTAAAATATATTTAACATACATATATACATATTTACCCCTCAAAAAACCTTTTTCCTTTAAGTAGCTTATCGGATATGAAACACCTTCCTGGTATAAAGCTCCAAAATATAGAATGCGTTTTACATATTCCTTATCTATCAAGGGGGTTATATTTTCTCTGTGATATTTATCGATAAAATATTTTCTAATTCTAAAGGCACATTCTTCAAAGTTAAAAGTTTTCTGAACTGATTTTGAATGAGATGCAGAATTAGCCAAAACACGGTAAACACTTGTAGTTTCATCCAAAAAATATAATTGGCTTTTTTCATTGAAATATAACCACATAGGATAATCGCCCATTAAAAGGTTTGGTATATTAATCTCTTTAAAATACAAATCTAGCAAGTCTTTTCTATACATTGTAGTCAATGTAGGGACCTCATTTGATATATATAAATCCTGCTTAGTAAATAATCTTTTACCAATAATTGATGAACTATATGTTTTCGTTTTCTCATTATATTGTTTAGCAGAAGTATAAACCAACCCTATTTGACTGTTATTATCTAAGATATCTACTTGTTTATGTAGCTTTAATGAGTCTATCCAATAATCATCTCCCTCACATATTGCTTCATATTTACAATTATCACGCCATATAGAAATATATTCCAATTTTTTATATCCCATATGCTTAGAATATAGATTTTCATTCAAAAACAAAACTGCAAAATAACAATTTTTATTCTCCTTATGTTGGGCAAAAATGATAGAAGCATAATCAGTTGTCTGAGAAAAAGAGACAGAAGAATCCACCAACTCAAAATACTTTATCAAATATTCTTTAATTACCTGTTGCTCTCCATCAGTAGAAGCATCATCAACGATACAACAAACAAAAGGAAAATCAGTTTGCTGAATCGCAAAACCATTCATAGTATCCACAATGTATTTTGCCTGATTATAGGTCATACACCTAATACAAACTTTAAACTTTGGACATTTCATATTATTTATCATTATAATTTAACTTGATTAATCATAACACCATCATTTTTTCAATGCTAATTCAAAAATACAATTACTTACTACTATAATATTGATTATTAGTATCCAATAAAAATTGGACACGTTAATTAATTGATCAAATAGTCCCTTAAAGAGAGGATAATCGAGTTCTTTGGCATAGTTGAAAATAGTCTTATCAAATAAATCTCTTAGGTGGGTTTTGTCCGTCAATAGTAAATCACCGTTAGAACGTAACTACTGATTTTCAGCAGTTAGCACATCCAACA
>ERZ1034901.2343-NODE-2343-length-12103-cov-6.852922_pt1 | contig 12103 bp, 12 predicted proteins | sample MGYA00520628_ERZ1034901 | MGnify/ENA primary metagenome ERZ1034901 (study PRJEB33766, sample SAMN09781783) | gut metagenome | biome: gut microbiome | host: Homo sapiens | place: Madagascar | study: EMG produced TPA metagenomics assembly of the PRJNA485056 data... | reverse complement strand
ACCTCGGGAAACACAGTCTCTCCACGCCCGTTGCGGTTACTTTGGAAAGTTACCGTTTTCCATAATAACTAGTCTTTCATCAGGCATTTCGCCACATGTGATCGAGAGGACCGCTTCCCTGCCCCAAATCAAGGCCTTCAGAAAGTGCGCCGGTGAGGTATTCCTTTGCCGCAGAAACCGCGTCAGGAACGGAAAGCCCGCACGCGAGCCCGCACGCAATGGCGGACGAGAGCGTGCACCCCGTGCCGTGGGTATTCTCGGTCGCGACGGCCCGGTGGCGAAACCAATGAATCTCACCCGTGCGCGTGGCGAGCACATCGTTGGCGTCGTGCGACCCGTGCCCACCCTTGACGAGCACGTCGGTCCCGAGCGACTGGGCAAGTTCCGCAGCTGCACGCTCGCACGCCGCCTCGTCAGGCAGCTTGCGCCCGCAAAGAACCTGCGCCTCGGGGATGTTCGGCGTGATAATGCGTGCCCGCGGGAGGAGTTTCTCCACAAGCGCAGAGATTGCGTCTTCGCCGATGAGAGGCGCGCCGCTCGTCGCCACCATGACGGGGTCGACGACGATGTTTTCCGCCTGCCACTTATCGAGCCCGCGCGCGATTGCTTCGACGATCTCGGCCGAGAAGACCATGCCGACCTTCACCGCATCGGGGCGGATATCGGAGAACACCGCATCGATCTGCTCCGAAACGAATGCGGCGGGCACCTCGTGTGTCCCGGTAACCCCGAGGGTGTTCTGCGCAGTGAGCGCCGTGATCACCGTTTCGGCGAACAGATGGTGCGCCGCTATCGTCTTGATGTCCGCCTGGATGCCGGCGCCGCCGCTCGAATCCGACCCGGCAATGCTCACGACCGCCTTCATGCGCCCCTACTTCCCGAGCAGCGCCACGATGTCATCGGTCGCGAGGATGCGCGCGGCGTAGCAGGTCTTGAAGTACTCGAGGCCCTCTTCCTGGTTCCCCACGAGAAACGTCGCCGTCGCGTCACCCACGACAATGAGGTTGTAGTTGTTGAAATATGCGTCGGCAAGCGTGTGGCGCACGCAGATGTTGGTGTCCATGCCCGTGCAGATGAGCGTGTCGACGCCGAGCTCGTCGAGCAGAAGGCGCAGCCCCGTCTGGAAAAACGCGCTGTAGCGGCGCTTCTCGATGGTGTAGTCGCCCTCTTGGGGGTTAAGCAGCGGCGAGGTTTGCGCCTCGGGAGTGCCGGCGATGCCATGATCGCCCCATAAAAGAAGCTCGCGATCGATGCCGGGGATGTGCGCATCGTTGGTGTAGATGACGGGCACGCCAACCTCGCGCGCGGCAGCGGCGATGCGGGCGGTGTTCTTGATCGCCGGCAGGAGCACCTGCTCAAGCGGGCCGCCCGTCGGGTCGCCGAGCTCGTCGATCACGAGCAGGGCGGTCTTCTTCGCATCGAAGTCGGCGAGATTGAAGCGCTCGCTGTTGTTTTCGTCTCCAAGCATGGTAGTATCCTATCTATTCTGCTATTCATTGTCCAAGTCGATGACCAGGCCATCCATAATCTTGCTCACCGTGCGGACGGCGCACATCTTGCCGCACATCGTGCACGTGCCTTCGTTCTCAGGGGGAGCGCTCTCGAACACGCGGCGCGGGCGCACCGGGTCGATCGCCAGCGAGAACTGCTCATCCCAGTCCATACGCCGGCGAGCATCCGACATGCGCGCGTCGCGCTCGCGGGCGCCGGGGATGCCCTTCGCGATGTCGGCGGCATGAGCTGCGATCTTCGTCGCGACGAGGCCCTCGCGAACGTCGTGCGCATCGGGCAGGCGCAGGTGCTCGGCAGGTGTAACATAGCACAGGAAGTCAGCGCCCGACGAAGCCGCGATCGCTCCGCCGATTGCAGCGGTGATGTGGTCGTATCCGGGGGCGATGTCGGTCACGAGCGGGCCGAGCACATAGAACGGCGCGTTGTGGCACAGACGTTTCTCAAGCTTCATGTTCGCCGCGATCTCGTCGATCGCCATATGCCCCGGCCCCTCGACCATGACCTGCACGCCGGCATCCCATGCACGCTTGGTGAGCTTGCCGATTTCGATGAGCTCGGAAATCTGCCCGGCGTCGGTCGCGTCGTAGTTGCAGCCCGGGCGCATCGCGTCGCCGAGGGAAATGGTCACGTCGTGCTCATGCAGGATTTCGAGCACCTCGTCGTAGCGCTCGTAGAACGGGTTCTCGTTGCCCGTCGCCTCCATCCACGCGAAGATGAGCGACCCGCCGCGCGACACCACGTTCATGAGCCGCCCCGTTTCCTTGAACGATTCGATGGTACGGCGGTTCATGCCCGCGTGAATCGTGACGAAGTCGACGCCGTCCTCGGCATGGCGGCGCACGACGTCGAGGAAGTCCTCGGCGGTGATGGAGACGAGTGCCTTCTCGAGATACCCGATGGCATCGTACATGGGAACGGTGCCGATCATCGCAGGCGACTTCTCGATAAGCCGTGTGCGGAAAGACTGCGTCTTGCCGCTATTCGACAGGTCCATGATGGCTTCGGCGCCAAGTTCGAGCGCGATGTCAACCTTTTCCCATTCGACCTGTTCATCGGCGAGATCGCCCGAAATGCCCAGGTTGACGTTCACCTTCGTACGCAGCCCCTCGCCCACGCCTTCGGGGGAAAGCGACGTGTGGTGGATGTTCGCGGGGATGGCGATGCGGCCGGCGGCGACGCCTTCGCGGATGAACTCGGGCGTACGGCCCTCCTTCTCGGCGACCGTGCGCATGGCGGGCGTGATCTCACCCGCGCGAGCGAAATCGATTTGCGTGATTTGGGTACGCGAATCCGTTTGACGATTCGTCATAATGTCTCCCTTCGTTGGCATTATCCACGTCAGGTCGTTCGGGTCGAAGCGAATGCGCGCTTCCTCTCAGCCCGTCGCGCGGCGCGCAACCGCCTGCGAGCTCCCCGGTTGTTATGTTTGCAAGGCAAATTATACGGCAGCGGACCAACCCCGCCGCGCAATCGCCGAAAAGCGGACAAGCGTCACACGGAAGCGAGGGTTGGGGTGTTTTCCTTGGGCGCAGGAGACTCGGCGTCAGCGTCGGCGTCCGCCGCGCTCGCCGCGGAGGTGAGCGGGTAGAACACGTAGAGCGTGCCCTCCTCGACGCTCACGGCGGCAGGCTTTCCCGTAAGCTCGTTCGACAGCCCGAGCGAAGTGCGGTTGGAAAGCGGCTCGTCGTCGAGCGAATATTCCAGGCCGCGCTCGATGACGCCGCGCGCCGTGTCGTTCGCCGAGAACACCGACACCACGCCCGCATCGAGATCCTCGGGCAGCTCGAACACGTCGGGCCCGGTGACGCAGCGCACTGCGAAGTCGTCCCCTATGCCCGTAACGTAGACTCCCTGCTCGGAATAGCGCGCGAACAGCTGCAGGTTCGCAATCGTGTGGTCGAGCCGCTTGGCAAGGGCACCGTAGATGAAAAGTTCCTGGTTGTCCCAAAAAACGGCCTTCTCCATGGCAAGCTCCATGTCGCTTTTGTCCTTCTTTACCGGATGGCGCGACACGCGGCGGCATTGGGGGATGTAACCTAGGGAATCGAAGTCGCCGACCGCCATGTCGGGGGCGCGGCCGATGGCCTCAAGCGACGCGAATCCCGCGTCGACCGCAATCACGAAATCGAAGGCGCCTGCGGCGTCCATCGCCTTGAAGTGCTCGGCGTTGAAATCGACCGCACCAATCAGCGCGCAGGTTCCCATGGTGGATTTGTCCTTTCCCTCACTTTTGACAAGCTCGTGGTACACTATTATACGCGAGTGGGCCAAACGGTCGCGCGCCGCAAGGCGTGAGGAAAGTCCGGGCTCCAAAGGGCAAGATGCCAGCTAACAGCTGGGCGGGGCAACCCGACGGATAGTGCCACAGAAAAGAAGACTCCCCCGGTTTCGAGGGAAAAGCTGAAACGGTGCGGTAAGAGCGCACCAGCGCGTCGGCAACGGCGTGGCTTGGTAAACCCCATCTGGAGCAAGCGCAAATAGGAACGCGATACGGCCGCCCTTCCGTGCGCTCGGGTTGCGTGCTTGAGACGCGTGGCGACACGCGTTCGAGATAAATGGCCGTTCCAACGACAGAACCCGGCTTATCGACCCACTCGCCTTTTCTTTTGAGCTTGGAAGGGTTCCGGGAAGCCCTGAGGGGATTTCCGGAAGGCCCACAATTTCTTTGAAACCCGACTCACGGTATGAAAAAAGGGCGGTTCACGATGACCGCCCTTTTCGCGTTTGCCGATAGTTCGCTAGTCGAGCTCATCGAAGGAGAAATCGTCATCCGCGTCTCCGAAGCCGGAGAGGTCCTTCTCCATCGGGGAAGGCACGGGCGTCGCGGCAGCAACGGCGACGTTGCCCGTCTGCGGCGTTGAGTACGCCACGGGTTCGGCGCTGATCGGGGCCTGAACCTGGGCCGTCGCGTCGGCAGAGTCGGCGTAATGCGCCGGAGCAACGGAAGCCTGCGAGGCGCCGCCGATCTCGGCGAGCTTGCGGGATGCGTCGTTGATGAAGTCGGTGAGCAGCTCCTGGTATTCTTCGCGCGCGTCCTCGCGGTCGTCTTCAAGCTTGCGGATAGCGTCGATGACATCTTGCTTGTCGTTGTTGGCGCGATCGATGATGCGCTGGGCTTCTTCCTTCGCATCCTGAATGGTTTCGGCAGCGGTGTTGTTGGCCTTCGCGAGAATCTCATCTGCGGAACGCTGCGCAATGATGAGCGCCTGCGCGATGGCATTGCCGTCGGCCTGCTTCTCTTCGAGCTGGGCCTCGAGCTCCGCGATGCGCGCGTTCGCCGCGGCGAGCTCCTCAGGGTCGTCCGCGGTGGCGACGGGGGCGGCGACGGGAGCGGGAGCTTCCTCGATTGGCTTTGCCGGCGTGTCGAACCCGTCGAAACGGGAATCGTTCAGTTGATCCTGCAAATCAGAGATCTGCTCGTTTAGGTTATCGATTTCATCGGCAACATGCTCGAGGAACACATCGACTTCGTCGACGTCGTAACCCTTGCGGTCGATCGAGAAACTTTGGTTGTGGATTTCAGCCGAGGTGATAGCCATTTATCTTCCCTTCGCCAGCAAAGCCTGCATCTTTACAGCAAGCCTATCAGCAGTCTTACACCAAATTGTAATACAAGCAGTGCAACGATTGGACTCACGTCCACCATTCCTCCAATCGGGGGAATGAACTTCTTGAAAAGATTGAGATACGGGTCGCAGATCTTGCCGAGGACCGTGTTGATGTCGGCGAGGATGCCACGATCGGTGGGAAACCAGGACAGCATGACGTACACGAAGATGAGCATCGAGTACACGTCGGACAGCGACACGATAAGGTATTTCAGGCTCAGCATGCGCCGTCCTCCCCAAAAGCGCCCCGGGCGCTAGAAACATTCGTCACGTTTACAGCACTCCCTGGTTTCGAAGCGCGGTCTTCTCGGCATCGCTTAAGGCGTCGCCCCTCGTAATCGCGAACACCTTGTCGCCGATGCACTCCACCCCGGCATCGAGCGCGCTTGAAACGCCGAAAGAGAAGTCGAGGATGCGCTTCGTAAGCGTCTCAGGGGTGTTACGAAGCGCGAGCACGACCGCGTCGCCGCCCTTGAGCGCGCGGGCGATTCGCTCGACCTCGCCGTAGCTTGCGGGCTTGAGCACCGTGCACGAGCGCTTTGCCACGTAGCGAGCGCCCTGCGTGGACGCGTAGGCGGACTGCGGGTCGTAGGTCGCGCTCGCCTGGGACGAGGCGACTTGAGTGGATGCCGCGATCGACGCCGCCGCGGTGGATGACGCGGGCTGGCGCGTGAAGGCGCCGAGGGAGCCCGCGGCAGAGGCGCTCGTGGCGCCGGAGGTGACGCCCATGTGCGAAGAAGGCGCGCTTGTCGCCGCATGCTTGCCGGCGGGCTTCGCATCGCCGGACGTCGGCTCGAACAGCGAGTTCAACCCCTCGGAGCGCGTTGGGCGCGAAGCCGCCGCCGCAATCGACGCCGACCCTTCGGGTGTCATCGTGGGGGGCAGCGAGCTGTCAACCGTGGTGCGCTCGCCGCGATACGGAGTGTGCGCCGTCGTCATGCGGCGCGCGCTGGACGAGGACGCGCTCGGGGTGCTCGCGCCATGGGCGTGCGCACGCACGTCGTTTATGGACACCAGGTTCGAAATAGTTGAGGTCGATCGGGCGCTTCGCGTAGTCACCGAGGCGTACGGGTCGTAGTCGCCATTCGGGTCGTCCGCGTAGTCGTCCGCATATTCGGCGTACTCCGAATAATCGTCATCGTAGTCGCCGTATTCGTCATCGTAGTCGTCGTAGCGATCGTTCGAGCGACCGCGCGCGGGGTCGCCGCCGAAGCCGAGTTTCGATTTGAGTCCGTCTAGCATGCCCTAACTCCGTTTCCTTTCTTCCTGGCAGCTCCAATGGTTGGTTGTCCTGCTACGTTTACAAGCCGCTTTGCGCGCAACGCGCGCATCAGGGGTGGAAGGAGGCGACTCTAGAAATGGTCGCTGAAAATCGCCCGTCCAATGCGAACTATGGTAGCGCCCGCACGAACCGCCTCTCGCCAATCTTCGCTCATGCCCATAGAAAGTTCATTGAACGCCGCTGCGCTTTCGGCGGGAAGCGAGGCGCGAACCTCCCGCGCGAGCTCGGATAAGCCGGAAAAGCAGCGCGCGGCGACGTCGAGGTCGCCCTGCGGGGCCATCGTCATGAACCCGCGGACGGACACGTTGGGAAGCATCTCGCAGATGGCGACAAGACCCTTCGCCTCATCAGGCGAAACGCCGCTTTTGCTTTCCTCGCCCGAAACATTCACCTCGATAAGGATGTCTTGGATGATTCCGCGCTCACGGGCCACCTCGTCGATCTTACGCGCATGTTTTTCCTGGTAGACGGAATGGATGAGCGTCGCCGAATCGACGATATCGCGGATGCGGCGCGACTGGATGTTGCCGATGAAGTGCCAGCGCGCATCGGGGTACGCCTGGGATTTGGGGACTATCTGGTCGGGGCGGTTCTCGCCGAAGTCGCGCGCGCCAGCGTCGAAGGCCTCACCCACCCCGTCGATACCGACGGTCTTCGACACCGCGACGAGACGCACCTCGTCAGGGTTTCTTCCCGCACGGCGGCACTCTTCGGCAACTTCTTCTTTCACCTGTTCATAGCGTTGCGCGATTCCCATGATCGCCACTCCTTACTTCACACGGTACGCAAGCGCCCCGTGGCGGCCGCATACGCCGCCCGACGCACGATACGAGAAGAACATTTCGGGCTCGCACTTCGTGCACGCATGCGCCGAGGCGATGCGCCCGCGGGAAAGGCCCGCGGACACAAGGTCTAAGGCGAGCGCCTCCTCCAAATCGACGTGGCGCGCGTCGGGCGTGCAGGCAGAGCCGAACTCGCCCGTGAAACGAGCCGCGACGTCGACTCCCGTCTCGAAGCACGAGGCGCAGATATGCGGCCCGATGTAAGCGTTGTAGGAAGACGGCGCAGGCGCGTCCGCCCCGAAATCCCGCTTGTCGTCTTCGGCGAGTTTCGCCGCGGCGCGAGAGGCGATGCGCGCGACCGCACCGCGCCAACCTGCGTGAACGACAGCCGCACGCCCCGTCGGGGACACGATGATCACCGACACGCAATCGGCGAAGCATAAAAGGGCGGCCACGCCCGCGCACGAGAGCAGGATCCCGTCAGCCCCCTTGCCAGCCGCCGCATGGGCGGATTCCAGCGTCTGGGGCGTTGCGGCGTCGATGTCCACCAGCTCGGTACCGTGCACCTGGTTCGGTACGATAAGCGGCATATCGGGTTCGCCGAGCGCAGCTAAGAGCGCGCGGCGGTTTGCGAGAACTGCCGCGCGCTCATCGTCGACGTGAGTCCCCAGATTGAGGCTCGCATAGGCGCCCTCGCTTTCGCCCCCCGCACGGCCCGTGAAGGCAATACGAACCGACGACGCGTCATACAACGCGTCGTCGGTGAAAAGCGGGATCGAGTTGAATGTGCGCGAAGCAAGGTGCGGCATGGGCAGGCTTGATGCCACCATGACCTGAAAACCTCCTTAGCGCTGGCGTTTCAAGAAGTCGGGGATATAGTCCTCGTCGGCGAAACGGCCCGCGCTCGGCGTGGTCGAGAACGTGACCGGAGCGCTCTGCGTCGAGGGGGTATCCGTTGACGCGAACAGGTCCTTGCGCGAGAAGTCGAGCGAGGACTGCTGTGCGGTGTTCATCTTGAAGCCGGTGGCGATGACGGTGATGCGAACCTGATCGCCCATCGACTCGTCAATGATCTGGCCGTAGATGATGTTCGCATTCTCGTCGGCGCATGCCTCGACGGTGCGCGCAGCCTCGTCGACCTCGGTCAGCGTGAGGTCGGGACCGCCCGCGATGGAGAACAGCACGCGGGAAGCGCCGGCGATGGATGCCTCGAGCAGGTTGGAGTTCGTCGCCTGCTGCGCCGCGTCGAGTGCACGGTTCTCGCCCGTGGCGATGCCGATGCCCATCATGGCCGTGCCCGCATCCTTCATGACGGTGCGAATGTCCGCAAAGTCGAGGTTGATGAGGCCCGGGATGGTGATGAGGTCGGTGACACCCTGGATGCCCTGACGCAGGGTATCGTCGGCGATGCGGAACGCGTCGAGCATGCTCGTCTTCTTGTCGACGATTTCGAGCAATCGGTCGTTCGGGATGACGATGAGCGTGTCGACCTTCTGGGAGAGCAAATCGATGCCCTGGTCGGCCTGGTTGCGACGAAGGCGTCCCTCGAAGGAGAAGGGCTTCGTCACGATGCCGACGGTCAGCGCGCCGATTTCCTCGCGCGCGATTTCCGCGATGATGGGAGCGGCGCCCGTACCCGTGCCGCCGCCTTCGCCTGCGGTGACGAAGACCATGTCGGCCTCGGCGAGCGCCTCGCGGATTTCCGCACGAGACTCCTCGGCGGCCTGGCAGCCCACTTCGGGGTTCGCGCCAGCACCGAGCCCGCGCGTGAGCTCGTCGCCGATGTGGATCGTCTTATCGGCGTCCGACATGAGCAAAGCCTGGCGGTCCGTGTTGACGGCGATGAACTCAACGCCCTTCACGCCCGCTTCGACCATACGGTTCACGGCATTGGTGCCGCCGCCGCCTACGCCGACGACCTTGATGACCGCCAAATGCTCGGAACCTATTGTGTTTGGCATTGTTTCCTCCACACCTGCTGCGATTAAAATGCTGCGTTTCCCACTGTGGGTGCAGTTTTACCTGGGTTATTGTACACGATGACAACCCGATTGCAAATTATACGGCGACAAAGGCGCAGGCGAGTCCATGAAAGTGCCACTTATTGCGGCACCTTAGAGCGAGCGCCACGTGGGCCGATCGACCACGCGCACATTGATGTAGGCCACCTTGCCCGGGTTGTCGTTGAGGATCTGCAGGCACACGCGCTCCTTATCGCGGATGTTCTGCGCGGGGCCGAACGCGATTTCCACGCCGCTCTCAAGCGTGAGCTTGGTGGACTCCGCGTCCGTGGCGGAGACGGTCTTCACTTGGCCCGCGAGCTCGGTCGTCATGCCGGAGACGATGGCGAGCGCGTTGTTCACGTTCCCGTCGGTGCACTTCGTGCCCGTCTCCGCCGTCGTGCCGTAGGGAACGTCGGTGATGTGGAGCACGTTTTGTGCGTCCTCATAGATGCGCTGGTTGAGCGATTGGCCGAGCTGGGTGTTCTGGTCGGGGATGGCCATGAGCCACATGCCGTCCGATGAGATGGCCCACGCCTGCGTCGATTTCGCATCCGACGTGGGAATCTCGACGATCGCGGCGATCTTGCGCTCGGTCACGACGATTTGGAGCGTATGGGGGAACACGCGGTTGCACGTCACGCTTTTCACCCACGCATCCCGCGTGAGGCTGTTCTCGATCGCCTTCGTGTCGACGCGCAGAAGCGTCTCGCCCTCGGGCACCGACACGAGCGCCTTCAGGTCGGATTCCGTGAGATGCTCGACGCCTTCGACCTTGACCTCGTCGATCGAGAACACATCGGAGAAATACAGAACCGCAGCCCCCGCCGCCAAAATCGCGACGACACCGAGGATGACCCCGAGTTTCACCAGGTGGCGATGGTAGCTTGCGCGCACGCGCTCGGCGCGGCTCGCGCGATCGATGTCGCGCACGCTGCGCGAGCGATAGCGTTGAGAGCTCGCTTGAACGGGGCGAGTGAGCGATGCACCCGTGCCCGGGGCGCGGCCCCCTGCAACGACGCGAGGAGAGGCGGCGCTCGTTTGGCGCGAGGTACGCGGGCGCGCAGATGCCCGCCCCTGCGAGGGCGAGGCGCTCTGAGGGCGTCTATTCGAAGCCGAGGAGCCTGACTTCCGGCTTGAGCGCGATGCCATAAGCTTGCGACACCTTTCCCTGGACGAATTCGATCAACGACAAAACATCGTGCGCCGTCGCGTTTCCCGTGTTCACGATGAAGTTCGCGTGCACGTCCGATACGCGCGCGCCGCCGCATGCGGCGCCTTTGAGCCCCGCTCGCTCGATGAGGTCGCCCGCCGAGGCACCCTCGGGGTTCTTGAACACGCTGCCGCACGAGAGCTCTTGGAGCGGCTGGGTGGCCTTGCGGCGCTTAAGCGACGCCTCCATTTTCCCGCGGATGAAGAAGGGATCGGCGGGCTCCATGTTGAGCTCGCACTCGATCAAGACCTCGTCTGGCGCGAACGACGAGCAGCGATACCCCCACTCGACCTCGCTGCCGAGGCGGCGCGCAAGACCCCCTTCCGACGTGAACGAGGTGACGCTCGCCACGCGCGCGCCGAGCCATTCGTCGCGCGAGCCCGCGTTCATGCGAAGGGCGCCGCCGACGGTCCCCGGCGTGCCCACGGCGAACTCAAGGCCCGCAAGCGAGCGACGGAACGCCTCCTGAACCGCGGTGGAGAGGCGCACCCCCGCGCCGAGGATGAGGCGCGACGTTTCCTCGTCGAAGCGCATGCTGCGGAAATCACGGCCAAGCGCGATGACCGCGCCGTCGAATCCCTCATCGGCGACGAGGAGATTCGAGCCGCGGCCCATGACGAACCACTTCTCGCCCATGGCCTGGCATGCCTCGATAACCCGCGAGAGCGCGCTCACGGAATGCGCGCGCACGAAATAGCGCGCAGGGCCCCCGATGCGATAGGTGGTATGACGCGACATGGGCTCCGACGTGACGATTTCCCCGTCGAAACGATCGTCGACGAGCAGCGCCTCGAGCGGCGAGGCGTGACGTGCGACCATGCGCTACTCCCCCGCGACGTCGCCGCGCGCGTTGAGCTCGTCAACGAGCTGCGGGCCAATCGCCGTGACGTCGCCGGCGCCCATCGTGATGACCAGATCGCCCGGCTTCGCAAGCGCGGCCATGTGGGGCACGACGTCGAGGCGGCGCGGGATGTAGCTTGCCGAGGGATGCCCCTCGTGGTCGAGCACGACAGAGAGGAAGGTCTTCCCCGAAACCCCGGGCACCGGGGCCTCGCCCGCCGGGTAGACGTCCATGAACGTCACCGTGTCGGCCGCGTCGAACGCCGAGCCGAACTCATCGTGGAGCACCTCGGTGAACAGAGGCGCACGCGAGTAGCGATGCGGCTGGAACAGCACGTGCACGTGCTCGAAGTCGAGCGTCTTCGCGGCGGCGATGGTCGCGGCGATCTCGGTTGGATGGTGCGCGTAATCGTCGACCACGGTGACGCCCGCCGCTTCGCCCACCAAGTCGAAACGACGGCGCACGCCGGCGAATTCGGCGAGCACACAGGCCGCCTTCTCGACATCGAGGCCGAGCGCCCAGATGAGCGTAAGCACGGCCGCGGCGTTGAGCACGTTGTGGACGCCAGGGTTCTGCTTCACCTTGCCCGAAACACGCGTGCCGTCGGGAAGCTCGAGGACGAACGAGGAGCCCACGCCGTGCGGGCCGAACTCCACGACGCGCGCGTCGCAGCCTTCCTTCATGCCGTAGGTGATCGCGCGGGGATGCACCTCGCGCGCCGCGTCGACGAGCGCCTGCTCCTCGCCGCACACGACGACCGGGCCGTCTTCAGGAACCGAGGCCATGAACTGCTTGAACTTCTCGAAGATCTCGCCGAGATCTTTGTAGTGGTCGAGGTGGTCCGCCTCGATGTTGGTGACGATGA
>ERZ1034901.2339-NODE-2339-length-12120-cov-12.335102_pt1 | contig 12120 bp, 10 predicted proteins | sample MGYA00520628_ERZ1034901 | MGnify/ENA primary metagenome ERZ1034901 (study PRJEB33766, sample SAMN09781783) | gut metagenome | biome: gut microbiome | host: Homo sapiens | place: Madagascar | study: EMG produced TPA metagenomics assembly of the PRJNA485056 data... | reverse complement strand
GAGAGCTGAACAAAGGAACCACCCCGGTAAAATTGGTGGATTCCAGCTAACGGTCTTCTTCGCCTTGATGGTGTAGGTCGTGCCGCTGTTGAGATCCACAGCCTTCACGCCCGTGACCTTCCCGTCCTCGACGATGAGGTCTTCAACGCGGGTGTTGTAGAAGACCTTGGCGCCGTTCTGGGCGATCACTTCGCGCAGGTGCTGGGCCATGGTGCCGGCGCCCCCCTGGAATTCGAGCGCGCGGCGGTGCGAATACTCGGCGAGGTAGGGAAGATCGTTCGGGATGAACTTGACGCCCACCTTTTCATTCAACCAGTCGATCGTGGGACCGACGTTCTTTGCGTAGAGCGTGAGCTTCGAGAGATCGTTCTTGCCGGCGCCGTTCTTGAGGAAGTCCTTCACCATCGAATCGACGGAGTCGTCCTTGGAGCCGAAGGCCTTCTGAAGCTTCGAGCCCTGGGCGACGACCTGGCCGCCCGAAATCGAAGCCGCACCGCCGATGAAGGGCATCTTCTCGACGAGGATCACGTTGAGGCCGTTCATGCGGCTGCGGATGGTCGCGGACATGCCCGCGCCGCCGCCGCCCACGATGACGACGTCAGTGGCGAGGTCTTCGTTCTTCGCAACTTTCTTGAGCACCACCGGAACGAGCGCTTCCGGGTCGGCGCCCGCCTGCTTCACGCAGTCGGCAACGGCCTTCCTGATGGCGTCCGAAGTAATCGTGGCGCCCGAAACCCCGTCGACCTTCGGCGACTGGGCGTTGACGATCTTCTGCGGGAGCTGATCAACGGCGAGCGTGCCGATGCCCTGGGTTTCGGTCTGCTTCACGACCTTGACGGCGGAAATCTTATCGGCCGTGAAGGTCACCTCAACGGTGACGGCGCCGTGGATGCCGGGGGCGGAAGCCGTGTAGGTTCCCGCCTTGAAGGTGGCGGCGGAAGCGGCGGTCGCAAAGAGCGCGGCAACCGCAAGAGCAGCAAAAGTCTTCTTCATGGATGAAATTCCTCTTGGAATCAGTCAATCAAAAACAAATTTATTCTAGGCAATCATTAAGCATGAGACGCATCCGCATTACGGATTCATCGCGCGGTGGAGCGTTTCGAGCACAGAGAGGCATTCCTCGGCCGGAATCTGGCCGGGCGCGCTCGCCTTTCCGCCCACAGACGCAAAGGTGAGGTCGGAGCCGAACCCTTCGCCCGTGATGCGCGTGAGCACGCCCCACTTTCCCATCGCCATCGTGAGCATCGGACGGTCGCTGTAGTAGTGGCGCATCTTCGCGGTCGCGGTCATCACGGTGAGCGCGTCTTCGGGCGAGAACGCCATGACGGCGAGCTTCAAGATGTCGGCGCCGAATTCCTGTTCGAGGAGAAGTCTCCTGATGATTTCGCCTTCATCAGGCGTGAACTTGAATTCGTGGTCGCTGATGATGACCTTGATGCCTTTGGCGTGCGCGGCCTTGACGAGAGAGCGGATCATGTCCGCATCGCGGAAGAGCTCAAGGTCGATGATGTCGGCTTTGCCGGACTCAATAACGGCGCGGTAAACCTCGCCGTAGTACTTGTCTTCGGCAATGAAGGGACCGCCGTCGGTGCCGTTTCTCAACGTCACGAGGACAATCTTGTCGCCCGCCGCCTGATAGGCCTTCCGGGTCACCTCGGCAAACTCTGCCGGCTTCAATTTCCCGAGATAATCGATGCGGACCTCGACCATGTCGAGGGCCTTCATGCCGGCAAACTTCTCGAGCGTCTGATAGAGGTCTGCGGCATTCTTGCTCGTCGTCGGGGCGATCAGCTTCGGGCGCCCTTCGCCGATCCGGCGGCCCTTGACCTCGAGGGGCTTCACGGCGACCACGCCTTCGTGAGGTACCAGATCCCGACCGATGCGAGAACGTATCCGCTCGTCTTCCTTCATGGTTACGGGGAATTCTCGAAGACCTGGGAAACAACGCCTGACGGCCGCGACGGCTTTCAGAACATCTTCCTCTCGCGCGGCTTCAAGGTCTACCTCGTCGACCAGCCGCGCCGCGGCGGCGCCGGGAAGGCGACCGTAGCGGGCGAAATTCCTGCCAAATCCGACGAAGCCTTCTTCTTCGGGCAGTTCCGCATGGGAATGTGGCCGAAGTTCTACGAGAACTCGCAGTTCCCGGAGGACGCGGAGTCCCTCAACCAGTTCTTCCGCCAGATGACGCCCAACACCGCTCCCTATGACGCGAAGGTGAACGCCCGCGCGATGGCGGCCGTGCTTGAGAAGTCGGGCGACGCCGTTCTCGTCACGCACTCCCAGGGCGGCGGCATCGGCTGGCTCACCGGCATGATGAGCGACCATATCAAGGGAATCGCTTCCTATGAACCGGGGAGCAACTTCCCGTTCCCGAAGGGCGAGGTGCCTGCGCCCATCAAGACCTCGAGCTTCTTCGGCGACTTCAAGGCGGACGAAGTACCGCTTGAGGACTTCAAAAAGCTCACGCGCTATCCGATCGTCATCTTCTACGGCGACTACATTCCGAAGGAGCCTTCGACCAATCCCCACCAGGACTACTGGAGAGCCGCCGTCAAAATGGCCCGCCTCTGGGCGGATGCCGTCAACCGCCATGGGGGCGACGCTGAGGTGATTGAGCTCCCTGAAAAGGGACTCCGAGGGAACACGCACTTCCTCTTTGCCGAGAAGAACAACCTCGAGGTTGCCGATCTCTTCTCCGAGTGGATGAAGGAAAAGAAGCTCGACATCCGCTGAAGCCTGAAACTGCAGCGAATCTGAACCCGTAAGAAAAATTCCCCCGCAAACCGTGCAAGTCTGCGGGGGCATCTTTTTATCAGCGCGGGAAGACTCTTGCCGGGAAACCGGCGCTGATGAAGATTTCTTTAGAAGCGGTGGATGAGACCAGCCATCACTTCAACCGCGCTCGGGTCGCGGTCCTTACTCGCGTCCTTGTACTCCAGCTTGTCCTGGAGATAGGTCGCGGCCGTGTAGACGGAAGTGCGCTTCGAAAGGTTGTAGTCGTAGCCCACGGAAATGTTCCAGCGGTCGAGCGTGTTGTCGCTTTCAGCCGTGTCTTCCGCAGAAAGGTATCCGACATGAGCCTTCGCGGTGCCGCCGAACGCCGGGACGCCGACGCCGAGCGCAACGCTGTAGCCTTCAGCGCCTTCGGCAGAGAAGCGCCCCGCCTTTCCGATCGAGCTGTCGTCGCCAATCGCCTTCTGGCCGACCGAGTACGCATTGTCGAAATACTGGAAGGCGGCGTAGGTCTTCATGAAGCCGAAGTCGTAGTTGCCGCCCAGGGTAACGGTGATCGAATCGTCCAGATCCGTGCCCCTGACGGTCTGCTGCGAACCGTAATTGACCGAGTCGACGATGCCGACGAGGTAAAGATTCTCAACCTTGTAGTTGGCGCCGATTGCATAGTAGCGGTCGGCGGAGGCCTTGCCTTCATCCCAGGAAATCTTGGCCGACCCGGTCTCGCCGTTGTCGTCCGAATTGCCGAACGAGTACTGGGCGAAAGCCGTAAAGCCCGCAAACGTCGGGGTCTTGTAGGTGACCATGTTGTCGTAGCGCGTGTGGCCCGCAGCCTGCACGAACTTCATGCCGGTGAGGTCGCCCCAGCCCGTCGAGAAGGGACTCGTCTGTCCGAGAAGCCCGTAGGAGCCGAGCGAGCTCGCGAGCTGTCCCATGCGGCCGAAGGCGATTTCGCCGAAAGCGCCCGTCAAATGGAGCGAAGCTTCGCGGCCGAAGATCCTGTCGTCGCCGTTTGAATCGAACGTGCCGTCATCGGCATCAAACCCGTTTTCAAGGACGAAGCCCACCTGAAGGCCGTTTCCGAGATCTTCCGTTCCCTTCAAGCCGAAGCGGGAACCGGAGTTCATGCCGGACTTCATGGTGAAGTTGTCCTCGGCATCAGCCTGAGCGTCGCCGTCAGAATGCTGGTACGAAAAGCCGTAGTCGACAAGACCGTAGAGCGTAACGTCGGCAGCAAGCGCCGAACCTGCAAATGCGCCCAATACCGCGAGCGCAGCCAGAGTCTTTTTCATTTAAATACCTCTTAAGCAAGAAGAATAAAGTTCGCATCCTTGCTGCGAACTCATGTTTAGTGTCGCAGGTTTGTCTTTCAAATTCAAATTTGAACAAGCGTTCATCAAGTCAAATTCCATGTTTACCTTGATATTTTAAATTGTAAGTCGGCTAACAATTTGTAAGTGTTAAACGCAATTCAAACATTGAAGTACATTTGAATAGTCAGCTATTAAATTAGATGGAATTCAGGAAAATCAATGCCATTTACGAGAGACCATAAGCCCTCTCAAAATGAATCTGCAGGACTCACGGACGCCGGACGAATTTCCGCTTGTGAGGGCTCAAGGCTCCCGCAGGCAGGATGGCTTTCAGTCTTCAAAACCTGCCGCGCTGTGATCGAGGAGGATCTGACGTAGAGAGCATTCACTCACGGAAAAGCCCGTCTGCAAAATCCTGAGCAAAATGCTCTGCCTTCTTTTGCGCCCCATCGGCAAAGATCGCGAAAAGCCCGCCCATCGGGACGGATGCGCCGAGCTTTGCCCGGAGGACCTGGTTGCGGGCTTCGTCGAGGACGGCCTTCGCCGCATCTGCTCCGATTCTTTCCGCCTTCGCGGCGGCAGCGAGATAACCGCTGAGGCTTGCGTATTGCCCTGCCCTCGCCCCGACGCGCTCCTCGAGTGCCTTGCGGGCGACATCGAACTCGTCCTCGGAAATTTCTCCCGAATCTTTCAGGGTTCTGAGCTTCTCCCCGCATGCTGCGGAAAAGAGCGCGAGCTCGATCGCGAGGAGCTCCTCCATGATCCGTGCCTTCTTCTTTTCCTTGAAGAAGAACATCGGCTCCCCGATTTCGAAGGCTACGAGAAAAGCCGTGCGGATCTCTCCCTTTACTTCCGCGTCAATCGAAAGCTGATCCATCGCGCGATCGCATTGAAGAGCGGCGTCGCGTCCGCGAATCTGGAGTTCCTGAGCCATTGATGTTTCCCGTAAGGAGAGAAGAGGAAGGTGCCCGGAATTATAGGCCGCAGGGGCTTTCTCCCTTTTTTCTGCTTTTCGTCCCGGGCCGCCTCCTGACTCAGGTCAGGACAATCGGGTCAGGAGAAGCGCTTCACACTTTTCGCTCATACTCAATGTAAAGCAAATTCAAATTGCTTCCCAAAAGGAGAGAAGAGATGAAAGTATGGGCCTATACCGCTGCCGCCTTTGCCGTCATGACCATGGCGGGAGGCGTTCTCGCAGCAGAGCGCACGATCACGACGGACGTGGTGGTCGTGGGCGCCGGTGCCGGCGGTCTGACGGCAGGCGTTGCCGCAACGGATGCCGGCTTGAAGACGATCGTTCTTGAAAAGAATGCCGTCGTGGGCGGCGGCGGAAACTACATGGAAGGCACCTTCTTTGTCGGTTCTGCGCTCCAGAAGGCCGACAACATCGGCGTCAATCCCGAGCGCCAGTTCAAGCGCGTCATGGACTTCCATCACTGGCGCATCAACGCCCGGGCGCTCAACAGCTGGTTGAAGCAAACCGCAGGCGTCTACGACTGGCTTGCCGACCATGGGGTTCATTATGAAGCCGTGAAGACCGCCTTCATCGACGGGAACCGCACCTGGCACATGTACAAGGGCGGCCACGGCACGGTTCTCGTGCAGGAATTCTCGACCCGGATCAAAGCCAAGGGCGGCGAGATCATGACCTCCACCCCTGCGCAGTCCCTCATCATTGAGGACGGCGTCGTGAAGGGTGTAAAGGCAGTTGCGAAGAACGGCGACACCCTTACGATCCGCGCCGACAACACCATCATCGCCACGGGCGGGTTCTCAGGAAACAAGGAGATGGTGAAGAAGTACCTCCCCTATGCGGGCTACGAGAGCGCCGGGTCTCCGGGCCGCACGGGCGACGGCGTGCAGATGCTTGAAAGCGCGGGCGCGAAGCTCGTCAACATGAATGTCTGCATGCAGGCGGGCCTGTGGTTGAAGGGCGTGCCGACGGACCTCCAGTTCGGCAAGGACGGCGTCACGAAGGCCGAATACGTGAGGCTTCTCGCCGCGCTCTTCCAGCCCTACCTCAAGACGTCGCTTCAGGGCGAACGCGTCGCGGACGAAACGCTGCCCCTTGAATACATCTCGAACGCCTTTGAGGAAGTGGGCGGCGAAGGCTTTGCCGTCTTTGACGACAAGACGCGCGAGGAGATGATCAGGGAAGGCCTCCCGCGCGGCTACTTCGGCATGGTGACGCCGGGGACGAAGTTCACGAACTTCGACGCCCTCTTTGAGCGCGGCGTGAAGGACGGCTTCTGCTACAAGGCCGATACGCTCGAAGACCTTGCCAGGATGACCGGCATGGATCCCGCGCGCCTCGCCGCCACCGCGAACCGCATGAACGAGCTCGTGAAGATCGGCAAGGACGAGGACTTCTATAAGGATTCCGAGTGGCTCCGCGAAGTGAAGACCGGCCCCTTCTATGCGATTAAGGGGAGCTTGAGGACCTACGCCACCACGGGCGGCGCGAGCGTCAACGAGTTCTTCCAGCCGCTTGACGCGAAGGGCAATGTCATCAAGGGCATCTACGCGATCGGTCAGGATGCGGGCGGCCTCTACTCCGACTCCTACGACATGCATATTGCCGAAGGCACGGCGAGCTCCTGGGCCATCTGCGGCGGGAAGCTCGCGGTTGATCACATTGTGAAGACCGCGAAGTAAATCCTGAAAACGTAATGCACGTGAGAAAGCCCGGCGGCAGCGCCGGGTTTTCTTTTTCCCGCCGATGGGAAAACTCTCTTGACGGCGTCGGGTTGAGAAAGCGAAGATGAATGCTTCCTCCCCGATTCTTTTCTCCCGTCCATGTCGAACCCGGAAGTCATCTGTCCCTGGATTGTGCCGCGCGCGCCGAAATCGCTTCTCGAGCTTTTTGATGCTGAAGGGCAGTCGCAGGACTATTCCATGCGCGCCTACATCCAGACGGAGGCCGAGCGGTCAACTCTGGTGCGTCGCATTGACTCCGGACTCGTGAGCCAGGGCGTCACCAACTACCGGCTCAACAAGCCCCTGGCTATGAATCTTTATCCGGACGGGAGCTTTCAGGGGTTTCTGAACCTCTTCTCCTCGGAACCTACGCCGCGGCTCGTGCGCGCCGTCAGGCCCTCAAGGATCACTAGCCTTCCGGGCAAGATCTTCCGCGAGCGGCTCATGGACGACAAGGCCCGGTTTCTGGAATACGTCGGCTACACCGAACTTGCCGGGAAGTCCGAACTCATCGGGATGGAGGCGCTCTTTTCGCTTTCTTTGCCCGAGCGCTTTCTGCTCTTCTGGGCAGCGACGCTTTTCCATTGCGGCATCAACCCGCTCGAGTCCCGGGAGGAATACCTGGAGCTTCCGATGCAGGTGAGCCGGGCAACGCTCTCCAACATCATCTACACGACGAAGGCGCCGCTCGACCGGCTTCTCTCCGCGGCGGCGAAGGAAGGGACCCTCATCCGCCCTGCGGGGAGGCGCCTCGTCAGAAGGAAGGATCTTCTGATGATGAGCGAATGGATTTTGTCAAGGTGATTCCTGAGCGTCTCTCAGCGCCAGGATGAGCTGCCTCAGGCATCGATCTCCGGGCATTCCTGCCAGAGCACAAACTCCCGCCTTTGCTCAGAGAAGACGAGCGCAGCCCGAATTCGCTTTTCCTCTCCTCCATCCTGAAGCCCGTAGCGTTTCTCTCGGAGCTGCGCGAGCGCCTCTTCGAGCAGTCGTTCGGGCTTGCGGCCTTTCTCTTCCTCGGTGCGGGAAAGGAATTTAAGCTCCAGAACCCAGTGGCACCGGCTGAGTACGTAATGGATATTGAGGGAAGTCCGTTTGAGAAGCGTTACCGCCTCATCCACCCTCCCCGTTCAAAAGGCATCGCGGATTTCTCACGCGCCGATCTCCCGAATCGATCGACCCACGAGCAGACGCTCCGAATACATGGTCGCCATTGCTTCCTCAACCTCGCGGTTGGGGTACCCCAGGAAAAAAGTATTGAGTTCTCTGCGCCTGATGGTGAGGTAGCCGGCAAGGGTGAGTAGCGCCGTATCACGCTGTCTCTCGGACCCTGTCGGGATCAGCATCTCGCCGTAGCTCAACGGTTTCTCGACCGCATAATCGGCAGGACTCCGCTCCGCATGGTCCTTGAGGTGCCGTCCCAGAAGAGAAATCGGTCCGCCAGATTCGATCCAATAGCTCCGAAAGCCTCTATAGGGTCGAGCCAGGATATTCAGCACAGACCAAGGGGAATACACGTAGACAGAGGAATCCTCATCGAAGCAGTAGCCGCCATAGTACTGGCGCAGCTTCTGAAGCGTCTCGTCTTCAGAAAACCCCAGCGTAACGGCTGCATTTTTGAGATACGGAGAAAAATACTTCATGATCTCAAGTTCAGTGAACCCGACAATATCGCCGTATATGGGGTCAAGAGAAATATCAATCAGGTCATCGAGTTCCGAACAACCGTCTTCCTGATTGAATTTGGTGATGCCCGTCATGAAGAAGAAACGGAGCTGCGCAACATTGCTCTTGCAGACGGTGTAGAAGGCAGCGAGCTTCCGCCTGACCACCCTGAAGAGCACCGGGTTGTCCATCACCGCCGTCAGCGGCGCATCGTATTCGTCAATCAGAATAACCAGACTCTGCCGAGGCTGAGTCTTGAGCCAGCGATCGACCTCAAGATGAATGAGTCGATCTTCGCCATGATGAGGCTTGAATCCGTATTTACCAAAGGCGTTGTCCAGAAGGCGTTCAAACTGAAGGGTGAAGGCCTCAACAGAATCGAAGTGGCTAATCGTTGAGAAGTCAAGACGAACAACGTTATAGCATTGATCTTCGCGCCAGATGTCCTGAATCGCGAGGCCCTCAAAATGCTTGAGCCCTTTCGAGAAAAGAGCTTCAAAAGTAGAGATCAGGAGCGACTTCCCGAAACGCCGGGGGCGGACCATAACATATTGCTGCCTCATCATGGCAAGAGAGGCAATCTGCCGGGTCTTATCGACGTAAATCATCCCGCTCTCCCGAAGCGCGATGAAGTCCGGCATGTTGAGAGGAAGCCGCTGAAGTTCTGTAGTTGGCATGCTATTGGCGTTCAGAAATGCCAGCTTCACGAAGTTTTTACACTGGTGTGCGGCAGCATGAACTCTTCCACCAGCCGAGCGAAGCGGGATCCAGCTCCTCGCCGCAGCCCTCCGCAGAGACCCCCGCAAACTGCTGCGCCGTGGAGCGCCATTCCGGCGAACGAAGCGTAGCCAGAAGCTTCCCGAGCGATGAGAAGTCGCCGTCCCGGCGCCAGATAAGGAAGTAGTCCTCCTGAGAAAGCGGCACGAAGTCCGCGCCAGCCCTCCGCGCCGCCGTTTCAACGCAGAGCCCGGCATCCGCACGTCCAGAAGCAACGCAGGTTGCAACGGCATCGTGGCTTGCCTCCGCTGTCGTTTGCCGGATGGCGCTTCTTGAAACGCTTTCCTTCCGGCATAAATCGTTCAGCAGCACCTCCGTGCCCGTCCCTTTGCCGCGGCCGACGTATCTCAGGCTTTTTGCAGCGACATCGCTGACGGAACGGATGCCGAAAGGATTGCCTTTTGCCACCGCGAGCCCCTGCATGCGTGACGAGAACCGGCACATTGAGGTCCGGGCGGGGTCGATAAGCGGCGCAAAGGCTTCAGCCGCACTGGACGCGGAAGTCTCTTCGGGAGACATTCTCGGGAAGTTGAAGCCCGCGATATCGCACGCACCCGCGGCAAGAGACTTCAAGCCTTCCGCACTGGTTGAAAACTGGAGATCCAGAATGACGCCCTGCGGAAAAAGATGCGCCGGGAGCATTGAAAGCCAGGAGTCGAAGCATCCTGCGATTCTGATGATGTCCGCATGGGGGTCGCATGCCGCGGCGAGCGCGGAATTCAATTCCGCACGCATTTTCTCCATTTGAACCGCATACCGGGCAACGACGCTTCTCTCCGCCCAGAGAAGCTTTTCGCCAAGAGGAGAAAGCTTCGCCGGCCTTCCCTGCTCTCTGACGACGAGCTTCTGGCCGAACTTCTTCTCCCACGCTTCAATCTGCCCCCAGAAGTAGCGGTACGAGACGCCGGTCTTCTGCGCCGCCTTCTGGAGCGACTTTTCGCTCTCAATCGCGGCGAGCTCCCGGATCAAGGGGTTGAGGCAATTGCCGCCGCCGTCGCCGGACTCCCCTGCTTCAGGCACGATATCGTAAGAGAGTTGAACAGAAAACATAGAGAGCAAAAGAGAAGAAGCAAAACACAAAAAAGAAAAATGCCCGGCAAAGGATAACCCGCCGGGCATTCATGCTACCGCTTCGCCTCCCTCTATCCGAGTCTTGCCTCAGGATTGAGGAAGCCGAAGCCTGCCGGATGCTCTATCAGAGCAAGATATTAACAAAGCAATGCTTTAGTTGACAAATGGTGCTATAGGCGTGTTAACAATGTATTAATTTGTTAACGGTCAGCAAAAATGAGACTGCTAACCCACAGCGTCAATGAGACTTTTTCTACCCTTCACGGCGACACCAGCAAACGGCAAGAGTTTCAGAACAGCGCTGATCTTTTCAAGGAGGCGAAAAGCTACACAGCGGCTTTTCTGGTAACGCGCGAGCTCGTGGATTGTTTTGCGGGCATTGTGCTGGCCGAGCGCTCCACTGCGGCATCTGGCGGCGATACCGGCATTTAGCCTACGGGCACTGAGGCAAGCTCTGTCAAGCGAACGTGGAATAAACGAGCGCGGCCTTCAGGCGCGCGAAGCTTTATGCCGCGAAAGCGCTTGACAGAAATCCCTGAGATATCATTTAGTTAAGGCGGATGCATCCAAGCGCAGCGCGCGGTGCATTCGCCTTAACGACAAACCATCTCTACGGTCTTCCTTCACTTGAATCTTCGCGTCTTACCGTCAAGAACATGATATTTCAGTGTAATTTGCGGTATCTAGCCCTGTGGTAATTCATCTCTCCTTACGGAGGTTTCGGGTTTCAGTGGTAATAGGGCTCATGGTGGCGGAGGTATCCAGGCCAAAAGGATGTTGGTATATCGTCCCGGCCAGATGCGGTATGCGGTCTCATGTCCCTGAGGTAACACGTCTCAAAGTCGTTGGCTAAACAGTCTCGTTTACGCTGACCGTTAACATTAACAATGTATTAATTGCATAAATATCAAATATATGATAGAATATATCTATCATAAATAGATTTGCAAGAGGCTTCTGATGGAACAGCTTTCGTTTTCGGACCTTGAAACCAATCTTCGCCGCAAAACCCGTACGGAACGCCTCACCGAACGGTTGGAAAAGCTTGTCCCCTGGTCAGACCTTCTACTACGAGTCAGGCCGCCGCGGCCGGCAGCCTTTCCCTCTTGAGCTGATGCTCCGGATTCATCTGCTTCAGATCGCCTACAACATGAGCGATCCCCAGATGGAGGACTTCCTTCACGAGAACTCTACTGCTCGAAAATTCGTGGGGCTGGCGCTGGCGGATCGTACGCCGGACGAATCCACGATTCTCCAGTTCCGTCATCTGCTCGAGAAGCACAACCTCGGCAAGCAGGTCCTTGAACTGGTCAACGACGGCATCACCGCTGCCGGACTGGTTCTCTCCAAAGGACGCATTGTTGATGCCAGCTTCATTGAGGCTCCGAGCTCCACCAAGAATCGCGATCACAAGTGGGATCCGGAAATGTCAAGCGGCAAAAAGGGAAATACGTGGCATTTCGGCATGAAGATGCACGTCGCCACCGACGACCTCACCGGCATCGTCACGAATGCGGTCTACGGCCCCGCCAACGAGCATGACATCAGCCGTGCGAGGGAACTGATACCGTCGGAGACGGAGCAGGTCTACGGCGATGCCGGCTATGTCGGGATGGAAAAACGCGAGGAATTCCAGACGGATAAGGAAGCGGAGAAGCGTGAGTACCGGATCAACATCCGTCCAGGCGTTTTGAAAGGGCGATCAGCTGAAGACATTGTGCGCAGGATCGAACATTTAAAGTCCAGTGTCCGATGCAAGGTTGAGCATGTCTTTGCGCGTGTGAAGCTTCAGATGTCGTACCGCAAGACCGTAAGGATCCCATCCGTACGAAAACGCAAAAAATTTGGGCGCTCGGTAGAGCGC
>ERZ1034901.2338-NODE-2338-length-12128-cov-17.164665_pt1 | contig 12128 bp, 7 predicted proteins | sample MGYA00520628_ERZ1034901 | MGnify/ENA primary metagenome ERZ1034901 (study PRJEB33766, sample SAMN09781783) | gut metagenome | biome: gut microbiome | host: Homo sapiens | place: Madagascar | study: EMG produced TPA metagenomics assembly of the PRJNA485056 data... | reverse complement strand
GGCGCGGTTTGCGTACGCCGGCCCGCAAAGCCAATGAATTCGGTTTCGTACGCAACCCCCGGGGCCTGAAATTCAGAAAAGGCGGCCCGGTCGCCGGCCGTCAACAAAAAAAGCCCCGGCCCCGCTCGCAATGCGAGCAGCGCCGGGGCTTTCCTATCCTGCCACTTACACCGGAAATGTGGCAGTAATCCTGAGGGACTTCCCGTCCGGTGTGTAGGCGGCAATTTTGCCGCCGTGGGCTCGGACCACCGCCCGGGCGATGGAGAGGCCGATGCCGTGCCCGCCGGTTTCACTGTTCCGGGAGCTGTCGGCCCGGTAGAATCGGTCGAAAAAGTGCGGGATGGATTCCTTCTGAATCTCATCCACGGAATTGCTCACCGTGAGGAAAATGTTTTTACCCTGACGGTAGAAGTTGAGCCGGATATCTCCGGAATCCGAAGAATATTTGAACGCGTTGTCCAAGAGGATGCTCACCAGCTTGCGGAGGGCACTTTCGTCGCCTCGCAGGAACAGATCGTCCGCCACATCGTAGTTGTATTTTTTCTCGGAAACAAGGGCCCGGGATTCGAAAGAATGGGCCACGTCGCCAACGATTTTCGAGAAATTCAACCGCTTCATGTTGACGGAGGTTTTCTGCACCTCCTCCATGCGGGTCAGGTACACCAGCTCTTCGGTGAGGGTGGACAGGCGCCGGGTCTGCTGCCGGATATCCTCCAGCCATTCGTTGGGCGCATCGTCCGGCTGTTCCATCTCCAGAACGGACACGTCTGCGTTGATGATGGTCAGCGGCGTGCGGATTTCATGTCCCGCGTCGGTGATGAACCGCTGCTGTTTTTCGTAGCTTTCCGCCACCGGCCGGAGAAATTTTCCGGAGAAAAAGGTAATCAGTGCGGAAATGATGGTAACGCCGATGAGGCACACCAGAATACTGACGTTTCGGAAGGCCCGGAAATTGTCCAGGGAACGAGAGCAAGCCAGGTAGATGTAGCGGATTCCGCTCTTTTCCGTCACTCGGGTGCAGCGGAAGTCTTCAATAAAAGCACATTTTCCGTCCCTCGAAAGCTTCCGTTCCGCCTTTTTCTGAATGGATTCCAGCGCATCCTTGTTTACCGCCAGCAGTTGGGAAGAATCCACTTCCCGCAGGGTTCCGGCAGAATCGGTCAGCACCGAAAAATACCGGGTTTCAAACGGCTGCGCGGAAGTGCGGGCCTTGTTGTCCAGCTGAATTCGGAAAATATAGCTGCGGTCGTTGGTGTCATCCTTCGGATTTAGTTTAGAAAAGCGGCGCTTTTTCTGAACGATGATGGTGGATCTTTCTTTCACATCGCCGCTGCCGGAAACCTCCACGGAATCGCGTCTTCCTTTTATTAGCAGGCTTTCCGGAAACGTCCCTTGATTGGCCGACAGAATCGAAAGGGTCCAGTCCGCTCGGTCTACCACGTTTCGGTAGCTGATGCCGTTGATGATAATCGTCAGCAGTGCGATGGTGGAGAATACCGACAGGATGGTCACCGCGATGAATCGGTGCCGTAATTTTTTTACCATATTAGTCCTCTTCCTCCACCACCAGAGAATACCCCACGTTTCGGGTGGCCTTAATCAGCACGTTCGCCCCCAAAGTCTTGAACTTCCGGCGAAGATAGGAAATGTACACCCAGATGATGCTGGTTTCCGCATCGCTGTCCAGCCCCCAAATCCGCTCGAAAATCTGCTCCGTGGACAGCACCTGCCCCGGATTGCTCATGAGGAGCTCCATCAGCTGAAACTCCTTGTTGGCCAGCCGAATGGAATTCTCCCCGCAGGCCAGCTCATAATTGGTCCGGTCCAGAGTCACGTTTCCCAGCTGCAGCACGGAGCTTGGATTCTTGGTCTGAACTCGGGTAATGGCCCGGATCCGTGCCAGCAGCTCCTTCGGCTCGAAGGGTTTCGTCAGATAATCGTTGGCGCCGCTGTCTAGCCCCAGCACCTTGTCGTCCACCTCGGAGCGGGCGGTGAGAATCAGCACCGGCGTCAGGTCGTTCCGCTCCCGCAGCGTGCGCAGCACCGTCAGGCCGTCCACCTTCGGCATCATCAGATCCAAAATGACGGCATCGTAACTGCTCACGTCAAGAAAATCCAAGGCTTCCTCCCCGTTGTATGCCGCATCCACCGAGTAATGGCTGCTCTCCAGAATCCGGGTCAGCGCCCGGGAGAGAGATTTTTCGTCTTCCGCAAGAAGTAGTCGCATAAGCTTTTTTCCTTTCCGCTAAAAACATTTTCGCTAAAAATATCTTCTATTTATATGTCACCCGTTTCCGGCCGATCCCCACAAAGGCGGCGCACATCGCCAGCTCCATCAGAAGAAATATTTCTCCGATGCGAAGGGCCGTGTCGGAGAAGAATCCTTCCGGAAGCAGATTGATGAGATTGTCTTTCGCCGGATCCAGAATCCACAGGTCGTTATCAAAGAACAAATGATGAAATATCACGAAGTACCGGTCGAAACTTCCGGAAACAATCAGTGCGGTAAGGCCGGTAATCGCCAGCAGGACGCCGGTTATTTTGGGGACCAGTACGATGAAGTCCGGGAGCCGATTCGGATGCTGCTTTCGACCGAACCAAAGCACCCCGAGAATTCCCATGCTGATGAGGGCCGTGATATTTCGAAGACGGAATCCGCCCAGAAAAAATGCCCGGCAATCCTTCAGGTGAGCCTTTTCTCGATTGGAGAAGAATTCCTGTCCCTTGCCGTCGATGGTGGTCATCACGGTGAGATTTTTTCGGTCCCCTTTGAGGTAGTCCATCATCTCTTCCGTCACCTGCAGTGCGGATTCCATGGACATCTCGCCTCGCACATCCTCCAGCACCATGTATTTGTCGTATTCTTTCTCGAACCATCCCGGAGTGCGATAGAGCAGAAGTTCCGCAGCGGTGAGCAGCAGGCACAGCATCATTGTCAGGCTGAACAGGAGGCTCAGCACCAAAGCGGCTCCGGGGCATCGTCGTTTGTCTTCCATATTATATCCCTTTCCGTATCATACCCGGAATACCTTAAGCGGAGCTGAGTTCCGGCGGGCATCCCGATAAAATATTATATCTTTCAACGGGAAACATATCAACTGTTTGCGGTGGCTGCCGGCGGGGACCGCATCCAATCCGAAGGTATCCGAAATGAGCATAAATAAGTGGTTATGTATAATATATCTGTGGTTTAATAAGCAAAAAAGTACTCATTTGAGTACTCGCTTAACCCGGAATGTGTGATAAAATAAATAATCATGGAGATGTAACGCATGAACGGCCGGCAAGTACGAAATCTCACGGAATGCCGGCCGGACATTATCCTTCCCTGGGGGTTGCAGGGGGGATAGGGAAGGGGGAAAAATGATAGGCTATTTTCGAAAGCGAAAAAGAGCTGCCTGGATCGTGACGCTTTTGCTGTCCGTGACCATCCTGTTCGGGATGTCCGGAACAACTGTGTCAGCGGCAGCCGGTGCCGTGGCAGACGATACCACCGTTAACCACGGGCACGATTCTATTGCACAGGATGACACCACAAAGAACATCGGTAGAATCTGGACGGACAAGTCCGTATCTGCCGGCAACATTGTGATGAAGAAGCCGGATAATTCCGGAACGAAGACCATAGAGAAGAACGGGGATTCCGACTTCCTGGTAGGTCTGTCCGCGCTGTCTTCCGCGGCGAAGATTATGGGACAGTCCGCTGTTCCGCTGGACATCGTAATGGTGCTGGACGTATCCGGAAGTATGGATGACAACAATAAAATGAACACCCTGAAGACGGCGGTGAATTCTTTTATTGACGAGACGGCAAAGACCAACAGCGAGCGGTCCAACGAGAACCTGCGCCTCTGGTGAAGTTCGCCGGGGATAAGACCAATAAGGTGGGAAATGATACCTACCGCGAGTACGGGAATACTTACAATTATACTCAGATTGTAAGCGAGTACACGGCCTGCACCAACGACAACAAGGCGGAGCTGAAGGACAAGGTCAATGCGCTGAAACCGGCAGGTGCCACCGCGGCGGATTACGCCATGGATCAGGCCAAGAAGCAGGTGAACCAAAGCAAGAGCGACGAGGCTGCCAATCCGAACCGCAAGAACGTGAAGCGCATCGTCATCTTCTTTACCGACGGTGAGCCGAATCACGAGAATGGTTTTGACGAAAGCGTAGCCAATACGGCGATTCAGACGGCGAAGGGCATCAAGAATGACGCCAAAATGTACTCCATCGGCGTGTTCAAGGATGCGGATGCCAGCATCACCACCGGAGGTTCCGGTTTTTGGGGCGGTTGGACCGATCAGGAGATGTTCAACACCTACATGCACGGCATGTCCAGCAACTATCCGGACGCGACCGCGTACGACAATCTGGGCACTCGTGCCACGAATTCGGACGGAAGCCAGACCGCCTTCTACAAGACCGCAACCCAGGCTTCGGAGCTGAATAACATCTTCAATGAAATTCAGGAAGAAATCATCGCGACGGCCCAGTCTCCGACGGAAGTGGAAGGTGCGGATCCGACGCAGAGCGGCTGCGTGACTCTGGTGGATCAGCTGGGGGACTACATGCAGGTAGATGATTTGAATTCCCTGCTGTACGCAGAGAACCAGTACCACTACACAAAGAAGGATGTGACCAAGGAAGGAAACACCACCAAGGTAACCTACACCTTTGAAAAGGAGATCCCGGACACGAATCACGTATATCCGACGGGAAATCTGAGAGATATCAAGATTACCGTAGAGAAAGCCAATGCGGCGACCGCACTGGCGACGGGAGACAAGGTGACCGTAAAGATTCCGGCCAACCTGATTCCGTTGAGATATTATGAAATTTCCAAAGACAATAAGATTACCATCGACGACACTTATCCATGTCGACTCTTCTATGACGTGAGCCTGAAGGCAGCGGCAGAGAAGAAGCTGGAGAGACCGGATGAAGCGATGGAGGCTTATATTGCCGAAAATTCCAACGAAGACGGTCAGGTGGCGTTCTATGCCAACAAGTACGACAAGAAGTCTTCCAATCGGGATTCGGAAGGCATCGGCGTATATGCCAACTTCACGCCGGCATCCACCAACGATTTCTACTATTTCCAGGAAGACAAGGTGCTGTACACGGATGAAGCATGTACCCATCCGGAAAAGGATTCCATCGATACCAGTGGCGATACCACGTACTACTACCAGCGTCAGTATTATGATAGAGACGCTTCCGGAAATGCGGTGAAGAAGACCTACACCGTAAAAATTCCGGGCAACAGCAACATCATCTTGGAAGGCTACGCAAAGAAGAACACCAAGACCGGCGAATGGTACATTCCGGCCGGATCGCCGAGAACCACCAGTCTGCCTTATTTTACCGAAAATAAGGCGGACGGCGCCAACAAATCCCAGACATCCAAGCTGCTGATCAAGCCGGTATGGGAGAACAACTACGCCGGAAAGACCGTATATACCCATCTAGGCAACAACGGAAAGCTGGTCAAGGAACTTCCGGGTGAGCTGGATATTCGGAAATCCGTACAGGCGGCAGAGGGGCATCAGGTTCCGGACAGCCTGAAGGATCAGGAATTCGAGTACAGCCTGACATTTACCGGCGGGACAAAAGAAAAATACACCGCTCAGAAGTATACCGGTGCGGACAAAGAGGGCGACGAGTTCACCATCAAGTCCGGAGATACCTTTAAATTAAAGGGCAATCAGACCTTGAAGATATACGGTGTGGACGGCGGAACCCGGTACACCGTGACCGAGGCGAAACCGGAGCATTTCACCGGAAGCGCTGCACAGCGGAATGCAGGTGAAGGCAGCGAGACCGGAACGAACAACGACGGCGGTGTATATGCGAAGGGAACCGTTGCCGGCAAAGACGCCGCAGTGGTAGATTACACCAATATCTATCAGGCCGACTCCACCACGTTGAAGGGTTCCGAGTCCCTGAAGATTAAGAAGAATTTCGAAACCGCATCCGGTGCATCTGCATGGGATATGGATTATTTGAAGGACGCGAAATTCCAGTTCATTCTGAGCCCGCTGGATAACGAATGTCCGATGCCAAAGGATGCCGCTGTTGTGGACGGCATGAAGGTTTCACGCCTGAACGTAAACTCCAAGGCGGAAATCGAAAAAGCCTTTGGCAATATCGAATACACCAAGCCGGGAACATACGAGTACCAGATTACGGAAAAGGATCCGGGAGATACGGCGAAGCAGGGTGTAACCTACTCCAACGCATCGTACTGCGTTACCGTAAAGGTGACCGATGAGAACGGAAGCCTGAAGGCAAATGCTACCATGAAGAAAATCCGCAAGGATGACGGCTCGGAAGTGGCGAACCCAACTGCTGTGGACAACAAAACCGCGGCATTTGCGAACGTATATGACGCAAAAGAACAGACCGTTACTCCGGGTGCCGGAAAAGAATTTACGGATTCCACCGGAACCAAGACCTTAAAGGACGGCGACTATAAGTTCCGACTCACACCGGTTACCGAAGGTGCACCGCTGCCGGATGGCGCATCCGGACACGTGGACGCGTCGAATATCGGAAATGGCGTGAAATTCGGAAACATCACCTTTACGGCAGAACATGTAAAGGGTGCAACTCAGGATAAACCGCTCACTTACGAGTACAAGATGAAGGAAATCCTGCCGGAAGGTGCGACCGCATCCAACCATTACACCGTAGACGGATTGACCTATGACAACGCGGAATACAAGGTGCGCATCAACGTGTACATCGATGACGTGGATGGTCAGGACACGGTAGTTGCGGATTACAAGTATCTGGATACAAACGGAAGAGAACTGCAGACCGTGCCGATTTTCCGGAACTCCTACAAAGCAGATGCCGTAACCCTTACCGGAAACACGGCACTGGCGGGCGAGAAGACCCTCACCGGAAGAGACGGAAAGACCGACGAAGCATTTAACTTCAAATTGACACCGGACGCAGAGACGCAGAAGGCGATTGAGAAGAACGACGTTTCCATCGCCGAAAACGGAGGTACCGCTTCGGTAAAGAATCTGAAGAACGGCGAGGCAAAGGACTTTGGATTCGGCAATGTTACCTTCCGAAAAGAAGGCGTATATCGTTTTGACATTACCGAGATGGTACCGGGAACACCGGCCGGCGGAATGACCTATGACCGCCACGCTGCCAAAGTGACCGTGACCGTAACCGACGACGCAGATCACCCGGGCAAACTCAAGGCCAAGGTGGAATACAACAACGGCACCGCATCGGATCGGACGGACAAAGCCGTATTCAAGAACAAATACGAATCCAGCCTGGTATACGGAACCACCGGTGCCCTGAACATTCAGAAGGTGCTGAACGGCCGTACCATGAAGGCGGGCGAGTTTGAATTCACCTTCGGACCGAAGGACGGTCAGACGGAGAAAATCACCAACCCGAACCAGCGCGGATCCGGCGAACCGGACACCATGAATGTTCTGGCAGATCTTACCTTCGACCAGACCATGTCCGGAAAGACCCAGACCTACATCGTTCGGGAAACCAAGGGAAGCATCAAGGGTGTGACCTACGACGAACGAATCGGTACCGTGGAAATCACACCACAGGACAACGGCGACGGAACTATGCACGTAGTCACCAAGGTGACCATGAAGAACGCAGACGGTTCCGGCGAATCGGTAAAAACATACGACAGCTCCAAGCAGAATTCCGGCACTCCGACCGTTCGGTTCACCAACACCTACACGGCAGCAGCGACGGATCCGGTACAGGTCATCACCGGCTTCAATAAGAAGCTCACCGGAAGAGAGTGGAAGGACGGCGAAACTTTTACCTTCAAGCTGAAGAACGTATCGAAACCGGATGGCGTGGAAACCGCACCGATGCCGGAGAAGGACGAAGTTACCGTCAGCAAGGCAGATGTAAAGGACGGCAAAGCACCGATTGGATTCGGCGCACTGACCTTCAAGAAGGCGGGCGAGTATAAGTACCGGCTGACAGAGAAGGTACCGAGTCCGGAAGCAGCGGGCATGACCTACGACAAGGCGGTTCGCGACATTACCGTAACCGTTACCGATAACGGAACGGGCAAGCTCACCGCAGCAGTAACCGCTGTCAGCGGCAGCAAGACCTTTACAAATGAATACACGACCGAAGACCTGCCAATGGATCAGGTTCTGGGACTGAGCATGACCAAAGTTCTGACCGGTCGGGATATGACGAAAGATGATTTTAGTTTTACCCTGAAAGGCACAGACGAAGCGTCGGCGAAGAAGCTGAACATTTCCGAAGACGGTGCGACCGTACCGGGCAAAGCCGGTGCAGACGGCGAGACCGTCACCGTACAGAGCGGATTGAACATGATCCTGAAACAGGCGGATATCGGAAAGACGTACGCATACACCTTCGAAGAGGTGAAGGGCTCCGCAAAGGGCATCGTCTACGATGAGAGCCAGTACAAGCTGGAAATCACCGCGAAGGACGGCGGCGACGGAACGCTGAAGGCGGAAGTGGTACTGAAGGACAAGTCCGGTAAGGAATTGTTCCGGAAGACCGTAAGCAACGAGAACCCGGCAATGGGCGAAAAGGGCATCACCCTCGCTTTTGCGAACCGGTACGACGGATCCACGGATGTTTCCGGCGGAACCAAGGCGGACATCAACGCTTCCAAGAAGCTGACCGGCCGGAAGCTGAAAGCCGGCGAGTTCACCTTTGAGCTGATGACGAAGCCGGGTGACGGCAGCGAAGGCACCGTACTTCAGACCAAGAAGAACGGCGCAGACGGCAACATCCATTTCGATGCGCTGAGCTACCGGACCAACGAAAAGGCGGCAGGCAGCGGCACCGTACTGAAGAAGGCGGTAGAAGACGGATACGCTACCAAGACCACCAAGGATGGCAAGGTGGTATACACCGTGAACTACCGTGTTGCAGAATCGGCAAACAACCTGCCAAAGGGCGTTACCGTGACTGCAGGAAGCTTCGATCTGTCGGTAGAGGTTACCGACAACAACGACGGAACCCTCACCGCGAAGACCATCTATCCGAAGGATTCCGGAGACAAGTGTGAATTTGTGAACACTTACGGAACCGGAGAAGAAGTTCCGGTGAACGTATCCGGAAGCAAGACTTTGGAAGCAGAGGAAGGATTGAATCCACCGGACATCAGCGGCAAGTTCACCTTTACGCTGAAGGCGCTGACCGAAGGCGCTCCGATGCCGAAGGATCCGAAGGATGCAACGGTTACCAACGACGGAAACGGCAACGTAACCTTTGGAACGCTGGCATTCAATATTGACGATCTGGAAGACGTGAACCCGGCAGATGATGGTTCCCGTGAAAAGACCTTCAAGTACAGCGTGACGGAGTCCGGAAGCGTACCGGGCGTTGTGAACGATTCCAAGAGCACCAAGGAATTCGAACTCACCCTCAAGGATGACGGAGAAGGACACCTGTCGGTAAGCCGGAAACCGGAGACCGATAACCTGTTTGCTTTTACCAACACCTATCGGGTAGAGAAACTCTCCTCCAGCGTAACGGATCAGATTGACATCACCAAGAAATTGGACGGAAGAGATCTGAAGGACGGCGAATTCAAGTTCCGTCTGATGGAGGACAGCAAGGTGATCTCGGAAGCGGCAAATGACGCAAACGGCAAGGTTACCTTCGATAAGATTACCTACACAAAGCCGGGAAGCCACACCTACACTGTCTGTGAGGAGAATGACGGCAAGGGCGGCGTGATCTATGACAGCAATAGCTACACCGTATACACGCTGGTTGTGGACAACGGAAACGGCAAGCTGGAAGCGACCCACCCCATCGATAAGGAAATCTCCGGTGATCAGCCGGCTGCGAAGGATATTACCTTCGCCAATAAGTATCAGGCAAAGCCGACAGAGGTAAGCCTGGGCGTGACAAAGCGTCTGAACAACGCAAATCTGAAGAGTGGACAGTTCACCTTCGTGCTGAAGGATGCGAACGGCGAGGAAGTGGAAAGTGCTAAGAATAAGGCGGACGGAAGCGTTCAGTTTGAAGCAATTCCGTTCGATAAGGCCGGAACCTACGAGTACACCATCGAAGAGCTGAATGACAAGCAGAAGGACATCACCTATGACACCAAGGTTCATCATGTGACCATTACGGTGACGGATGATGGTGAAGGTTCCCTGAAGGCAGAGCTGACCGGCGACAAGGCGGTATTCAGCAACAGCTATGATAACGGTGACAACGGCGGTGGCGGCAACGGTAAAACACCGGTTGTAACGCCGACCGGCATCCAGACCGGAGACTACACCAGCGGTTTCATGGGAATGGTAGTACTGTTCCTGTCCGCATGTGCGAGCCTGGCAGTGACCCTTCGCAAGAAGAGAGCATAGCACTAGGGGTTTCATAAGGGATGAAACCGTAAAGGAAATGTATCCTATCAATTAATCCCCAAAATAAAGGGAGCAGCGATTTCGATTTTGAAATCGCTGCTTTCCTTTTTTGTGGCGCCGGCGGCTGCCCCTGCCGGTCCGTGTGGCGGCAAGGTTCGCGCCTGGGTGCCGGCAAAGCCAATGAATTCGGTTTTTGAGCGCGAACCCTATGCCGGAAGAAAGCGAAAAAGGGACCCGGGGCCCGGAGCGGTTCGCGCACGGCTGCCCGCAAAGCCAGTGAACTCGGTTTTCGAGCGCGAACCCTATGCCGGAAGAAAGCGAAAAAGGGACCCGGGGCCCGGAGCGGTTCGCGCACGGCTGCCTGCAAAGCCAATGAATTCGGTTTCCGAGCGCGAACCCTGGCCCGGAACGAGAAGAAAAAAAGGCCCGTGCGGCGGCGCGGTTCGCGCCCGCCTGCCTGCAAAGCCAATAAACTCGGTTTCCGAGCGCGAACCCCGGGCCTGAAAAATGCGAAAAGCCGACCCAGTCGCCGGCGCGGTTCGCGCCTGGGTGCCGGCAAAGCCAATGAATTCGGTTTCCGAACGCGAACCCTGGGCCGGAACGAGAAGGGAAACCGGCCCGTGCGGCGGCAAGGCTTTGCATTTATTAAGTACAATCTCACCGAAAGTATCGTTTTTTGCAAGAAAAAGTTTAAAAGCATGCCGTATGAAATTTTACCTTTTTTGCAGTATATGACATACTGAAGAAAACACAAGGAGGTGCATATGATCTATAAGGATATCAGTTTTGTTGAAAAAGTTCTGGCAGAACAGGAACATTTGAAAAGTAAATGTGAGCACAAGTTGGATTCCCTCCAGGAGTACAAAGGGCAACTTTTGAAGGTCGGTTATACGAAAGGCCATCCGTATTATTCGGCATATTTTCCAGGAGAAGAGAAGCATTATTTGGGGAAAAAATCGCACCCGGATGTTGTAGGAATTCAAGAGTATAGACTATATGAATCTCTGTTATCTTTAGCTGAAGGGAATATTGAAGCGGCAGAGTATTTTTTGAGTCATTATGTGCCAATTTCAAACGAGGAACTATTTAAAGCACTCCCGAAGCACTATATTCCATCTACTTTAAATGGAGCTACGGAGTGTAGTGATGCGAGAGCGCTTTTGCTTAAGGATTTACAGCACCTGAAAGATATTTGTCCGGTTCCACATCCGGAATCGCTGCAAATATCAACTGTAGACGGATCTTTCGTGCGAAGCCGCTCCGAATCATTGGCGTACAATTTACTGGATTCATATGGGTTGGATTTTTTTCATGAGCTGCCAATATACCGTAATGGCCGATATTTCTATCCGGATTTCACAATTGTGCATCCGGTTGAACCAATTCTTTATATTGTGGAACATTTGGGACTATGGTTTAAGGATGACATTGGTGAAAAATACAGTTCTTCTTTTTATCAAAAGTCGCTTATCTATGAGGAAATGGGATTCTCACCGGGCGTAACTTTGTTGTTGTCTTTTGAGAATTCTAAAAGTGGTCTGGATTTGGAAAGTTTTGCAAAAACTATTGAACAGACATTCGGAAGAGTCCCGACTGCACAAGCTCGCAAAATTGGAATAACCGCGGAAGACTTTCTGAAATCCCAAACGGCCCATCTTCCTATGGATGTCAGAAAATCATTTGCAACTATTTCAATTAAGTAAAAAGACTATTCTCCTTTTCCTCGGGCTTTCCTTTTTTGTACCATAAAAGTGTAAGTAAAGA
>ERZ1034901.2336-NODE-2336-length-12132-cov-14.575391_pt1 | contig 12132 bp, 6 predicted proteins | sample MGYA00520628_ERZ1034901 | MGnify/ENA primary metagenome ERZ1034901 (study PRJEB33766, sample SAMN09781783) | gut metagenome | biome: gut microbiome | host: Homo sapiens | place: Madagascar | study: EMG produced TPA metagenomics assembly of the PRJNA485056 data... | reverse complement strand
GCATAATAAATAATGCATATTTTGTGAAAAAAGTATTAATTATACGGGTTTAGGTATAAGTTACATATTGAAAAAAGTTGGTTGTTATGATAGAATTATTAGATGCGTTACAATGAACTATGGTTTTATTTTTAATTATTGAGAGGTGAAGAGTGAATGCCACATCCTGTCACGATAGGTAAAAGGACTAGAATGAGCTTTTCTAAGATAAAGGAAATAGCTGACGTGCCAAATCTTATAGAACTACAAGTAGATTCTTATAAGTGGTTTATTGAAGAGGGTCTTAAAGAAGTATTTGAGGATATTTCTCCGATAGAAGATTATACAGGTAATCTTATATTAGAATTCGTAGATTACTCTTTAGATGATAAGCCTAAATATGATATAGAAGAATGTAAAGATAGAGATGCTACATATTGTGCACCTCTAAAAGTAAAAGTAAGACTTATAAACAAGGAAACTGGTGAAATAAAAGAACAAGAAGTATTCATGGGAGATTTCCCATTAATGACTGAAAAAGGTACTTTTGTTATCAACGGTGCAGAAAGAGTTATAGTAAGTCAATTAGTTAGATCTCCTGGAGTATACTATGCTTTAGAAAGAGATAAAACAGGGAAGAAATTAATATCATCTACAGTTATACCAAACAGAGGTGCATGGTTAGAATACGAAACAGATTCAAATGATGTAATATCTGTTAGAGTTGATAGAACTAGAAAACAACCTGTTACAGTTTTATTAAGAGCTCTAGGTATAGGAACAGATGCTGAAATAATCGAACTTTTAGGTGAAGATGAAAGATTAGCTGCAACTTTAGAAAAAGACAACACTAAAACAGTTGAAGAGGGTCTAATAGAAATATACAAAAAATTAAGACCGGGTGAACCTCCAACAGTAGAAAGTGCATCTTCATTATTAAATGCATTATTCTTTGATGCAAAGAGATACGACCTAGCTAAAGTAGGTAGATATAAGTTTAATAAGAAACTTGCTCTATGCTACAGAATAATGAACAAAATATCAGCTGAAGACGTAGTAAATCCTGAAACAGGAGAAGTATTCGTTAAAGCTGGTGAAAAGATAAGCTATGAAGTTGCTAAGAATATACAAAATGCAGGTATAAATGTAGTTACTCTATTAGTAGAAGATGAAAAAGTTGTTAAAGTTATAGGAAATAACTTTGTTGATATAAAATCACATGTTGATTTTGACATAGATGAATTAGATATAAAAGAAAAAGTTCACTATCCGACTTTAAAAGAAATTTTAGAAGCTTATAGTGATGAAGAAGAAATAAAAGAAGCTATTAAGTTCAGAATGAAAGAACTTATACCAAAACATATATTATTAGATGATATAATAGCTTCTATAAATTACCAATTTAACTTATTCTATGATATTGGAAACATAGATGATATAGATCACTTAGGAAACAGAAGAATAAGATCTGTTGGTGAATTATTACAGAACCAAGTTAGAATAGGTCTTTCTAGAATGGAAAGAGTTATAAAAGAAAGAATGACTGTTCAAGATATGGAAGCTATAACGCCACAAGCGTTAGTTAACATAAGACCAGTTTCTGCTGCGATAAAAGAGTTCTTTGGTAGTTCACAGTTATCTCAGTTCATGGATCAAAACAACCCATTATCTGAGTTAACACATAAGAGAAGATTATCTGCATTAGGACCAGGAGGACTTTCAAGAGAAAGAGCTGGATTCGAAGTGCGTGACGTTCATCATTCTCACTACGGAAGAATGTGTCCGATAGAAACTCCAGAAGGACCAAACATCGGTCTTATAAACTCATTATCTACTTATGCTAAAATAAATGAATTTGGGTTTATAGAGTCTCCTTATAGAAAAGTAGATAAGGAAACTGGAAAAGTTACAAATGAAATACATTACTTAACTGCTGATGAAGAAGATTTATTCATAAGAGCCCAAGCAAATGAACCATTAGAAGAAGATGGTACTTTCGTAAATAAGAGAGTAGTATGTAGAACTAAAAATGGTGCTGTTGAGCTAGTTCCAACTCATAGAGTTGACTACATGGATATATCTCCAAAGCAAGTTGTTTCTATAGCTACTGCTATGATACCTTTCTTAGAAAATGACGACGCCAACCGTGCCCTAATGGGAGCGAACATGCAACGTCAAGCAGTGCCTCTAGTTAGAAGAGAAGCACCAGTTATAGGTACAGGAGTTGAATATAGAGCAGCTAAAGACTCAGGTGCAGTTGTTGTTGCTAAGAACTCTGGTATAGCAGAGAGAGTAACAGCTGATGAAATAATAATAAAAAGAGAAGACGGAGTAAAAGATAGATACAAATTACTTAAGTTTAAACGTTCAAATGCAGGTACTTGTATAAATCAAGCTCCTATAATAAATAAAGGTGACCAAATAGAAAAGGGTGACGTTATAGCAGATGGACCAGCTACTGACCTTGGGGAAATAGCATTAGGTAGAAATATGTTCGTAGCGTTCATGACTTGGGAAGGTTACAACTACGAGGATGCTATCTTAATAAACGAAAAATTAGTTAAAGAAGATAGATTATCTACAATTCATATAGAAGAATATGAATGTGAAGCAAGAGATACTAAGCTTGGACCAGAGGAAATAACTAGAGATATACCTAATGTTGGAGAAAGTGCTATAAAGAACTTAGATGACAGAGGTATAATAAGAATAGGTGCTGAAGTAGATTCAGGAGATATATTAGTTGGTAAGGTAACTCCTAAAGGAGAAACTGAACTTACTGCTGAAGAAAGATTACTTCGTGCGATATTCGGAGAAAAAGCTAGAGAAGTTAGAGATACTTCACTTAAAGTTCCTCATGGTGAAGGTGGTATAATAGTAGACGTAAAAGTGTTTACTAGAGAAAATGGAGATGATTTATCTCCAGGAGTTAATGAACTTGTTAGATGTTATATAGCTCAAAAGAGAAAGATAAAAGTTGGAGATAAGATGGCCGGACGTCACGGTAATAAAGGGGTTATCTCAAGAATATTACCACAAGAAGACATGCCATTTACAGAAGATGGAACTCCACTTGATATAGTTCTTAACCCACAAGGTATACCATCTCGTATGAACATCGGTCAGGTACTAGAAGTTCACTTAGGACTTGCTGCTAAAGCTTTAGGATGGTATGTAGCTACATCTGTATTTGATGGTGCTAAAGAATCAGACATAAGAAAAGCATTAGTACAAGCTGGATATCCAGAAGATGGTAAGTTAACTTTATATGATGGTAGAACAGGTGAAACTTTCGACAATAGAATAACGGTTGGATACATGTACATGTTAAAACTACATCACCTAGTTGATGATAAGTTACATGCAAGAAGTACAGGACCATACTCTTTAGTTACTCAACAACCATTAGGTGGTAAAGCACAATTTGGTGGACAAAGATTCGGAGAGATGGAGGTTTGGGCTCTAGAAGCATACGGAGCTGCTCACATACTTCAAGAAATACTTACTGTTAAGTCAGATGATGTTGTAGGACGTGTTAGAGCGTACGAAGCTATAGTTAAAGGTGAAAATATACCTGAACCAGGAATACCAGAATCATTTAAGGTTCTTATAAAAGAACTTCAAAGTTTATGCTTAGATGTAAAAGTATTAACTGAAGAAGATCAAGAAATAGAAGTAAGAGAATCTTTAGATGCTGATGATACAGCTGGAGAGTTCGAATTAGATGTTATAGATAACATGGATGAAGTAGAACAAAATCATATAATAGAAGAAATAGATGATGAATTCATTGAAAATGACGATGAAGATATAGATAGTTTAGGTTTTGAAGATGATGCAGACTTCGAAGAATTAAACTATGAAGATGAAGACTTTGATGTATAAATTTAATTAACGCAAATATCAAATAGAAGGGAGAGAACTCCTTGTTTGAATTAAACAATTTTGAGTCGATAAAAATAGCACTAGCTTCTCCAGAGAAAATAAGACAATGGTCTAGAGGAGAAGTAAAAAAACCTGAAACAATAAACTACCGTACATTAAAACCAGAAAAAGATGGTCTATTCTGTGAAAGAATATTTGGACCTCAAAAAGACTGGGAATGTCACTGTGGTAAATACAGAAGAGTAAGATATAAAGGTGTAGTTTGTGATAGATGTGGAGTAGAAGTTACAAAAGCTAAAGTAAGAAGAGAAAGAATGGGACATATAGAGCTAGCAGCTCCTATGTCTCATATCTGGTACTTCAAAGGTATACCAAGTAGAATGGGTCTTTTACTTGATATGTCTCCAAGATCTTTAGAAAAAATATTATACTTTGCTTCATATGTTGTAGTTGATCCAGGAGAAACTGGATTAAATGAAAAACAACTTTTAACAGAAAAAGAATACAGAACTGCAGTAGATAAGTATGGATACAATTCTTTCACTGTAGGAATGGGTGCTGAAGCTGTTAAGCAATTACTACAAAATATAGACCTAGAAAAAGAAAGCAAAGAATTAAGAGCTGACTTAAAAGATAGTACAGGTCAAAAGAGAGTTAGAACAATAAGAAGATTAGAAGTGGTAGAAGCATTCAAAAAGTCTGGAAATAAACCAGAGTGGATGATATTAGATGCTATACCAGTAATACCTCCAGATTTAAGACCTATGGTTCAACTTGATGGAGGAAGATTCGCAACTTCTGACTTAAATGATTTATATAGAAGAGTTATAAATAGAAATAACAGATTAAAGAGATTACTAGAACTTGGAGCTCCTGATATCATAGTAAGAAATGAAAAGAGAATGCTTCAAGAAGCAGTAGATGCTTTAATAGACAATGGTAGAAGAGGTAGACCTGTAACAGGACCTGGTAATAGACCACTTAAGTCTTTATCAGATATGCTAAAAGGTAAGCAAGGTCGTTTCCGTCAAAACTTACTTGGTAAGCGTGTTGACTACTCAGGACGTTCAGTTATAGTTGTTGGACCAGAACTTAAATTCTATCAATGTGGTCTTCCTAAGAAAATGGCTCTTGAATTATTCAAGCCATTTGTTATGGATAAATTAGTTAAAGAAGGTTTTGCACACAATATAAAGAGTGCTAAATCTATAGTAGAAAAAGTAAAACCAGAAGTATGGGATGTTTTAGAAGATGTTATAAAGAGTCATCCAGTTCTTCTTAACCGTGCCCCTACTCTTCATAGATTAGGTATACAAGCATTTGAACCAGTTTTAGTTGAAGGTAAAGCTATAAAGCTACACCCACTTGTATGTACAGCATACAATGCCGACTTCGATGGTGACCAAATGGCGGTACACGTACCTTTATCAGTAGAAGCACAAGCAGAAGCAAGATTCTTAATGTTATCTGTAAACAACATACTTGCACCTAAAGATGGTACTCCAATAACCACTCCTTCTCAGGATATGGTTTTAGGATGTTACTACTTAACTATAGAAGCTCAAGGTGGAGAAAAAGGAACAGGAACAGTATTCAAAGACTTTAATGAAATGTTACTTGCTTATCAAAATCAAACTGTTCAATTACACTCTTTAGTAAAAATGAGAGTAGTACTTGAAGATGGAAGAAGCTCTATAGTTGAAAGTACAGTAGGTAGATTCATATTCAATGAAAATATACCTCAAGACTTAGGATTTGTAGACAGAAGTGTAGATCCATTTGGATTAGAAATAGACTTCTTAGTTGACAAAAAAGCTTTAGGTAAAATAATAGATAAGTGCTTTAGAAAGCATGGAAATACAGAAACTGCTGTATTACTTGACCATATAAAATCTCTAGGATTTAAATACTCAACTAGAGGTGGTATAACAGTTGCGGTTGCTGATATGAAAATACCAGAAGCTAAAAAAGGTTATATAACAGCAGCAGAAGAAAAAGTTGATAAATATGAAAAAGCATACAGAAGAGGTCTAATATCTGATGAAGAAAGATATGAAAGAGTTATAGAAACTTGGACAGAAACAACTGAAAAAGTTACAGATGCTCTGATGGCAGGATTAGACAGACTTAATAATATATATATAATGGCACACTCAGGAGCCAGAGGTTCTAAGAACCAGATAAGACAGTTAGCTGGTATGCGTGGTCTGATGGCCAATGCATCTGGTAAAACAGTTGAGGTTCCAGTTAAATCTAACTTCCGTGAAGGTTTATCAGTAATGGAATACTTCACATCTTCACACGGGGCTAGAAAAGGTCTTGCCGATACAGCGCTTCGTACAGCTGACTCAGGATACTTAACAAGAAGACTTGTTGATGTCAGCCAAGATGTTATAGTAAGAGAAGTTGACTGTGGTACAACAGAAACTACAGAAACATTTGCTATAAAAGATGGAAATGAAGTAATAGAAGTATTATATGATAGAATAGTGGGAAGATATACTATAGACCCTATAGTAAATCCAACTACAGGAGAAGTTATAGTAGAAGCTAATTCTATGATAAAAGAAGATGAAGCTGAAAAAATAATAGCTGCAGGAATAGAAACTGTACAAATAAGAACAGTTCTTAACTGTAAGACAAACCATGGAGTTTGTTCTAAGTGTTATGGTAGAAACCTTGCTACAGGTAAAGAAGTTAATATAGGGGAAGCTGTTGGTATAATAGCTGCTCAATCAATCGGTGAACCAGGTACTCAGCTTACAATGCGTACATTCCATACAGGTGGGGTTGCCGGAGGAGATATAACTCAAGGTCTTCCAAGGGTTGAAGAATTATTTGAAGCAAGAAAACCTAAAGGTTTAGCTGTCATAACAGAAATAACTGGTAGAGTTGAAATAGACGAAACTGGTAAGAGAAAAGAAATAAGTATAGTTCCTGAAAATGGTGAAACAGAAGTTTATGCTATACCTTATGGATCAAGAATAAGAGTTAAGCATGGACAAATGGTTGAAGCTGGGGACCCATTAACTCAAGGTTCTATAAACCCACATGACATAGTAAGAGTTAAAGGTATAGGTGGAGTTCAAGACTATATCGTTAAAGAAGTTCAAAGAGTTTATAGAATGCAAGGGGTTGACGTTAACGATAAGCATATAGAAGTTATAGTAAGACAAATGCTTTCGAAAGTTAAAGTTGAGGATCCAGGTGATACAGAATTAATCCCAGGTGGATATGAAGATGTATTAACATTTGATAAGTGTAATGAAGAAGCTATAGCTCAGGGATTAAAACCTGCTGTTGCTAAGAGAGTTTTACTTGGTATAACTAAGGCATCTCTTGCTACAGAATCATTCTTATCAGCTGCTTCATTCCAAGAAACAACTAGAGTATTAACAGAAGCTGCTATAAAAGGAAAAGAAGATCACTTAATAGGTCTTAAAGAAAATGTTATAATAGGTAAGTTAATACCAGCAGGAACAGGTATGAAGAGATATAAAAACATAGCTGTTGAAAAAATCCAAGACTAATATAATAAGAGATAAAGAAATCTTGACATTATCTATGTTTGGGTGATAAAATGTAAAAGTGTGTAATCGAAGATATTCTAAAACTTATATAAGTTATTAGAGATCTTTGATTAGACTTTTAATAAATGAACTAGCAGCACCAAACTGCAAAGAGCTAAAACCACATATAATGTGTGTAATAGACATTTAATTGTAAAAGTAACGTTTTGTTACAAGCATATCAGTACATGTACTGATGTAGTTGGCGGTCATTTAAAGATCGAAAATTTTGGAAGGAGGTGCAGATGATGCCAACAATTAACCAATTAGTTCGTAAAAACAGACAAGCAATAGAAAAGAAATCTACTGCTCCAGCATTACAAAAGGGATTCAACTCTTTACACAAGAAAGCTACTGATGCAAGTGCTCCACAAAAAAGAGGAGTTTGTACTTCAGTAAAAACAGTTACTCCTAAGAAGCCTAACTCAGCTTTAAGAAAAGTTGCCAGAGTTAGATTAACAAACGGGATAGAAGTTTCTGCTTATATACCAGGAGAAGGACACAACTTACAAGAGCACAGTGTTGTTCTTATAAGAGGAGGAAGAGTTAAAGACCTTCCAGGGGTTAGATACCACATATTAAGAGGTACTTTAGATACTGCAGGTGTTGATAAGAGAATGCAAGCTAGATCTAAGTACGGTGCTAAGAGACCTAAAGCTGCAAAGAAATAATAAAAACTAACAATTAATTATATGTGCGGTGCTTTAAATATATATATGTATTTATGGCATCACGGCATTATTTATGTCGAGTACCTATGATTTAAGATTAAATAATTAAGGAGGGAAGCAAAATGCCAAGAAAAGGTAATGTTCCAAAGAGAGAAGTATTAGCTGATCCAATATATGGAAGTAAAGTTGTTACTAAATTAATAAACAATTTAATGATAGACGGTAAAAAAGGGAAAGCTCAAACTATAGTTTATGATGCTTTCGCTATGGTAGCTGAAAAAACAGGAGAAGATGCTTTAGAAGTATTCAACAAAGCAATGGATAACATAATGCCTGTTTTAGAAGTTAAAGCAAGAAGAGTTGGTGGAGCTAACTACCAAGTACCAGTTGAAGTTAGACCTGAAAGAAGACAAACTTTAGGTTTAAGATGGTTAGTAAACTACACTAGAGCTCGTGGAGAAAAAGGAATGGTTGAAAAGTTAGCGAAAGAAATAATGGACGCTGCTAACAACACAGGAGCTTCAGTTAAGAAGAAAGAAGATACTCATAAGATGGCAGAAGCTAATAAAGCATTTGCTCACTACAGATTCTAATAAAATAGGATATAATTGATACCTTTAAGGGATATCGCAAGGAGGAGAACCATGGCTAGAAAGTTTCCTTTAGAAAGAACTAGAAATATAGGAATCATGGCTCATATAGATGCAGGAAAAACTACTACTACAGAAAGAATCCTTTTCTATACAGGGCAAACACATAAGATAGGAGAAACTCACGAAGGAGCTTCTCAAATGGACTGGATGGAGCAAGAGAAGGAAAGAGGTATAACAATAACTTCTGCCGCTACTACTGCTGCATGGAAAGACCATAGAATAAACATAATAGATACACCAGGACACGTCGACTTCACAGTTGAGGTTGAAAGATCTCTAAGAGTTCTTGACGGTTCAGTTGCTGTATTCTGTGCTAAAGGTGGGGTTGAACCTCAATCTGAGAACGTATGGAGACAAGCTGATAACTACGGTGTACCTAGAATAGCATTTGTAAATAAAATGGACATCATGGGAGCTGACTTCTTTAACGTTGTTAACATGATGAAAGAAAGATTATCTGCAAATGCTGTACCTCTTCAATTACCAATAGGAAAAGAAGATTGGTTAGAAGGGGAAGTTGACTTATTAGAAATGAAAGCTCATATCTATAAGGATGACTTAGGAAAAGATATAGAAATAACTGAAATACCAGAAGATATGAAAGAATTAGCTCAAGAGTGGAGAGAAAAAATGGTTGAAGCAGTAGCTGAAACTGACGAAGAGTTAATGATGAAATATCTTGAAGGTGAAGAAATATCAGTAGAAGAATTAAAAGCTGCTATAAGAAAAGCTACAATAGCTTGTGAAATGAACCCAGTATTCTGTGGATCTGCTTACAGAAACAAAGGTGTTCAATTATTACTAGATGCTGTTGTTGATTACTTACCAGCTCCAACTGATATACCAGCTATAAAAGGTGTATTAGACAATGGTGAAGAGTCTGAAAGACATTCATCTGATGAAGAGCCATTCTCAGCTTTAGCATTCAAAATAATGACTGACCCATTCGTTGGTAAGTTAGCATTCTTCAGAGTTTACTCAGGAATAATGCAAGGTGGATCTTATGTTCTTAACTCTACTAAAGGTAAGAGAGAAAGAATAGGTCGTATCCTTCAAATGCATGCTAATACAAGAGAAGAAATAACAGAAGTATACGCTGGAGATATAGCTGCAGCAGTAGGATTAAAAGATACTACGACTGGAGATACTTTATGTGATCCAGCTCATCCAATAATACTTGAATCTATGGAATTCCCTGAGCCAGTTATATCTGTTGCTATAGAGCCTAAATCAAAAGCTGCTCAAGAAAAAATGGGTATAGCACTTCAAAAGTTAGCTGAAGAGGATCCAACTTTCAGAGTTAAAACTGATGAAGAAACAGGACAAACTATAATATCAGGTATGGGTGAATTACACTTAGAGATAATAGTTGATAGATTATTAAGAGAATTCAAAGTTGAAGCTAACGTTGGTGCTCCACAAGTTGCTTACAGAGAAACTATAACTCAACCAGTAGATGTTGAATACAAGTACTCTAAGCAATCAGGTGGTAGAGGTCAATACGGACACGTTAAGATAAGAGTTATACCTCAAGATCCAGGAACTGGTTACAAGTTCGAAAACAAAACTGTTGGTGGATCTGTACCAAAAGAATACGTTGGACCTACTGATGCAGGTATCCAAGGTGCAATGGCATCTGGTATAGTTGCTGGATATCCAGTTGTTGACGTTGCTGTTGAATTATACGATGGTTCTTACCATGAAGTCGATTCATCAGAAATGGCATTCAAAATGGCTGGTTCTATGGCAATGAAAGATGCTCTTAAGAAAGGTAACTCAGTATTACTTGAGCCATTCTTCAAAGTTGAAGTTGTTACTCCTGAAGAATACATGGGAGACGTTATGGGTGGATTAAACTCTAAGAGAGGTTTAATACAAGGTATGGAAGCTAGATCTGGTGCACAAGTTATAAATGCATTCGTTCCACTTTCAGAAATGTTTGGATACTCTACTGAGTTAAGATCAACTACTCAAGGTCGTGCAACTTACACTATGATATTTGACCACTATGAGCAAGTTCCAGCTTCAGTTGCTAAGAAAATAGCTGAAGGAAGATAATAAACTGTTTATTATTGATAAAATTAATATAAATTAAAATGAGTAAGGCGGGTATAACTCGTCTTACCTAAAATATATATAGGGAGGTATTTCAAAATGGCTAAAGCTAAATTTGAAAGAAATAAACCACACGTTAATATAGGAACAATAGGACACGTTGACCACGGTAAAACTACATTAACAGCTGCAATAACAAAAACATTACATGAGAGATATCAATTAGGAGAAGCTGTAGACTTCGCTAACATAGATAAGGCTCCAGAAGAAAGAGAAAGAGGTATAACAATATCTACTGCTCACGTTGAGTACGAAACTCCAAACAGACACTACGCTCACGTTGACTGCCCAGGACATGCTGACTACGTTAAGAACATGATAACAGGTGCTGCTCAAATGGACGGTGCTATATTAGTTTGTTCAGCAACAGATGGACCAATGCCTCAAACAAGAGAGCATATATTATTATCAAGACAAGTTGGTGTACCATACATAGTAGTATTCTTAAACAAGTGTGATATGGTAGACGACGAAGAATTATTAGAGTTAGTTGAAATGGAAGTAAGAGACTTATTAAATGAGTACGAATTCCCAGGAGATGACACTCCAATAATAAGAGGATCTGCATTAATGGCATTAGAAAACCCAGCTTCTGAGTGGGGAGACAAAATAGTTGAATTATTCGAGCAAATAGATGCTTATATACCAGAACCAGAAAGAGATGTAGATAAGAACTTCTTAATGCCAGTAGAAGACGTATTCTCTATAACAGGTAGAGGAACAGTTGCTACAGGTAGAGTTGAAAGAGGTATATTAAAGGTTCAAGACGAAGTTGAAATAGTAGGTTTAGCTGACGAACCAAGAAAAGTTGTAGTAACAGGAGTAGAAATGTTCAGAAAGTTATTAGACCAAGCACAAGCTGGAGATAACATAGGAGCATTAATAAGAGGTGTACAAAGAAATGAAATAGAAAGAGGACAAGTTATGGCTAAGCCAGGAACAGTTAAGCCTCACACTAAATTCATGGCAGAAGTATACGTTCTTAAGAAAGAAGAAGGTGGAAGACACACTCCATTCTTCGATGGATACAGACCACAATTCTACTTCAGAACAACAGACGTTACAGGAGCTTGTAAGTTACCAGATGGTATAGAAATGGTTATGCCAGGAGATAACGTAACAATGACAGTTGAGTTAATAAACTCAATAGCAATAGAAGAAGGATTAAGATTCGCAATAAGAGAAGGTGGAAGAACAGTAGCATCAGGAGTTGTTGCTTCTATAGTTGAATAATCTTCTTTAAGTGGATTAATTAATAGA
>ERZ1034901.2329-NODE-2329-length-12155-cov-11.080413_pt1 | contig 12155 bp, 15 predicted proteins | sample MGYA00520628_ERZ1034901 | MGnify/ENA primary metagenome ERZ1034901 (study PRJEB33766, sample SAMN09781783) | gut metagenome | biome: gut microbiome | host: Homo sapiens | place: Madagascar | study: EMG produced TPA metagenomics assembly of the PRJNA485056 data... | reverse complement strand
CAAACAAGATATTACCAAAACCTTTATGTCCAGTTTTACCAGAAAACAAATTAGATAGTTTTCTAAAAGCTTGTGCATGCAAACCTTTATATTGTGCCTTAACTATAGCTTTTATTACCTCACAGATATAAGCTATTTCCTTTTTATCCTCATCGTTGATACCTTCCGTCTTATTTATATAAGATAGATAAGTCTTCAGACTATCAGATAAAAGAATACGAAATGGCTTGCTATCCGTATTCTCTATAGGGAGCATTACTGCTATCTTAAAAAACAGTTCATCTTTCGTCATATTACTTTTTAATATTAAGAATCTATAGGAGAGAAAACGAGTTTTTCCAAAAGCTGTATCTTTGCCATCGAAAAAGTTTCACACAGATAGTACGGACTCACACAGATATTTTCAGTCTGTGTTTCGTGCAAGTTCTGCGAATGATATAAACCTTAAACTTAAAAATGTGAACGGCTCTAGCCGTTTTTCAAGTCCTGCAGGTTATAACACTTGGTTGGACTATTTGGAAGCAAAAAGCGATAAAAACGCAAGTATATGTTCTGCCACAGACTGTCACCAGAGTGGCAGATGGAATTTGGTCGGTGCTCATGTTCAGAAAATATACAGCTATGACAATAGCTGGTATATTGTACCTCTTTGCAGAGGTTGTAACACTCGCACAGACGAATTTTATGTTGACGAAACCTTGGTACCAGTACCGAGCAATCTTTAATACCCAACAAAAAAATCTGAAAGGAGGTGTTTAATATGGCAGAAACCGAAGCTGGTAAGAAAAAGGTTTATGTACACGGACATACCAAAGAAGACGGCACTAAAGTCAAGACCCATTATAGGTCAACTCCTAACACCAGTACTGGCAAGAAAAATAGTGCTTATATTATTAGGATGTGCCTCAAGGACTTCAGTTCTTGAGGCTTTTTATATTACAATATCCTACGCATAGTATTCTTGCAAAAACTCCTATTTCATATCAATACGCATTATATGTAGTACCTTTAGAATAACCAATTATCTCTTAATGAGTCTACCTTTCTCTTGAAGATTTTATCGCCTTCCTGAATTTGTCCTATCAGCAAAGAAGAAAGAGAATCATGTGCCGCATTTTTCTTCTTAACAATCCCCTGATTATAGTTTGCATAACAATATACACAATGATGACAACAAGTATTGTATTCGCCTATATCTATACTTTCTACACACCCACACTCTTTTCTTTGGTTCTTATCCTTTTTCACTTTTAAATGGAAACCTATAAGATCAGAAATAAGCAATGGATCTATACACGAGCCATGCTCAATACCGAACTCATCAAGATCAACAGTCTCTGCACAACTTTGTATGATAAAGCCATAATTATTAGCTATTAAAACAAAGGCCTTTATCATTGTTTTTATATCCTCACCTTTCGGTTCTGTAATATTCAGTCCTGATATATTCGACTTAACCTTTTTATATAAGTCAACAAAACTTATTACACATCTATTTGTATATCCTGATAACCGTTTAGCTATTTCCTCAAAATAACGAATATGATATGCAACATCTATCTTATCAGACAATAGAATAGGATCGTATCGCCATATCACTTTGTCGCGGCCAATTTTATCTGACAATTCGCGAAAAGTATCAAATATGTTCTTTTTCAACGGCACTTCTTCTTCAATATGTCTATCATAAGGATTTACAGTAAACTGAAAATAGTATTTATACGCAGACAATTCATCTAAACGCGACATCATTGCTTTAGGATTTTTTGTCCAAAACACAATACAATCGACTACATTAGGATTAATGTCTATTCTACTTATCCGGTGGACATTCATCGGATTACGGACATCTACAAACCCTGCTTTTATGCGATTATAAAACCAATCTGAATAAAACGCCGGAATATCCGTCCTTCTACTTACACTAAGTATCATAGGCTTAATTTTTCCTTACTATCATTTGAATTCCATTACAATAATCAAACGGTTCGAAATCTTTTGCAGTTTCATCAATCGTATATAAAATTGCTGAACTTTTTCTTTTTCTTCCGTATGTGGGTTGGAATTGCTTAGGCTCTGAAAACCGCCACCGACTTGCCACTAAGTCAGATTCTGTTTTTTTATTGACACCAAACTGATTTATTACATACTCCATGCAAGAATATCCAGAGTTCAAATTACCATAGAATAAAGGTATGTCATTGAATATAATATAACGAATGTCATTCTGATCTATAAAATTCACCAACATATCCAAAAAGGCTGTCTTGTCGTTTCCTTTCTTTCTTGCTATATCAGAAAGAAGATAATTTAAAACAAGAACATCTATATGTGAGTTGGGATTATCATTATAAAACTCAAATGTATCACAATTATGGAAATTTAATTCATGATCATTGTATATTTCTTTATTAAGATTCCATATATCGGACCAAATATCATTCAAATCAAATCCTCTATAATTGACGTTCAAGTCAGAACCTTGTCTTTCTAATTCGTCAACAATTCCATACAATTCAGAACATGGACCACAACCTAAAGAAACAACATTAATTGTATCTTTCCAGTTCTCCTTCTCTAAATTAAATATAGATCTAAAAGCATATGCTATTTCAGAAGCAAAACGATAGAAATGCTTTATGACATAATTTAAAGCCATGTTCTTACAATTATAAACATGGCTACAATTATTATTACGATGAAGTGGATAAATGCATGAATCATAGCATTTGCAAGACTCCTTTGTTTGACATTTCTTATTATTTACACAATTATCACATGCTTCTCTTCCTTTATATAAAGGTAGACATTTATTTATCAAGTTAGATAGCTTTTCACTCATAACTCTAATTCTCCATTATTAACTATCATTTTTTCTACTTGCTCGTTCTATATCGTTTGTTTCTTCCTTAGCTTCTGTTATTGCCATCTTGATGACAGCAACAACTACTGCCCAACTTATAAATCCTGCAACTCCTAAGATAAGTTTCCACCACATGTCTTTACTTCTCGTATTTCTTGTAGAAGCCCGTTACTTGCTGGGCTATCTTGTCCCAGTCATACTTGCCCATATCATAGTTGATGTGCTGTAAGGGCTGCTCTATGATTTTTCCGAGCTTCTGCGACAACTCGTCCACGTCGCCGCAATGGAAGTAGTCGTCCTTGGGCAAGCCTACCTCTAAATTGGCAGGGATGTCGCTTACCACAACCTTCACGCCATAGCTCATTGCCTCCAATAATGCAATGGGAAGTCCCTCGTGTGATGAGGGCAAGCAGTAGCACTTACAGTTGGTCAGGAGCGAATGGAGCTTCTTACCTTTTATGAAACCGGTCAAGACCACACCGTTCTTACGAGCCATCTCCTTCAATCCCATTGAATAGCTGTCCTCGAAGTCTGTGTCACCAGCCAGCACCAGTTTCATGTCTGTAGCATCAGCGTTTGCCTTCTTCCATTTTACGAATGCCTCTACAAGATGGTGCAGATTCTTCTCTGGAACAAAACGGCACATTCCCAAGACATACTTACCCTTCTCTATTCCAAGTTCGTTGAAGTATTCGGGATATTCGCAAATCTCTGGTTCAGACACACCATTATATATAAGGTGTACATTCTTTGTCCTGCCATACTTCTTGGCAATAAGGTTCTTAATGACGTTTGAGATGACAATGATGTCATCCGCAAACATACATCCCATCCTCTCACCCATCTTCAGGATTGTCTTGGCAGCAAATCCCCACTTGTCCCTGTCATAGTCGGGACCATGATGTGTGAACACCACCTTCATGCCCAACAACTTGGCGTATGGCACAAGCAACGCAGGACCGATAGCATGAATGTGCAGCACGTCAGCCCCAAGCTTCTTGGCCTTGTTGATGGCACGGAAAGTATGGATGATAGCCTCAAACGACTTCTTCTTAGGTGAAGGAATAGTGACAAGCTTCACACCATTCCATTCTTTCAAGTCATCCTGAACATAATTGGAGCGACGTATTATCGTCACATCGAAGCCACGCTTTGCTACACGCGGGAAAAGCTCCTCGCAATGTGTCTCCACGCCACCCATGATGTTAGGAACACCACGAGTACCAGTTACTACTATTTTCATTTGAATTTATTTCTTTAGGAATTGGTTGTAGAATGCTATCAACCTTGGATAATAATTTTCAAGACTTAAGTTTTCATGCGCAAACTTCAAAGCGCCGGCACTTTGTTTAGTGTATTCATCTGCCGTTAAACCGTCTGCAAGAACCACCTTACTTCTCAAGTTATCGGCATTTCCACTCTCAAACTGGAACCCTGTCTCACTTTCAACAACAATCTCAGGAATACCGCCTATTCTGGCACCAATAACTGGAGTACCGACCGAATAAGCCTCAATAATAGTCATCGGATTGTTCTCATACCATTCTGACGGTACAATGACGTAATAAGCATTTGCCACTAAGTCTTGCAGTTCCTTTCCACGTTTGTAGCCTAAGAATTCCACGTTCTTCATGCCGTTGCTCTCCACAAACGCCTTCAATTCATCTTCCTTAGGACCGGTGCCGACAATCTTCAGATGACATTTTGGCAAACCATTGAAAGCTTCAAGTAATGTCTTCACGCCCTTCTCGTAAGACAAGCGTCCGAAGAACAGGAAGTATTTGTCTTTAGGCATCGTTTTAGGCTGACCAGCTATAGAAGTAGAGAAATTATAGAGCGTAATGTTAGGCTTATTCTTCACAGCCGGCATATACTTCTCCTGTATATCCCTCGCAAAGTTGCTCACATAAAGAAAGCCGTCAATATACTTTGCAGGATTGAAGAACGCATTTCTGAAATACTGCTCCGCTGCCATCACCGCACTCATCACCTTGCTGCCCTTGCAGCATGTATGCGTAAAGCACTTATAAAAGCTATGTCCCTGACAATCCTCACAAATCCTTCCGCTGCCATCCCTAAACGTATAGGCAGGGCATACAATGCGATAATCATGCACCGTGAACAGAATAGGGATATTATGCTTTCTCAAAATGGGGAAAATGGAGGGCGTAATCTGGCCCCACAAAAGATGAATATGTGCGATGTCAGGACGCTCGTCCTCTATCAGTTTCTCCATCTTCTTCGCCGCCTCGAAGTGATAGAAATAGTTCACCATGTTCTTCACCTGCTTCAGCGGTCCCTTGCGCGTTTCCTTCGACTCAGGGAAATACTTGCTATATGGCGACGGATTGTTCTCCTCCCATTTCAGCGTGAAGTATACCACTTGGTGGCCATGCTCCTCCAACAGTTTGCCAGTATTAAAGCAAACTGTTTCCGCACCACCTTTATTATAATTATATACGTCGATTAAGAGTATTTTCATTGTGTTATAAAGATTACATATAAATCATAAAGACACCTTGTTTACCTTAGTTATGCTTATTTAGCATTATGCTATTATCCTAATAATCACCATAAAAAAGCCTTATTTGCTCTAACTTAGATGCAACAAAAGAAGGACCTTATAAGGACATTAAACCTATCGCAATAGCTCTCTCATTACGCAAACAGAATGCTTCCGCTCAACCTTCAATGTTTCGTGAACCTTACTTATTTCTTTGCCAGCAACCAACCGCATCCCATCAACATCAACGCTGGAATTTTCTTCCATCCATGAATATCTTTCAGGATACCTTTAATATTTCTACCCGAAACGAAGCCGTCCATACTTACACCAACATATGCCTTCACAATCTTCATAGGATAGAAAAATACATATTGTGACAGATTATTAACCAAATAAAGCCACAAATAATAGTTGGCAGCCGAGCGTTTTACACTACGCTCTCTCATAATAGAAACAGAGGCATCATAATAATATGTTCTCACCGCCTCGTCAATGACACGCAATTTATACTTCTTGGCCATCTCAAACCACGCAATTGCTTCAGGACAGAACCGCATACGAGAATCATATTCAGGAAAAGGATATTTACGAAGCACTTCCACCCTGAACATTTCGAGCATCTCACCTTCAATCCTATCTCAGAATATTTCAACAACGCATCAGGAAGGATGGTGTTCATCACTATCAATGGTCAACCAAAACTTACCACGAGCCTGTTGAGTGGCAAAATTCATTGCCACATGCTTTCCTTGGTTTTCTTGCTTGAAATAACGAATACTTAAATAGTTTTCTTCACACCATTGACACCCAAGTTCTTCTGTTCCATCAGAACTTCCATCATCAACAATAATCCAATCTATTCCTCCCGAAACCACTTTAAGTTGTAGAATCGTTGGTATGTTCTGACAATAGTATCCTTACGATTGAAGGTTGGGGTGAAAATCGTAACAAAATAGCCACTACTTTCTTTCGATTTTTTGCTTTCAAATAAAAGTTTTGTCTTCATCTTTCTATGATTTTGTACTCATCAAATAATCCATATATGTATTCCTGTTCTTCCGTAAGGTCTTTTCGATTTTATTTTTATCAAACACCTTCAGAGTTTCTTTATAACTTTCCCATACATTTTTCAGACCTTCTTTAGCATCAAGTGCGCCCAAAAAGGCTTGAGGGTAAAGACCAAAATCCTTAAGTAAAGAAATATGCTTACTTTCACCACCCGTCATCATCTCCTTACCGCGTTTCACATAAATCAAAGCAGGAGTATGGTTTTTCATACAGAAAACACCATCATGGAAACGATGTGTAATGACAAAACTAACATACCTGTATAAGCCAACCTGTTCTAGCGGAGACATATCAACCAAAACTATATCACTCCACGCTACACCCCTGTTTGTAACTAATGTATATCCCCTTTGCTTTAAATCCTTTGCGACATCAGCAAGCCAATAGTCATCACCATAAAACTGTAAAAACACTGACTTCTTAGGAATGGTGATTCCCTTTTTATTCAGGTAAGTATCAATATAAGTATAGTCAATATCGTATGTGAAAGTTGGATCAGGGATATAATCGATTTTATCTCCTTCACCTAATAACTTTTCAAATAATGCCACTGTAGCACGATCTCTAACACCAACATGAGCGAATTGGTTAGCTGCAACCTTTAAGTCGTTTTTCTGCTTATCCGTCAACTGGTCATATGAGACATTTTTAGAAGAACCTGCAATAACTACTTTTTTCGCTTTGATATCTTTCAGCCAATAAGCAGATATACCATCATAATTAGCAGCAAGCCTATCAAGTTCCAACAACGTATCCGCCCCAACATATATTACATCATAATGTCTGGAAGCGATAAACCGCAAAGCTGCATCTACATTCTTAATGATTGTATCATGATGAACATGCAAAATATTCTTCTTGAAGTCATGATATTTCTTGAAACGCTTCACGTCATCCCACATCAATTTCAGAGAAAAAGTCTTATAAGGCATCACCCTTGCTCTAAAACCATGAAACGGTATTATTTCCACTTCATCATGCGGATATACTTTTTTTATTGCTTGAAAAGTAGCCAACGCCTGCATATTTGTACCACAATTCAAGTCACCATAATATGTTAAAAGCCCGATTTTCATATTTTTTAAATCTGTAATTTACACTCTTAGCCATGAGTTTGATAGTTCATCATATTTACGTATAATTTTTGCAGGTACACCTGCAACAACACAGTAATCAGGAATATCTTTTGTAACGACAGAATTTGCACCAATCACACAATTCTTTCCGATATGAACATTTCCTACTATCACAGCATTAGTACCTATCCATGTGCCACGTTCTATAAGAACTCGATCACCTTTATTTGCTCTATTTCCTTGATTTTTAATCGGTATTTTCGGAGATTGATATTCGTGATTATAGTCAGCAATAAAGACATGTGGTCCTGTCAACACATCATCTTCGATAATTACAGAATTAATAGCACTAATAGTTGAATCTCGTCCAATCAATGTATTTGCTCCAATCTCCAATATACTTTGACTTGAATGAGAACATAATATATCCCTTTGTCCTATCACTGTATTACGACCGATGACTACCCCCCCCAAATCTGTAATTAATAATGGTCAAACCTTTACCTGGTTTAAAGCCTATATATGGTATCTTATACCTTTTGCATAGCACATAAGTATAGATTTTTCTAAATAATTCCTTCATACCCCCTACTAATTATCTTGTTTATTTATCTCATCTAAAACATTACAAATTTGCTTACCTACAGCATCAGGTGTCATATTCTTCATATTTTCCTTAGCATTATAAGTTATAACCTTTCGAATCTTATCATCTCGAAGAATAAGTTCAATTTTCTCAGCCATTCCTTTTGCATCTCCTCTTGGCAACAAAAAGCCATGATTATCATCAGGAACAATTGTTCGCATGCTCATTGTATCAGTAGCAACAATCGGAACATTCATCAAGATTGCATGTTGCATAACAAATAACCCACAAGGAATAGATGCCTTCAGAGGAATACAACATACCGAAGCATCATTGAGAATATTATAAAACTCTTCAGTATTCAAATCGTGATAAACTTCAAGATTACTTAAGGTTTTCATTTCGGGTATAATCATATTTTTTAGAATGACAGCCTTAAACTCTACTTTTGGGAGTAACTTTACTATCTTAATGAAAGTTTCAATATCACGAAAAGCCTTACCTCCAAAGAAAACATAAGGTCTTTCTATAATACGATGTTCAATAGTTCTCTGTTCTTCTTTTGGAGAAAGACTCATACTGTCATATACAACATGAAATTTCTTTTTGTCACAATGAAACAGTTTGGCATAAAAATCTACTAATACTGGCGAATTGACAGTAACATTAAAACTCTTATCCTTTAAAGCAAAACGATATAACCAATATCTTATACGCTGCTTTATATTCATCATTTCTGGATTGAATATAAGGTTCTGGCTGACAAAACTTAATTTTTTCTTACTACCCAAAATTTTATTTTTCAACCATGAATATAACACAATGTCGGTTCCCCAACCAAAAAGTATATCGCCATCTTTTGCTTCATCGTAATTTGTAAAGCCAAACTCCCGACATTATTTACTTGATAATAGGCGCACCGTTTTATCATAAAAAGGTATTGGCTTTGCCTGTCCATTGAAATGTTTTAAAACCATCTTAAAAATTGCAGAATTTCCTATAGAATCAGGAGCTGCATAACTTTGTATAAATCGTATCATACGTTTATTTTTAATTCATTATTAGATTCAAATTGCACTAATCTACAAGAACTTCCAGAAAAGAGAATAGCATTAAATATTTCAAAATTCTCACGTTCTATCATGATATCTTATTTAGTATTTTAGATAATTGCTTAGAAATATAAAAACGCTCTATCTTACGAACAATGAAGCAATAAGCTTTATATGCTATCCATATTGGATTTTTCACATTACATCCATATAATCCGCAAAGTATATTATAAGGTAAATGCTCAAAATTCCATGCTAGCAGTTTTCTATTCATCCGAAAACGATTAATAGATTTACCTATGACGCACCTATAATTATATCTAATAAAAGACCAGTCTATAGATTCCTTAGATAAATTACATGCAGCGTCAAGAAGATTTTTACCTCTTGGATTATGAACAATAGCCACAGATAAATGCTTACCAGCTGTGCCATTAGGTCCCCATAAATCTCCAATAGTTATATCTGACAATCGTTCTATACCACAAAATTGACAATCCCCACAACTATACCTGTTTGTCAAACCTGAGCCAAACCCAACAATAGGCAATGTTCTATAATTCAAATATTCAACTTCGTTATTTAAATTCAAACATGAAAGCACATACTCTCCTTTTCTTCTGTAGCCGACAATTTGTTTGTATTTGGGCTCGTTTTCTATAAAAGTCTTCGCAAGCAAAGCAGAAGGAACACCACCGCAGATCATATCAACAAGATACAACAAACTTCGATTCTTATTTCTTTTAAAAAAAGAGAATAAAGCAGCACCTTGACACCCCATACCACAGAAGAGAACTTTCTTACCTTGTTTTAACAATGCATATATTTCCTTATATACACCATCCAAAGAACTTTGCATATATTTTGAGCCTTGCATCCTGAGCACATCATTCTTTTGGTTACTTACAATATGCTTTACACCAACGCCATCAAATACTGCGCCACAGACATATCCACCTTCTTTAATAAACTGAAGAGCCATTGCTGCAAAAGCACCACCTGATGTTGACATATCATAGACCTTCTCATCATTACAATAGACAGAGAAAGGTTCTGACCATAGTTTTTTATTTGAGGAATACTCCATGCCATTAACAACAGGACATACTCTCTCACATTGATGACATAGGACGCATTTGTCTTCATTACACGAAACATATATATGACCATCTGATGCGACATACATAGAAAGAGCGCGCTTGCCACAAGAGTCGACACAAGCGGCACACCCCGTACAATGCTTTAAATCTGCTAATATTGGATGACTCATAGTTTACCGAAAAATACCTTATATCTATTGACGATGGTCTGTAACGATAAATTTTCATTAACAAACTTCTGCTCGTTGCGCTTTACAGTCTCACTTATCTGCTGATGATTGTTTAAAATCCATTCCATCTTGTCGGCAAGCGCTTGTTCGTTTTGACTCTTAAAAGTAAAACCAGTTACACCATCTATAACAAACTCAGAAAACTGCTCTATATCAGAACATAATACAGGAAGATTATATCTAAAAGCCACTGTTATTGCACCACTTTGGGCAATGTCTTGATAAGGCATTACAAAATAATCACTTTCAGCAAACAAATCAGCAACTGCCTCATTGGGTATACGTCTAATATCCAGTTCATAAATCTCAGGATGTTCTATCAATGATGCATAGTTCGTCTCCCAATCTTTACAGTTACCAGCAATCTTCACCTTAAAGTTGAGCACTCCCTTGTTATTCAAAATATTAACAGCTTTCAATAATAAATCAATACGCTTGTATCTAACAATATTACCAAACACCAAAAATGTAATGACCTTCTTTTCTACTTTTCTTGTTGGTTCGCCATAGTCTTTTAATGCCAAATATGCCATTAGTACATTTTTGTTTTTATACTTGCCAACAAGCGCATTATACTGACTATGCGAAAATGTTTGAATATTCTTAAATGTCGATAACCATTTACCAGTATAGAAGCGTGCAAACTTTTCATTGCTTGCTCCTTTCGGGGTCGTTACATTATGACAAGCGACAACAGTTTTGTCAAGTGGCAACAACCATTTATAGAACCATACTCCAAAAGGAAGAGCATATTCAGAAGTGTAATACACATCTGCTTTAACAGCCCTAACTTTACTAATCAGATTATACACAAAGTGTACATTCTTTAGTGATCGCAATCTGTAAATTTGCCATTCATATGAAATATTCACCATATTACCATTACCTAACGTATCTTCTATATACGTTTTGGTATTGTCTCCATCCTTGGGTTGCAGAACAACAAACCAATAAATATTGTATACAGATTGTAATTCTTTAATTATTGGAAGATCCACATCAACATAACATGTTGGCGTTATCCACGCAATTTTCTTCTTCGCCATATTATTATTTCTTTATATTCTTACATCACATAATCAAAGCTTCTTACTTTCCAAACTCCTTAATCCTCTGTTCCTCCTTCAAAGAACAAACCAGCAGCTGTCCATTCTTCTCGGCTACGATATAGCCATTCAAGCCTTGAACTACCACCTTGCTTTCATCGGTTGCATGAACCACGCAGTTCTTGCATTCATACAAGCGGATGTCCTTGCCTACCTTGGCATTGCCAGCCTCATCTTGTGGGAGCAAGGTACGGAGACTACCCCAGCTGCCTAAGTCGCTCCAGCCAAACTCAGCTGGCAAGGTATAGATTTCCTTCGACTTCTCCATTACGGCATAGTCTATGCTTATCTTCTCGCAGGTTGGGAAGAGTTTGCCGACAACCTCTTTCTCCTGCTCGGTATAGAAAGAAGGTGCCATCTCGTCCATGATACAGGCAAGCTGAGGCTGGAAGGTTCGGATTGCCTTGCTGATGGCATCAATGTTCCATACGAAGATTCCGGCATTCCAATAGTAGTTGCCTGCAGCAAGGTATTGCTCGGCTGTTTCCAGGTTTGGCTTTTCCTTGAAAGCCCCAACCTTGTAGATTTCATCTACGGATGTTGGCTCTGCTGCGGCGATATAGCCATA
>ERZ1034901.2326-NODE-2326-length-12164-cov-4.697663_pt1 | contig 12164 bp, 9 predicted proteins | sample MGYA00520628_ERZ1034901 | MGnify/ENA primary metagenome ERZ1034901 (study PRJEB33766, sample SAMN09781783) | gut metagenome | biome: gut microbiome | host: Homo sapiens | place: Madagascar | study: EMG produced TPA metagenomics assembly of the PRJNA485056 data... | reverse complement strand
CGCCTCTTCGGAGTATCATCACCCATCGGCAAAGAGCTCGACTCGCTTGCCGACGACGTGACATTCGGCGTAGCCCCCTCGGCAATCGTCTTCGCACAGTTGAGCGTAATGGAATACCCCACTGTGCTCGCCAGCGTAGAGCCGTACATCCCCTACTGCGCCTTCCTCATCGCAGCATTCTCAGCCCTTCGCCTCGCGAAGTTCAACCTCGACACACGCCAGACCACCTCGTTCATCGGAATGCCCACACCAGCCAACGCCCTCTTCTGGGGCTCGCTGCTCGTGTCGCAGCCCACACTCATCGAGTCGTCAGCATGGATGATTCCCGCGATACTGCTGCTCGTAGTGCTCACAAGCCTCCTGCTCGTCAGCGAGCTGCCCATGTTCGCCCTTAAGTTCAAGCAGTGGGGCTGGCGTGGCAACGAGCTTCGCTACTCGTTCATCGCCCTCTCCGGCGTAGTCATCGCCCTCTTCGGCGTAATTAGTGGCATGTGGATAGTCATCACCCTCTACTTCCTCACCTCCGTAGTAGTCGACATCGTGAGTCGCACCCACACCACGGTCGACATCGAGAAGTAGACAACAAGAGAGTGGAAACGGATTGTAGCACCAAACAAACCATTCCTATGACATTCATCGGACTATTTCTGAAAAGTATATTTATCATGGTGCTGACGGTAGCCATATTCCTCATCGGCATCGTCAGCTTCATCTATCTGCGCGTAAAGCGCATGACGAAGCAGTTTCGCAACGGCACCAACCACACCAACCGTCGCCAACAGCAAAGCTCTGCTGCAGGCAGCACCAAGCGTCGCAGCGCTGAGTACGACGACAGCGTAGTCGTGGAAGAAGAACTCTACGACGAACGCTCACCACGCCAAGCCAACCGCAAGATATTTGCGAAGGACGAGGGCGAGTATGTCGACTTCGAGGAAGAAAAATAAAACGTAGGAGGTATGGGCATCTTGCCCATACCACGCAGCCTTAGAAAGCATTTAATGGTAAACGGTTTATATAAAGTACTTTTGCGTTTTTATCTTCCATCTACCATTTTTCCGCCTTTTTCCTCCGCAACTCATTGATACTCAAATACAGCGAAGGCTGGAAGATACATTTGTTATCTTCCAGCCTTTGCTTTTATCTGTCAGCCGGAGAGGGGTAGTTTGAACGCTACGGCTGGCAGGTGGAAACGCTCTATCTCGGCAACCCGATGCGCCACGACGAGAAGTATCTGCTTATCAATCAAGGCTTCGCTGGCAAGCAACGCCTCATGCCATTCTTCAACCGTAGCAACAACCCCAACCTTATCCTTGCCATTCAGTCGGCAGGTGTATCAAGAGGGCGCAACGGCTTCCGCAAGGACAAGTCAGGCGAAAAGCTCGCCGAATCAGAAGAAGACCTGCTCGAACACCGCACCGACGGCTCCGACGCTTTCGATACTCTCTATATCGGCTGCGAAAAGTTCCCCGTCCACGACATCGTGAACGTACCTGTAAGTGGTGTGATATAGTATAAAATTCCTCATAAACGGCAAGAAACTTATCCTTCCTGCCGTTTTTTTTTGTCTCATCCACACAAAAACTTCACTTAGAGAATGTAATGTGCCAATAATTTAATAACTTTGCACAAAACATTAAGAAAGCCGAATGAAAAAGATGAACCGCATAAAAAGTGTCCTTGCAGACACAGGTCATACTGGTAAATGGTTGGCAGACCAATTGGAGAAAGACCCTGTCACTGTTTCAAAATGGTGCACCAATACTTCACAACCCAGTTTGGAAACCATTCACAGAATAGCAAAAGTTCTTAATGTACAACCAGGAGATTTGCTTACAAAGATATAATTGCAATGACAAGTAACGCTATATTTAAGTCATTCTGCAAGCTACATGATGAAATTAAGCAGTATGCAGAACAGTTGAATGTTGACAAGGGTAATGTAGTATCCTTGTCTGTTTTGCTGTATTATATTCATGTTAGTATATCAGAAGAGCTAGGTTTGTTTGCAGCAACAAATCGCAGAGAATCCTATATAAAAGATATTTGTTCAATCTCACAAACAGACAGTAAAGATATAAAGAAAGTCATTGATAATATAGGTGCCGAAAAGAGCCTTGTTTTTTTGAATACAATCTCCAAGTGGGGCATATCTAAGTCTAATTATGAGTCGTTGTTTAGAATTATTTTTGAAAAATATTTAACAAAGACAGACACCGCCTCATATTACACAGATGATTTGACAACAACTTACATCGTTGAGGGTACAGTCGTTGGATTTTTACACTCTTTGTTTGATAAAGAGTGTATAGTAAATCATGTGCTATCGTTGAATGATTTGAGTAAATTCATATCAACTTTGGATGACAAGGAGATTACATTGATTAAGAACCATGTAGCGACAATTAAACTAATTGATCCCACATGTGGTACAGGCTCTTTTGTTATAAAAGCAATAAACATTCTATGCAATATCTACAAATTGCTTCAAATGCCATTAGGCGCATCTGACATCCAACACATTATCAAAAACAATGTGTTTGGCGTTGATATTGATGAAGAAGCTTTAGAGATATTGAGGTATAGACTCTTTTCAACTGCCTTATATGAGTTTTCTTTCAAACTTACGAAGAAAGATTTAAAGAACTTCAAATTGGGCAACACAATTTCCGATGATACATTCCTTTGGGAAAAAGAGTTTGGAATTGTTTTCAAAAAAGGAAGATTTGACTGTGTCGTAGGAAACCCTCCTTACAAGGAATACACCGTTGCAAAACTTAATTATTCGTTACCTGAATATTTTAAGACTGTTCCTGTGGGAAACCTGTATGCTCCTGTTATTGAACGCTCTATTTGTAATTTAGTATCATCAAGAGGAACAATTGGATTTATCGTCCCTATATCAATCGTTTCAACTCCAAGAATGAAACCCTTACGTGAATTGCTACAAGATAAATTCACAGAGTTGTTCTTTATAAACTTTGCTGATAGACCATGCTCATTGTTTCTTGGTGTTCACCAAAAACTTACAGTCATAATTGGTACAAGAAACCGCTCAAATCAGAGTGTTTTTGTATCAAAATATAAGCATTGGTATAAGGATGAATGGAACGAGTTATACAAGGATATACAGTTTGTTGAACTGGATAAAGATGCATTATCAGGTAAACCAAAGTTTTGCTCTGAACTTTCAAAAAGTATATCTGACAAAGTGATTAACAATAATCAGATTTCGTTGCTTGAAAATGTTTGTGCAAACGGAGAATATGCAGCATGGTTGAATCAAAGAGCAACTTTTTGGTGTAAGTGTTTTACTCATGCAATGAAATCAAACGAGTATAAAAAATACACATTTTCAAAAGAGGATGATGCTTGTTTATTTTCAGCTATATTAAACTCTTCCTTGTTTTATTACATTTGGGAGATATATTCTGATTGTTGGCATATTACAAAAAAAGAACTTGACTTGATACATTTGGATTTTTCCTTGGTTGATAGCAAAGCCAAAAAGAGAATAGTTAAACTGTATAAGCAATTAGAAGAAGAATTAGAAAATAGTAAAAAGTATATAGGTTCAGTTCAAACCGACTATGTCTATCAGCATAAACTGCATAAGACAACCATTGATAAAATAGATATTCTCATTGGTCGGTTATTCTATTTGAATGATGATGAGATAAACGAGATTATCAATTACCAATTAGCGTATAGATTAAATACAGAAAGGAAATGAATGTAGTAGATATATTTTCTGGGGTCGGTGGCTTGTCGGTAGGTTTTGAGAAGGCAGGATTTAATGTAGTTCTTGCTAATGAAATTGATGAACAGATAGCACAATCCTATAAAAGAAACCATATACACACGATAATGGTAAACGAAGATATACGTTCTTTTGTTGACCATTTCGATGAAAGTATATCAAAAGTAACAGAAGGACTTGATTCCTGTTGTAAAGAAAAACTTTACCAAGAACTTCATAATGTCAATGTGGTTATTGGTGGTCCTCCATGTCAAGGCTTTTCTATGGCAGGAAGTCGTATTAGGAAAACATCAGAGTTCATAGATGACCCTCGTAATTTCCTTTTCCGCTACTACTTTAAGATAATACAAAAGTTTGAGCCTCAATATTTTGTATTTGAAAATGTTGTTGGAATCCTGAGTAGCAAGAATGGTGAGATTCTTGAAACGATAAAGAGTATCTTCGAAGATGAAAGTAATTTCAAGAATGGTCGATACTACTTGCATATAAAAGTATTCAAGGCTGAGGAGTATGGAGTTCCTCAGCAACGTCGTCGTGTTATTATTTTGGGTACAAAATTTGATTTTGACCTTGACGGGGAATTAAAATTGATGAGGGAGAGTTTGCCGACAGAATTGCAAAGTGTTTTCAATAGAAGAGAAACAATTAGAGATGCTATCTTTGATTTGAAAGACATTGCTACCGATGGTAGCAGCTCTGTACCTAATCATGTTTCTTCAAAACATAATGGTATAGCTTTAAGAAGAATGAAACAAATTAAAGCTAACGAAAACTGGCAAAGCCTTGATGAAGAGATACACTCTGTTCATAGTGGAGCATATGGTCGAATGGACTGGGATAAGCCTTCAATGACAATAACAACACGGTTTGACACCCCTGCTGGAGGACGTTTTACCCATCCCGAATTAGACCGAACACTTACAGCAAGAGAAGCTGCACGAATACAAACTTTCCCTGATGATTTTATATTTTCGGGTTCAAAGACAAGTATCTGTAAACAAATCGGAAATGCTGTTCCACCAAGATTAGCAGAGTTCCTTGCTCATTTTATATTATATTTAAATAGTAAGTATAACGGCAATGAGAATAAGTGATATAAAAAAAGCAGAAATAGCATCTGCTGACAATATGGATTCTGTTTGGTACATAACCAAGCAGAATCAGTCGTTTGCCGATTTGTGCTATATGTCGCACATTTTGGAGGATTGGAATAACGATGAGTTTGAAAACTACGAATCTTTTTTTAATCGCAGCAAAACGAAACAAGAATATGGCTCTCTGAGTGAAAATACACCGCACAGAGCCACAATTAATTGTGTTCCTGCGGGGTTGTTGACAACCAATGACCCATATAATTCAGACAATCTAACTCCATTATATTATTCTATTAAAGAAAGATGTAATGCAAATTTTGCTAACACACAATCGTACCAAGACCTCATCAATAATCAATTGCAATCATTTGTATTAAGAGTAAATAACAACAATATGAATCCATTATTGTTCCTTTTGAAAATTCTCCTTCAGATTGGCGATGCCACAGGAGAATATAAAATCACTATAAACGAATTTAAGTTGTTTGTAGCGACAACGTCTCTTTGGAAAGACTATTTCAAAGTGACAGACTCTATTCTAAGATATAGAGAAGATAGTGTTTATAAAAATGAATGTGATAGCGCACGAACTCAGTCAGTTCAGGACGTTCGCATACAAAAGTTTTTAGCGAATCATGAATTTATTGAGACAGAGGGCAAAGAGCTAGTTTTGCAAGACCAATTTATTATGCGTGCTCGTAAATTGGTCGCAAACTTTGAAGTAAATGGCACAACAGCGGAACAAAGTAGATTGACATATTATGTGAATGGAAAAGATGCTACTCTTAACAAGGACGTTGTTTCATATCTTTCTGCCATCCGCACGAAACCTTTCTTGCTCCTTGCCGGTATTTCAGGCACAGGTAAGAGCCGCATTGTGCGCAAGTTGGCACAAGCGACTACCACTGCCAAGTTGGAAAACTGCGACGAGCAGACGCTTAACAACAGCCGTTGGGATTTGCATAAGCCTGCCAACTTTGAGATTATCCAAGTGAAACCAAACTGGCATAACTCTATGGATGTGGTGGGTTACCAGACTAACATCCCGACACCTCGCTATGTGTTCACTCCTTTCGTGGAGTTCATTGCCAAGGCATGGCAACACCCCACCGTTCCGTTCTTCCTCTGCTTGGACGAAATGAATCTTGCACCTGTGGAGGAATACTTTGCAGAGTTCCTGAGTGCTATAGAGAGCCGAAGCAAGAAAGGCAACACTTACGAGACCGATCCTATCATCAAGCCTTTCAAAGATTTCAACTATGAAAACGAACAAGGCAAGAAGTGTTCTTTGGCTGAAGATATGGTAAACCTTCTTCTGCCTGGTTATAATGCTGGCAATATGCCACAGCATATTATAGAACTCAGCAAGCGTTTCAAAGAGAAAGGCTTGACACTGCCTGAAAATCTTGTGGTCATTGGCACTGTGAACATGGACGAAACCACGTTCTCGTTCTCTCGCAAGGTGCTGGACCGCGCCATGAGCTTTGAAATGAACGAGGTAGACTATGACAGTTTTCTTGAAGACACTGCCGACATCATCACCGAGCCGTTGACTGCCAAAGCATCAACACTGCTTGTTGATCGCCCAATCAAGGCACAGGATGTAAAGGACAAAGTGGATGCCGACTTCATCGTAAGCTATCTGAAAGCCGTGAACGAGAAACTGGATAACACGCCGTTCAAACTCGGCTATCGTGCAGCCAACGAAGCCATGCTCTATGTGGCAGCTTCAAAGAGCTTCGGTCAGGACAGCATTGCCACCGCTCTTGACGAGTTTACCACGATGAAGATACTAAGCCGCATCGAGGGCGACACCACCAAACTGCGTGTGGACGACAACAGCGACAAGACCATCCTCGACGAACTGGAAACAGTGACCAAGGACTTCTTGAAACCAGCCAACAAGCTTGCCGTTCACCAAGAGGAACAGCCAGCTGAAGAGAATGCCAACGGAGAAGATAACGCACCAGTCAAAGATGTGGTAGTGGCAGCTCCTGTGGAATTGAAGTCGCTTGACAAGATTAAGCGCATGAAAGAGCAATTAAAGCGCAACAGTTTCGTTTCTTATTGGGATTAACACAGAAAGATTATGAACAAGGACCTTTCATCAATAGCATCGGCAGTACAAGCCATCAAGACTGCCATACTGCAAGGACAATACGAGGCGAGCGTAGGCGTGAACCGTGTGCAACTCGCCACCTACTATGGTGTAGGTCGCTACCTCAGCCAACACACGCGCAAAGGCGTGTGGGGAACTGGTGCACTCAAAGCCATCAGTGAACAGTTGCAGCGTGAAATGCCTGGGCTGAGAGGATTTTCAGACAGAAACCTCAGAAATATGCGCTTGTTTTACGAGCGTTGGGAAATGTTGGACGGAAAATCGGCAGTCGCAACTGCCAAATTAGAAGAGAAAGAATCCAACGATGTTTTGGCAGTCGCAACTGCCAAAACAGATACTGGCTGCAATTCGTCGGTTGCAACGGAAGAATTACAAGTGATTGACGAAGACGTGAATATCGATTCGGTAATCACGATTACCCAAATAAAGGACTTCCCTGTGGAAGACTTCTTCAGAGTGCCCTTCACCCACCATGTGGAGATATTCGCAGCCAAGACCTTGCCTGAACGCTACTACTACATTCACCGCACTGCGGAGGAGCATCTGTCGGTATATGGGCTGAAACGTGCAATAGCGAATGATGCCTATCACCATCAAGACACGCTGCCCAACAACTTCAACACGACAATCAGCAATGCTGCTATGGCTCGCAAGGCTGTGATGATGTTCAAGGACGAGTATATGCTCAACTTTATCAACACGGAGCAGATTGGCGAGCGAGATTCTGAAGATGTGGATGAGCGTGTGGTGGAGCATCGGATAGTGCAGAACATCAAGAACTTCATCATGACTTTCGGCAGAGACTTCGCTTTCATCGGCAACCAGTATCTGCTGGAAGTGTATGGCGTGGAGCACTTCCCCGACTTGCTGTTTTTCAATAGGGAATTGAACTGTATGGTTTGTGTTGAACTCAAAACAGGCACATTCAAATCAGCTTATCTTGGGCAACTCATGGCATACCTCACCATCCTTGATGACAAGGTGAAGAAAGTACACGAAAATCCGAGCATCGGCATTGTGCTTTGCAAGGACGCGAAGAAAGAGTATGTGGAGTACATCATCCGCGACTACAATAAGCCTATGGGCGTAGCCACCTACAAAACAGCAAGCGATATGCCAGAGCCATTGCGCCGTGCATTGCCTAACGAAGAGCAGTTTGGCAAACTGCTTGAAGGCTATAATCTAACAGAAGAAGAAAAAGACTAATGACAGCAAACTTCAACTTCACAGTTACCACAGAAGACCTCATCGTCAAGTTCTCTTGTGCCAACCACAAGAAACGCATTGATGCGATGGTCAAGAACTTGCAGATAACAGGCGGAGAGAACGAGCACAAGAAAATGTGCCGTTTCTCGTCGCCCGACAGCAGTGTGCGCTTTTCATTCGACGGTGAGGAAGTTGAGGGCAACAACATCAGCCACGAAGCCGTGTTCTTTGAGAATACCGACTATCCGCTTATCGTGCGTGGACGAGGTGGCAAGAAGTTGCAGCGCATTGAACTGTATATCGCTGACCACAAGCGCAGCGATACCGACAAGAAAGACACCATACAAAGTGATGATGGTGAACTGTTCGGCTCGCTGAACTTCCGCAACCAAGTGGGCGAAACAGATTTCAAGATTGAGTACACCACCGACGGCAAGCAGCACACGGTGCAGTTTGCTACCGAGGTGCTGAGCTACAAACTCGACTACCGCAGCGACTTGAAGACCATCATTGCCGATGTTGAACAGGAGTATGCCATGCTCAGCTACTCGCTTTTGAAGGACACCTATCTCAACTTCCGCACAAAGTCTGGACGTAGCACAGAACTGATATGGTGGCAGATATTCAAGTCGTGTTACGACGACATCATGATCGCCACACGCATCATCATCGACCGCCCCAAGCGCAGACTGCGCACAGTGGCGAAGCATGAGCGTGCCGAGCGTTTGCAGTTTCTGCCACGCACGCTTGAAACGGAATATGAGGTACACAAGAACAATCCTGCCTACCTCTACCGCACTGAGGAACTGGTGTTGAGCCGTGACACTATCGAAAACCGCTTCTTGAAGTATGCTATCCGTGAGATGCACCAGAAGTTCACCACCATTGCCAAGCACATCATGACGGCTATGCGCCTGACGGACAACAGTCGATTGAGTGGCGACATTGACAAGATGGACGATGAACTGCGCCGCATGGTAAACCATCCGTTCTTTCGTGGCATAGGAGCGTTCAAAGGTTTCTCACAAGACAGCCTTGTGATGAAACAGCAGCATGGCTACAAAGAGATATTCCAGAACTGGCTCGTTCTGCAACAAGGCTACGACTTGGAAGAGGGTATGCGCAAACTGGAGGTGAAAGACATCAGCGACCTGTACGAGATAGGGTGCTTTATCAAAGTGAAGAACATTGTGCAAGACGTGCTGCATGAACTGCGTCTCGATGCCACCGCCAAGGTGAACGGTCGTGATGTAACTCGTGATTTCATTCCGCAGTTGCTCTATGGGGGCAGCGTTTCTTTCTTACAGGCTGATGGCGTTGAACTTGCAAGCGTAAGCTACAATGCACAGGTGGAGAAAGAAACTACAAAAGCAGAATCGGCAATTATAGGAACTGACACACTGACCACCGTGCAACGTCCCGATATAGTGCTACGACTGACCAAGGAGAATGACAATATGCTCTTTACCTATCTGTTTGATGCCAAGTACCGCATCAATGATACGCAGATAGGTGGGCACGACGTGCCACCGCCTGATGCGATTGACCAAATGCACCGATACCGCGATGCAATTTACTACAAGGAAGACGACAACGACAATCTCAAAAAGGAGATAGTCGCTGGCTATGTGCTATTTCCTGGCAATATCCCAGGCGAGGCAATGGACGATGGCAGCTACTACTACCAAAAATCCAACAAACGCATTGGTATCGGCGCATTCCCTCTGAAACCCGACCAACAGCTACGCAACGAGAACGGCGAGTTAGTAATCAACCCCAACAGTAGTGAACAAGCACTGCGCAAGCAAATCCGTGAGTGGTTGGAGGACAACGATGCCAAGACGACACTGCTACACAACGCCATTCCACAAAAGGGATTGGAGTACACCGACGAGCCTGTGGTGGAGGGTGCTTACCTGCTGACAATGGTTGATAACGACGTGAACGACGACCATGCAGCCATTGTTGACGGACAGGCAAAGAAGTTCGTGTCTGGGTTCGCATTGTTAGAGGTCGGTATGAATTTCCAACGCACCAAGTACCTTGCTATCGTTGAAAACCACATAGTGAAAGGTTACTACCGCATTGAGAAAGCCAAGATTGTTGACATGACACAACGACTGGAGACTATTGGCTCACGTCATAAAGACAAGCCTTTCCGCGTGGAGTTCACCTTGGAAGCATACAAGGTAATCAAGCCGTTTACCTACGGCATCGACATGCTCGCCCGCCGTGGTGTGGTGCTGACACGCCAAAAGTTCTTGGAATATCAAAGAAAAACTTAAACTTGACATATAATGAGTAACAAAAAAATATACAAGGGTTTGATTGACAAATCTATTGGTAGTATGCTTTCTGCCATAGAAATATACAATAAACCTGACTTTAAGTATCGTGAAGAAACCTTTGCGATATTGGCTATAAATTCATGGGAAATATTGTTCAAAGCAAGACTTCTCAAACTAAATGCTTATAAGCTTAATACAATATACTGCTATAAACCTTATATCAGCAAGAAGGGTGTAAAATCATCAAAGAAAAAGGTATTGGATAGGAATAGGACAGGAAATCCCAAAACAATTTCTATCCATGATGCTATGCTACGTCTTAACTCAGCAAAAGAACTGCCTATTCAAATTATTAATAATATTGATGCGTTGATAGAACTGCGTGACAATGCAATACACTTTGTTAATAGTAACTCCATAAGCAACCAAGTTCAAGAGTTAGGCTTTGCGTGCATCAAGAATTACATCAACATCTTCAAGATATGGCATCCGCGTAACAATCTTAGCCAATATAATCTTTATCTCATGCCGCTTGCCTATGTTGATAGTAAAAGATTGGTTCATGCAGCCATCACAAAGGAGGAACAGAATTTCCTTACCCTTGTTAAAGATAAGATTGATAGTTCGGAACATTCCGCAGATTTTGATATAGCAATTCAGATAGAAGTAAATTTTAAGAAAACAAAATCTTTTGACGGACTCGCTATTCAATATGACAAGGACGGAGTTCCTATAACTCTGACAGAGGAAGAGGTTAGAACGAAATTCCCCTTAACACATGCAGATATATGCAAAAAAGCGCCTGATAGATATACAGACTTTAAGCAGACACCGAAGTTTCATGGTATCATGCGTACGATAAAGAGCGACCCTAAACTTTGTCATAATAGAAAGTTAGATACGGCAAATCCTAAGAGTATCTCAAAGAACTATTTTAGTACAAACGTTTGGCAAGAATTAGATAAACACTATACGAGAAAATAGTTTCCGAAACTCATCCTTACAAGCAAGCTTTGGATCCGCCATTGTGCAGTTCCAAGGCTTGCTTTTTATCGGTTGGCGCTTTGCTTTGGCGAACACATTCGCACAGTGGTTGGCCTCGCGTGCGTGGCACACCTTTTGCCCTGACACGATATTTGTAGGTTTGACCGCTCAAGAGTGCGCGGAAAATCAAAAAACAAATTGTGGGTGCATTTTTCGCGAGTTTTGGAGGGGGTTGAAAGGACGAGAAATGTAACACGCTGATATTTAATCTATTGTGGCGTTATCTCCCAAAAACAAGTGCTATTGTGGCACTTGCACTGAGTACTCGTGCTACTAAACTCCAGTACTCGCAGCGCGAGTACTGGGTAGAAGTGGCACTTAGGGTGGATGAAAATGGCACTTGCACCCGACGAAAGTGGCATTTGGGGTGGGCAAAAGTGGCACTTGCACACCCCAAAACTACATTTTTGTGGTTTTCAAGGCGAACAGCGAGGGCGAAAATGCGCTGTCTACTATGCTTTTTTCTCCAGAATGGGTGTTCAGGTCGAGGGTACTTGAACAATATTTGCATTACAAGTTACGGGGTTGGCGCAAAGTTTTTCACAACAAATTTGATGAGCGTTGACCTCCTACAGAACACGCCGAAGACACGGAAGCCGATTGCTGAGAGAACCTCCCACAGATGGCACGGATACACCACCGGGGGGGGGTGCAGC
>ERZ1034901.2318-NODE-2318-length-12189-cov-6.030328_pt1 | contig 12189 bp, 9 predicted proteins | sample MGYA00520628_ERZ1034901 | MGnify/ENA primary metagenome ERZ1034901 (study PRJEB33766, sample SAMN09781783) | gut metagenome | biome: gut microbiome | host: Homo sapiens | place: Madagascar | study: EMG produced TPA metagenomics assembly of the PRJNA485056 data... | reverse complement strand
ACAACGCCGACATCGATCAGATGCTTCAAATCATCTACGACGAGCGGGGGCTCACGCTGCGCGATATGACGTTCGGTCGCGCGCGTGACATGATCGAGATCATGAAGCTCAAGGAACGGCCCGATTACTACCGTGATCTGCTTGCCATGCCGCTCGCCTCCCTGCGCGAAAAGTACGAGCAGGCAACCGACGTGCGCGACATCATCTTCTACGGATATCTATACCAGGAGAAGAAGTGCTTCGCCTTCGACTACAACGACCTTATTGTCGTCGTGCTCTACATCTTCGATCGGCACCCTGACATCAGGCTGAAATGGCAGAAGCGGCTGGAATACGTCATGGTCGATGAGTTCCAGGATATCGACGCGTTGCAGTACGAGCTTATGAGCGTGCTTGCCGGCTACCACAAAAACCTGTTTGTGGTGGGCGACCCCGACCAGACCATCTACACCTGGCGTGGCGCTGACGTGCGCTTCCTTCTCGATTTCGACCAGGTGTTTCCAGGCACGCGCACCATCATGATGCTCGAGAACTACCGCTCGATCCCCGAGGTCATTGCGGTGGCGAACTCTCTTATCGAGAAGAATCGCCAGCGCATTCCTAAGGATCTGCGCGCTTGTCGCACCCAGCACGGGCCTACGGTGTGGCATCATGCGAAAACCTCCGACGATGAGGCGAAATGGATTGCCGAAGGAGTGCGCGCGCTCCATGATGGGGGCATACGTTATCGCGATATGGTGGTGCTCTATCGCGCGCACTACGCATCGCGCCCGGTGGAAGAGGCGTTCCTAAAGGTCGAGATCCCGCACGCGGTGTATTCGGGCGTGCCGTTCTACGGGCGCAAGGAAATCAAGGATTCCCTTGCTTACCTGCGGCTTGTCTCGTACCAGGACGACCTTTCCTTCATGCGCGTGGCAAACGTTCCCAAGCGCAATCTCGGGCAGCGCCGCATGGCGTTTCTTAAGGATTACGCCGAAGTGCACGCGTGCTCGCTTTTCCAGGCGCTCGAGCAGACGATTGAGAATGAGATATTCAAACGCACCAAGGCGAAGCAGCTCGTGGCGCTCGTGCGCAAGTTCCGCGGATCGTTCGAGGGCAGGCCGGTGTCGGAGGTGCTCGCAGCTCTCATCAATGAAAGTGGCTATGAGCAGGTGCTTCGCACTGAGGGAAGCCAGGAGCGGCTCGACAACGTGGCGGAGCTCAAGCAGTCGATCTACGAGTTCGAGAGCAACTGCGGGGAGGAGGTGACGCTCGAACACTACCTTTCCCATGTGGCGCTGCTCACCAATGCCGATGCGCTCGACGAAGCTCAGGACAAGGTGCGCCTTATGACTATCCATGCCGCTAAGGGCTTGGAATTCCCGCATGTCTTTCTGTGCTCGCTTTCCGAGGGGGTGCTCCCGTCGCGCAAGACGAAAACGATCGAGGGAATGGAAGAGGAGCGCAGGCTTGCGTTCGTCGCGGTGACCCGGGCACGGGACGGGCTCTACCTTTCCGAGGCGGCAGGCTTCTCGCATGAAGGCTCGCCGCGCCACCCGTCGCGCTTCTTGCTCGACATCGACCAGGGCGCTCTGCAGTTCTCGAACAAGCCAAGCGACGAGGAGCTATCCTGCGCGCGGGCGGCGTACGCCGCAAGCGACAAATGGATGGCCGGCATGGCGGCCGATGCGCGCTTCTCGCCGGGCGACTGCGTGCTCCATAAGGCGTTCGGGCGGGGCGTCGTCGAGCGTCTCGACGAGGAGAAACGCGCCTACATCGTGCATTTCGACTCGCTCGACACGCCGCGCGCCATCTCGTTTCGGGCGAAGCTCGATGCAGGCGACGCCTAGGGAAACGCTGAGTGTGTAGCGAAAAGCCAGGCGGGCGCATGCCGCCGCGCGCATTTGCTACACTTCATGGTATGGAAGAGAGCAACGTGAAAGAAACCCAAGCAGAGAAGATCGCGCGCATCAAGCGTGGTCTCGATGCTGTGCCGACCCTGCCCGGCGTCTACCTCTGGAAGGACAAGGACGGCCAGGTCATCTACGTGGGCAAGGCGAAGCAGCTGCGCGCCCGCATGCGCCAGTACGTGAACTTCCAGGACGACCGCGCGAAGATTCCGCTGCTCGTCGACCAGATCGACTCGTTCGAGTACATCGTCGTCGGTAACGAGCACGAGTCGCTCGTCCTTGAGAAGAACCTGATCAACCAGTACGCCCCGTTCTTCAACGCCGACTTCAAGGACGACAAGTCCTACCCGTTCATCGCGCTCACGAAAGGCGACGTGTTCCCCGCCATCAAGTACACGCGCGAGAAGCACAAGCCCGACACGCGCTACTTCGGACCCTACACTGATTCACGCGCGGCCCGCCGCATGGTCGACATCGCGCGGCGTGTCGTGCCCCTGTGCGCGACGTCGTGCGCCGATTGGCGGAATCTCTCGCGCCGCCTTGAGAACGATCCGCTTGCGATGATGAAATCCGATGCGCGCCCCTGCTTCGATTGCCATGTAGGGTTAGGCCCCGGCGCATGCTGCGGGCGTATCACCCCCGAGGAGTACGCCGTGAACGTGCGCCGCATTGAGCGCTTCCTCGCGGGGCAGCACCGGGAGTTTCTCGACGAGCTCTCGGGCGAGATGGCCGACGCAGCGGCCGATCTCGACTTCGAGCGCGCCGCCCGGATCAAGGCGCGCATCGACACTATCAACTCGCTCACCGACAAGCAGCATGCGGTGTCCGCCCATAACCTGAACGCCGACGTCGTGGGCCTTTTCCGCGAGGAGACGGTCGCGGGCGCACACGTGCTCGTCATCCGCGAGGGGCGCATCATCAACTCCAATGAGTTCGTCTTGAACCGCGGGCGCGACGTCCCCGACCAGGACCTTCTCCACAACTTCCTGTTGCGCTACTACGACACGACCACTTCCATTCCCCACGAGGTCATCGTACGGGAGCTGCCCGAGGACGAAGAGTCGATGGAGGCGTGGCTCACCGAGAAGCTTGCGAGCGCGCACGGGGCGAAAGTGCGCTTCACGGCTCCGCAGAAGGGGGAGAAGGCGGCGCTTGTCGACATGGCGGAGACGAACGCGAAGCACACGCTCATGCGCTACAAGGTGCGCACGAACTACGAGGACAAGCGCGTAAACGATGCGCTGCTGCAGCTCGAGAGCGCGCTTGCGCTCGACGCGCCGCCCATGCGCATCGAGTGCTTCGACATCTCGACGATTCACGGGTCCTATACGGTCGCGTCGATGATCGTGTTCACAGGCGGCAAGCCCGATAAGAACCAGTACCGCCGCTTCAAGATCAAGACGCCGCTCGATGAGGCGAACGACTTCCTCTCGATGCAGGAGGTGATGAGTCGCCGCTACTGCGCCGAGCGTATGGCAGACGAGCGCTTCGGCAGCAAGCCCGACCTCATCATCCTCGACGGCGGCAAGCCGCAGCTGTCGGCTGTCATGGAGATGTTCGACCAGATGGGGATCGACGACATCGCCCTGTGCGGCTTAGCGAAGCGCGACGAGGAGCTCTTCGTCCCCTGGCAGGACACGGGGCCGGTCGTTTTGCCCTCGGGGTCGGCGTCGCTCTACCTTGTGAAGCAGGTGCGCGACGAGGCCCACCGGTTCGCTATCACCTTCCACCGCGAGCTGCGCGGCAAGGGCATGACGGCAAGCATTCTGGACGAGGTCGCGGGCTTGGGTCCTGTCAGAAAGAAGGCCCTGCTCAAGCATTTTAAATCCTTCAAGAACTTGAAGGCTGCGAGCTTGGCGGAGATCAAAGAGGCCCACGTGGTGCCCGACGAGGTCGCCGAGGAGCTCCACCGCGTGATCGAGCAGTATAATGGCGAGCGAAAAGATGAACTGGTCGTCGGCGGCGAATAGGGGGTTGCAATCATGGATGCGCGAAGCGAACGCGTCGAAGGTGCGCTCGGGCGCGAGGGCGAAGGCTGTTCGGGCAAGGACGGCGCGCCGTTAGAGGACATGCCCGAGCTCGTGATCGTCACCGGCATGAGCGGCGCCGGCCGCACCGAGGCGATGCACGTGTTCGAGGATTTGGGGTACTTCTGCGTCGACAATCTGCCGGCGAGCCTCATCGGCAACCTGCTCTCGCTTACCGGCATGCCCGGCCAGCCCGATGCGCGCCGCCGCCTCGCCGTGGTGTGCGATGCCCGCAACCGCGACTTCTTTCCCCAGTTGAAAGGCGAGGTCGAGAAACTCGAGCGCGAGGGCATCGACGTGTGCGTGCTGTTCTTGGACGCCGACGACGACAAGCTCGTCGCGCGCTACAAGTCCTCGCGCCGCCGTCATCCGCTGTGTACCGACGGCACCACTATCGCTCAGGGCATCGAGCGCGAGCGGCAAATGCTCTACGACCTGCGCGAGATGGCGCACCACGTCGTCGACACCACCGACATGCTGCCTCAGCAGCTGCGCGAGACCATCCGTTCGCTGTTCGCGCGCGGCAACGAGCGGCGTGGGCTGGCGGTCACCGTGTACTCGTTCGGTTTCAAGCACGGCTCGCCGAGCGACGCGGATCTCGTCATGGACGTGCGCTTCCTGCCGAACCCGTACTACGATCCCGAGCTGCGCTACTTGACCGGGCTTGATGCACCGGTGCGCGACTTCGTGATGTATCGTGAGGAAACTACCGAATTTGTGAAACGCTGGCGCGCGCTGCTCGACTGCGTCATGCCCGGCTACGTCGCCGAGGGCAAGCAGCAGCTCGCCATCGCCATCGGGTGCACGGGCGGGCAGCATAGAAGCGTCGCCATCGCCGAGTCGACGGGCGACTACCTGAAGTCGAACGGCTATCGCGTCTCCGTCGCGCATCGCGACCTGAAGCTCGCCGCCCGCAGCGCGCGAAAGTAGCGGCCATGAAAAAGATTCCTTTTCTCCAAGACCCCTCGGCGACCGCGGCCTTCGCGGCGCTGCGCGATCTGCCCCTGCCTCGGGCGGCGCACACCCCGCGCGGCGAGAAGATTCACGCGGTCGTCATCGGCGGCGGCACGGGCGCGCCGGTTTCCATCCGCACCTTGCTCTCGTTGGGCGTCGAAACGAGCGCGGTCGTCGCCATGGCAGACGACGGCGGCTCGACCGGCCTTCTGCGCGAGGAGGCAGACGTGACCCCGCCGGGAGACGTGCGCAAATGCATCCTCGCTATGGCAGCCGACCCGCAAGATCCGCTCACCCGCGCGTTCAAGTATCGGTTCCCCATCGCGAACAATCACTCGCTCGGCAACCTCATGCTCGTCGCGCTCGAGGATGCGTGCGGGTCGTTTCCCGAGGCCATCTCGGTGTGCGAGCGTATGCTCGATGCGCGTGGACACGTGTATCCCTCAACGCTCACACACGTTACGCTCGCCGCGAGGACGCGTGGCGGCGAGACGCTCGAGGGGCAGGCGGTCGCCTGCCATTCGGACACGGCGCTCTCGCGCGTGGCGCTTCGCAGCAAGGGCCCCATCGAGCCCTACACGCCCGCGCTCGCGGCCATCCGCGAGGCCGACCTCATCGTACTCGGCCCGGGGTCGCTGTTCACGTCGATCATCCCGAATCTGCTGGTCCCGGGCGTGGCCGACGCCATCCGCGACTCGAAGGGCGCCACCGTGTTCGTCTGCGGCTTGGCCGACGTGCAGGGCGAGACGCTTCACCTGAACGCCCGAGATCACGTTGAGGCGCTGCTCGACCACGGCATGCGCGGGCTTTTGGACTACGTGCTCATCCATTCTTCATGTCCGCTTGCGCCCGAGCGCGACGCGCGCGCATGCGCTGCGCCGGACGGTCAGAGGCGCGCGGAAATCCACCCGGTCGCCATCACCTATGAGGACGCGATGGCGATCCAGTCCCAGGGCCCGCGCGTCATCGTTCGCGATTTGGTCGATCACGAGCGCCCCACCTGGCACGATCCCGCGGCGTTCCGCGAGGCGCTTTGGGGGGTGCTCAAGCTATGTCGTTCACGTCGGAAGTAAAAGACGAGCTCGCGCGCGTGGCGCCCGAATGCTCGCATTGCGGCAAGGCCACTCTCGCTGCTCTCGTGCGCATCGAGGGCACGCTGTTCGTCTCCGGTCCCGGGCGCTATCGCGTGGAAATCGCCACGGACGTGCCGAGCGTCGCGCGTCTCGTGATCAAGCTTCTGCACGGCATCTATCAGCTGCGCACCGAGCTCACCGTGCGCCGCAGCGTTCTTCATAAGACGCCTAACTACCTGATCGAAGTCCCCGCGCAGCCGCATCTCGCGAAGTCGCTGCTCGATCTTGGGGTCATCACGAAGGAAGGCGGCCTGGAAGTGGGCATTCGCCCCGACATCGTGGCCAAGCAGTGTTGCGCTGCGGCCTACGTGCGCGGGGCATTTTTGGGCAGCGGGTTCATCGCGAACCCGCGCGGCGACTTCCACTTCGAGATCACGGTCGAATCGGAGTCCCTCGCCGAGGGGCTTGTGACGTTGCTCGCCGACAAGGGCATCAAGGCACGCATCATGCAGCGCAGAAGCTCGTATATGGTGTATCTGAAGTCGGGAAACGCGATTCTTGAGTTTCTGGCGTTCGCCGGCGCCCACCAGTGCGCGCTCGCGATGGAGGAGGAGCGCGTCGTGAAAAGCGTGCGCAACGACGTGAATCGCATGACGAACGCCGAGATCGCGAACCAGGCGAAATCCTCTTCAGCCGCGGTTGACCAGCTCTTCGCTATCCGCACCGTGCTCGAGGCGCACGGCATGGAGAACTTGCCGCCCGCGCTTCAGGAGTTCATCCGTCTGCGCGTGAGCTTCCCCGACGCGAGCATCAAGGAGCTCGGCGAGCGCGCGAACCCGCCGCTTTCCAAATCGGCGGTCTATCATCGCATTCGCCGCATCGAGCAGCTCGCGAGCGAAGCCGCAAACCGAAAAGCGTAGCGGCCTTGCGGACAATTCGCCCGCAATCTGCGCGAGGGTGCTACGGGTGGGATACACTGATTCTGTGCGTCAAGGAAAGTAATCCTTCGAAAGGAGATTTGCATGGCAATCAAGGTAGGCATCAACGGCTTCGGTCGTATCGGGCGCTTGGCGTTCCGCGCGATGGTGAAAGATCCCGCGATCGAAGTTGTCGCCGTGAACGATTTGGGCGATATTCCCACGATGGCGCATCTGCTCAAGTACGATTCCGTTCATGGACGTGCCTTCGACACGGTTGAGGTCACCGAAGAGGGCTTTGTGGCCGACGGTTATGCCGTGAAGGTTCTTTCCGAGCGCGACCCCAACAACCTTCCCTGGGGCGAGCTGGGCGTGGAAGTCGTCGTTGAGTCCACGGGCATCTTCAAGACCGGCGAGCTCGCGAGCGCTCACATCAAGGCCGGCGCGAAGAAGGTCGTCATCACGTGCCCCGCGAAGGGCGAGGACGCCACCATCGTCATGGGTGTGAACGACGGCGAGTACGACGCCGAGAAGCACAACATCATCTCCAACGCTTCCTGCACGACCAACTGCCTCGCACCGGTCGCGAAGGTTCTCATGGAGAACTTCGGCATCAAGCGCGGTTACATGAACACCATCCATTCCTACACCAACGACCAGAAGATCCTCGACCTTCCGCATAAGGACCTGCGCCGCGCCCGCGCTGCAGCCATGTCGATGATCCCGACCACGACGGGTGCCGCCCGTGCGGTCGCGCTTGTGCTTCCCGAGCTCAAGGGCAAGCTCGACGGCTTCGCCACGCGCGTCCCGACTCCCGACGGATCGATGGTTGACCTGACCGTCGAGCTCGATCGCGAGGTCACGGCCGAGGAAATCAACGCCGCGATGAAGAAGGCAGCCGAAGGCGAGCTTGCCGGCATCCTCGAATACACCGAGGACCCGATCGTTTCCATCGACATCGTGGGCAACGACCACTCCTCGATCTTCGATAGCGGCCTTACCATGGTCATGGGCGGCAAGTCCAACCTCGTGAAGGTCGTTTCTTGGTACGACAACGAGTGGGGCTATTCGAACCGCGTGAAGGACCTGGTGAAGATTCTTCTGTAATCGGAATCATGCACGATCGGGCGGCTTCTTGCCGCCCGTTTCTTTCTTGAAAGAGGAGACTCAATGGCATCTATCAAGACGATCGACGATCTCGATGCGCGCGGCAAGCGCGTGCTCGTACGCGTCGATTTCAACGTTCCCGTGTCCGACGGCGTCGTGACCGACGACACGCGCATCAAGGCGGCGCTGCCGACCATCGAGAAGCTTGTCGGCGACGGAGCGCGCGTCATTCTCATGAGCCACCTCGGTCGTCCTTCGGGCGAGGGCTTCGAGGAGAAGTTCTCACTGCGCCCAGCTGCCCTGCGCTTGGCGGAGCTCCTCGGCAAGCCGGTCGCGTTCGCGAGCGACACGGTGGGCGAGGACGCGCAAACGAAGGCGGCGGCGCTTCGCGAGGGGGATGTGCTCCTGCTCGAGAACCTGCGCTTCGACAAGCGCGAGAAGAAGAACGACCCGGCGTTTTGCGAGGAGCTCGCCAAGCTCGGCGACGCCTACGTCAACGACGCGTTCGGCACGGCCCATCGCGCGCATGCCTCTACAGCTGGCGTCGCGGCGCTGCTTCCGGCGTACGCGGGCTACCTCATGCAGCGCGAGGTGTCCACGCTCTCGGGCATGCTCGAAAACCCGAAGCGCCCCTTCGTCGCCATCCTCGGCGGCTCGAAGGTCTCCGATAAGATTAAGGTTATCGACGCGCTCATCGACAAGTGCGAGACGCTCGTCATCGGCGGCGGCATGTGCTTCACGTTCCTTTTGGCTGAAGGCAAGCAGGTCGGCACCTCTCTTAAGGAGGACGAGTGGGTTGCCCGCGCCGGCGAGATGATGGAGAAGGCGGCCGCTCGCGGCTGCAGGCTGCTTCTTCCCGTCGACGTCGTGTGCGCCGACAAGTTTGCCGAGGACGCGAACACGCTCACCTGCTCGGTTGATGCCATCCCCGCCGATATGATGGGCCTCGATGTCGGACCCGAAACAGCCAAGCTCTATGCTGATGCCATCGCCGACGCGCAGACGGTGTTCTGGAACGGCCCCATGGGCGTGTTCGAGATGGACGCGTTCGCGGCGGGCACGAAGGCAGTGGCGCTTGCGGTGGCCGCCAACAAGGAGGCCGACACGGTCATCGGCGGCGGCGACTCGGTCGCTGCGGTCAACAAGTTCAACCTTGCCGACCAGATGACCTTCATCTCGACCGGCGGCGGCGCAAGTATGGAACTCGTGCAGGGAGAAGCGCTTCCCGGTGTCGAGGCGCTGCGTTAAACTGGCGGTATGCAAAGAGGGGAGGCGGCAAGGCGCGCGTGGCGTGCTTTCGTCTCCCCGTTCTTTTTCGCGGAAAGGACTAGCCATGGCAAGAAAACCCATGATGGCCGGCAACTGGAAGATGAACAACGCCATCGGTGAGGCGGTCGTGCTCACCCAGGAAATTTCCAACAACTGGTGGAAGGACTGGGAGGACAAGGTCGACGTCGTCATCTGCCCGCCGTTTGTCGACTTGAAGCCGGTGAAGACGGTGCTCGAGTTCGATAAGACGAAGATTTTCGTCGGCGCGCAGAACGTGTACTGGGAGGAAGCCGGCGCGTTTACCGGCGAGGTGTCCGTTCCCATGATCCGCGAGTGCGGCTGCGACTACTGCATCGTCGGGCATTCGGAGCGCCGCGGGCTTTTCGGCGAGACGAACGAGGATGTGAACAAGAAGGTGCGCGCGCTTCTGGGCGGGCGCTTGAAGCCGATCGTGTGCGTGGGCGAATCGCTCGCCGTGCGCGACGAGGGCACGACGAGCGAGTACGTGTGCGCGCAGGTGAAGGCCGCGTTCGCGGGCGTTGATGCCGACGACGCCGCGAAGTGCGTTGTGGCTTACGAGCCCATTTGGGCTATCGGCACCGGCCGCACGGCGACGCCCGAGCAGGCAGAAGAGGTGTGTGCGGCCATCCGTGCGCAGCTCGCCGTGCTCTTTGGCGAGGAAACGGCACAGGCCATGCGCATCCTCTACGGTGGCTCGATGAACCCCGGCAACGTCGACGCGCTTGTTGCCGAGCCCGACATCGACGGTGGGCTTATCGGCGGCGCGAGCCTCAAGTGCGACTCCTTCATCCAGCTCGTGAAGGCGGTCATGCAGTAATGAGCGTTCTCGATTCGTCTGCGCGCGAAGGCCTCGCGCTTCCTGTATGCCTCGTTATCATGGACGGCTTCGGACTTGCGCCTGCAGGTCCTGGCAACGCCATCTCGCTTGCGCATACGCCGTTTCTCGATAAGCTGTTCGCGGGCGAGTGTACGCGCCTGCAAGCGTCGGGCGAGGCGGTCGGCCTGCCCGAGGGCCAGATGGGAAACTCCGAGGTCGGGCACTTGAACATCGGCGCCGGCCGCGTCGTTCATCAGGAGCTTACGCGCATCAACCGCGCATGCCGTACGGGTTCCATCGACGAGAACGAGGTCATCAACGCATGCCTCGATGCGTCTTTGGCGCCGGGCCGGGCGCTGCACGTCATGGGGCTGCTCTCCGATGGCGGCGTGCATTCGAGCAACGAGCATCTCTTCGCGATCCTCGAGCATGCGGTCTCGCGCGGTGTGAAGGATATTCGCGTGCACTGCTTCTTGGATGGGCGTGACGTGCCGCCTTCGAGCGGCGAGGGCTATGTTGCCGAGCTCGAGCAGCTCATCGTCTCGAAGGGCTGGGAGAGCAAGGTTCGTATCGCGTCGGTTTCCGGGCGCTATTACGCGATGGACCGCGACAAGCGTTGGGATCGCGTGCAGAAGGCGTGGGAGGCAATCGTGCGCGCGACGCCTTCGGTTGACTGCGGGGCGTCTGCCGTGGTGGAGGATTCGTATGCGGAAGGCGTCACCGACGAGTTCGTGGTTCCGCGCGCGCTCGATTCACGTGGGGTCCGCGATGGCGACGGCGTCATCTTCTTCAATTTCAGGCCCGATCGTGCGCGAGAGTTGACGCGCGCATTCGTGGATCCCGCGTTCGACGGGTTCGAGCGGCCTGTGTTCCCGCAGGTGAACTTCGTTTGCCTGACCGAATACGACCCCGATATTCCCGCACCGGTGGCGTTCCCGAAGGAGTTCCCCGACAACGTCTTAGCCGACGTGCTCGCGGAGCGGGGCCTTCGCCAATACCATATCGCGGAGACCGAGAAATACGCGCACGTCACGTTCTTTTTGAACGGCGGTCGCGAGGAGCCCAAGTCGGGGGAGGAGCGCCAGCTTGTGGCGAGCCCGAAGGTGGCCACCTACGACTTGCAGCCTGAGATGAGCGAGCCCGAGGTGGCGCGCGACCTGGTGGACGCGATCGACGCGGGCGAGGCCGACGTGTACATCGTCAACTTTGCGAACTGCGACATGGTGGGGCACACGGGCGTTATCCCCGCGGCAGTCGCTGCCGTTGAGGCGGTCGACGCTGGCGTTGAGCAGGTGCTCTCCGCGGTGAAGCGCGCTGGAGGGGTGGCGTTCGTCACCGCCGACCACGGCAATGCCGACAAAATGCTCGCCGAGGACGGCTCTCCCCATACCGCGCACACCACCGCGCCGGTTCCCTTCGCGCTGGCCGACTTCTCGGGGTGCGACCTTCGGCTTTCAGGTGAGGAGGGCGCGCTTTGCGATATCGCGCCGACGATGCTGGCGGCAATGGGCGTCGACGTTCCCCCCGAGATGACGGGAAAGAGCCTGCTCGCCTGATTTGTAGACGGAGTTTGCGGACGATTCGTGTAGGGGGCTTCCTCGGCGCCGGATTTGGCGGAGGAAGCCCTTGTTTCGTTATGTCGTTTCCCGTATAATCTATAACTTGCGTATGGTTGCGCGCGATGCGCAACAGGTAGTAACCGAGTAACGAAAAGAGTAACGTTTTGAATCCATTGCTCATCCTCATGCTGATTCTGCTGGTCATCTCCGGCATTGGCTTGATCATCTTCATCTTGCTGCATTCTGGCAAGGGCACCGGCATCTCCGACATGATCGCCAGCTCGGTGTACTCCACGCAGACGGGCACGAGCATCGTTGAGAAGAACCTTGATCGCATCACGATCGTATTCGCGGTTATCTTCCTCGTGTCGCTTCTCGTGCTGATGGTGATTTATCCTCAGGGAACGATTTCCCGCTAGTGCTTACTCCCCCTTATTTCAAAAAAGTTGAAATAAGGGGTTGCGCAAGGAGGTAGAGAGGCGTAATATACTACCTCGCGACGCGGACATGGCTCAGCTGGTAGAGCACCACCTTGCCAAGGTGGGGGTCGCGGGTT
>ERZ1034901.2316-NODE-2316-length-12191-cov-8.882498_pt1 | contig 12191 bp, 15 predicted proteins | sample MGYA00520628_ERZ1034901 | MGnify/ENA primary metagenome ERZ1034901 (study PRJEB33766, sample SAMN09781783) | gut metagenome | biome: gut microbiome | host: Homo sapiens | place: Madagascar | study: EMG produced TPA metagenomics assembly of the PRJNA485056 data... | reverse complement strand
GACATGCACCAGCCCATCGTTCCAATGCTTTTCCCTATCCTTGGCGCACACGTAAGTGGAGCCGAATTCATGTATTCCGACCTCAGCTGGAAGGAACCAAGCGGAATGTTGGCGAATCTCGTAGCCGATAGTGGCGCTGGTAAGGGCCAACTCTCAAGCATAGTGGAAGCCGTCTGCCGCGACTTCCGCGCTCACGACGACGAGGAACTCGCCAAGCTCGTGGAGTGGCAGAAGATGATGAAGACCAAGAGTGCCAACAAGGAGAAGCCAGCCCGACCCGACGTCGCTTTCTGGTTTCCGCCTGCCGACGTCACCAACGCTGCCTTCATACAGAACGCCATGGGATGCGAGAAGCTCGGACAGCGCACACAATACCTCAACATGCCCGAGGTGGAAATGGCAGACCGTGTCTGCGGCGGACACCGCCAGATATCCCAGATGATGCGCAACATCTACGACCGCCAGCGAGCAGGAGCACTCAGAGCCACAGCCGACGGCGTGACGGGAAACCCCGTTCTGCGTGCCAACATCACCATCTCCTCAACACCCTTCGCCGCACGCAAGTTCTACAAGAACGAACTCTTCAACGGCACCTTCGGACGCGTTGTCTTCTCCTACAAGCCACGCCAAGGTCGCGACGGACGCATACCACGCCAAGGCAAGTATGGCGACGACTTCTACAAGAGTCTGGACGAATACCTCGCACGTCTCGCCATCTGCAAGGGCCGCTTCATCATCAGTCCGCTCAACCGCCTTATCGACCAGCTTGCTGCAGACATGGCTTCGCTTGCCGACCTCACCGACGACGACACCCTTTGGGACATATCCAAGCGTGCTCTCGTGTCGGCATGGAAAGCCGGATGCCTGCTTTGGACGCTCAACAACCAGACATGGACAAAGCCGATGAGCAGCCTCGTGGAATGGCTCGTCTACCACGATATATGGTCAAAGATGCAGGTCTTCGCCGACATGCTCGGTCAGGACGAGGGCAACGTCAGCGAGGCTGGCAGACGTGGTCCGAAGAATCTGCTCGACGATCTGCCCGACTCGTTCAACGAAGCTCAGCTTGAAGCCCTGCGCATCTCGCTTGGCAAGACTAAGGAGGGCACAAACAATCAACTGCGCAAGTGGGTGTTCCGCAAGTTCATAGTTCATTCCGCACAAACCGGGCTCTACTCTAAAACTCAGGAATATCTTCATGGCGTAACATCCGATAATATCACCAAAAACAAGTAGTCATGCTCGATAAATCCACAATACAACAGCTCCGCCAACTGCCCATAGAGGCAGTGGCTGAGCGTCTCGGACTCCGCGTCACTCGTCACGAAAGCCTCTGTCCATTCCATGACGATCATCACGCCAGCCTGACATTCAACACGCGCACCAACACCTACCGATGCTTTGCTTGCGACGCACATGGTGGAACTATCGACCTCGTGATGAATCGTCTGCGCAAGGACTTTCCCGATGCTTGCCGATGGCTGGCTGACTCCACAAACATAATAGTAGAAGAGTACAAACCGCAAACGCCTTCTGCCTACATGCCAACCAAGCCTTTTGACGCAGCACGCTACGCACGCCATTTTGAACATCCTTGGCTGAGCAATGAAGCGAAAAGGTTTCTCTTCGAAGAGCGAAGACTCGACCCACGCGTTGTAAGATGGTGTCGCCTCACATCGTGGACAGACCGCCAAGGCATCCATTGGCTCCAAACGCCCTATTTCGACCAAAGCGGACTACTCATCGGCATTCAAAACCGCAACCTCGATTACAAAAAACAAACAAAGGAAGATAACGCGCCCATAAAGTCACATTACTCCCCTCCCCGCTTCCGCTTCCCCTACGGTGCCCGATGCTCCATCTACAACCTTCCCGTCATCGCCATGATGCGCCCCGAAGAACCGCTATACATCACAGAAGGTTGCTCCGACTGTTGGGCTATGCTCTCGTCAGGTCACAAAGCCGTGGCAATACCATCTGCCACACTCCTCTCCAAGGCTGATGAGGATTTGCTATGCAACTTGTCCGACCGGCTCGGCACAACCTTCCACATGTATCCCGACTGCGATGCGCCCGGCGAACGGCTCTTCATGCAGCTAAAGGCAGTCTTGCCCTCGTTGGAACATCATCAGCTACCACTCGGCTGCAAGGATTTTTCCGACTATTATATAACATCAATCAAAAACAAAACAACATGAACGATTTCAAAATCCAACCATACACCAAGAAAGAGCTCGCTCTCTTCTATTTCCCTACAGCCGACCCACACGTAGCTGTCAACCGCCTTATGTCGTGGGTGAACCGTTGCAAGCCCTTACACAAGGCTCTACTCGACCAAGGCTATCAGAAGACGTCCAAATGGCTCTCAACACGCGAAGTAAAACTAACAACAGATCATTTAGGTGAACCGTAGCAGCAGAGCAGCAATTAAAATTCAAAATTCGTACGGCAACGTACGCTACCGTATGATTGGCATCTACGAATGTAGTACCTTTGCTATGTAAACAAAAAGGCTTATGCCCCGAACACATCTCGAAGGCATCCCGAAGACTCATCATTAACTTTAATAATCAAAATACCATGAAAGACACAAAAAACAAAGAAACTCTCAAGACGGTGCTCCAGTTAATCGTGAGCGTACTCACCGCACTCCTCGCCACCCTCGGCGTTCAGAGTTGCATCAGTATTTAACATTCAAAACTCAACACTATGGCAAGAATCACTCCTATTGATGTCATTAAGGGCATCAGCGGCAAGTATGGCAACAATTCAAACGACTACTTCGCCACCAACTCATCAAGTAACAAAATCCACCTCGCCAAGTTCTCCAACCCATACAAGGGACCTGCCACCGAAAAGCAGTTGGCACAACGCGAGAAGTTTGCAACCAAGCAGGCAGCCTGCACCGCATGGCTCAACGCCAACCGCCCAAGCGAGAAGAACGGAATGAAGGGCACCGCCGACTATCAGCGCGTACAGAAGCTAAAACGTGCCTTCGCTTTCTCCAACATCAATCAGGTAATCTACAAGTACATGGACGATAAAGGCAACATCAAACTGCCAGAAAGTACCACCCCAACGACTAAACCGGGGAGTTGTGTTGGAGGTGGCGGTGGCGAGGTGGATGCTTAGTACCATCCCTGCAAGGTTGACAACACCATCTTAATCTCTCTCAAAACAATAACAGCGTTTCTTGCACTATTGCCTAATAGGGTAATGTAAGGGATGCTGTTTTTGCCTTTATCATGGCATGAGTGGATAAAAAAATTAGTTATTTTTCAAAAAATAGACCATAAGGTTTTTATTCTCATATATTTTTAGTAACTTTGCAGCGCATTCGCAATAAGTGCGTTTTGCAAAACATACATAAGGCGTCATCAACGCTTTGCTCATTGATTATTCTGAACGTAGGAAATTCAAAATGGTTATCAATGACATTGCAGAGAAGATGTCACGGGTAGGTTGTATAATCAACCCTCGTAGTGTGCCAAGGAGGACAAACCTCAGCGGCACACTTTTTGGGGGTACGTATAACTTTTAGCGTGAGATTCTATCTGTTCGTCATTAACCATAGGTTTCCTACGACCAAGAATAAGTGGCGAGCAAGTGTAGAGTCTCACGTCTTTGTTAAAAACAATATACAACTTAAATTTAGATTATATGGGCAAAGGCATTATTGCACTAATATTAGAGGCACTTTTATTTTTGTTTTTCTATACACATTGGAATCCACTTTTTGAAGAGCAAAGAGAGCAAGAACGCTATCAATCTGTTCTTAATTCTGTAACAACAGACATGTGTAAACAAGGGTTGGATTCATATTTAAAAACATGTAAAGGGTTACAGAATCCAATTGTAAATAGTTTTAAAGTGGTTAGTAAAGATATTGAGGCAAGTTCTGTCAATTGTAAAATTGAAGGAGAAATTGTTTTTTCTTATAACGGCAGGAAATATAATGGAACATTCAATGCAGAAGGCTCAACAGATTCCATAGCTTCTGATAATACGGTATATAACATGTCCTTCTTTAATGGCATTCATATTTGTGACCGCAAAAACAATCTTTCTCTGCAATTTGATTATTTCGGTGATATTGTTGTGCCACAACTTAAAATCGGAGAGTCCGTAAAGATTGATGGGATTAAATGCTTGTTTGAAAGAAAATGGGATTCTGGTGAATGGCTTATGAAAACATCAAAGATTTTGACTCCAGTTCAAATGTACAAAGTCTATAACAATCCGAAATGTAAAAATCCAGACGGCATTCGTTTCAGTACGGATAAATTTCTATTATACGGATTTGTCAAATCTAATCAAATATTAGTTTCAAAAGAAAATGGTGACGTATATAGATATTCTGCTTATGTGGATGATAATAATAAAGTGAAAATAAATAGAATTGAATGATGAAAAATAAATATGATATTTTAATGTATGTTGCTGCCATTTTAGGCGGAGTTTTGGGTGCCTATCTATGCGCCAAGGAAAATATTATAGGAGTGTTTATTGCTTTTATATGTGCTATGTATATTATAGGTCATACTGTAATGTTATGGGACGCAGCAATGGCTAAACGGGAGCGAGAAATAACAGTAGCAAAGAAAAAATTAGAAGAAAAAAGAAGATTGGAACTTGAAGAAAAAGAGCACAAGTACAATATTGCTAAAAACGAATTATTTGCAAGAAACGGCGAACCTTGCAAAACCATCGTTATAAGTGAAAGTAGTTTTGACCTATTTAACGTAAATAATGAGATTATTGTATTCGATAAAGCAAAGAAGTTATGGCTTTGTGGGTATGAAGTTTCAATACACGATATAAATAGCTTTGTAATAGATGATGAGTCAACTATTCAGAAAGGACAAATAACAGCTGTTACCTCAACAGATACAGGCAGTATGGCAGGACGGTCTATTGCTGGTGCTTTGCTTGGGGGTGAGGCTGGTGCTATAATAGGCGGAGCTACTGCAAAAAAACAAACTATATTAAAACAAGAAAATGACAAGATTATCCATGATTATGCCCTTGTTGTGAATATTCGTGATATAAATAACCCTATGCTTTTAATAAAAATAGGTCGAAATAAGAACAAAGCAATGGAAATAAATGCACTTATGCAAGTGATTATGACAATGAAATAAATTTTACCGAAAAGAGTGAATATGTTATCAAGATGATTGCTTTCGTGTATCATAAAATTCATCAATCAAGAATACGAAAAGTAACATTCCTTTAAGTAGTTTAATGTACAAGTAAATCAAAACAACATTATGAAAACAAACAAGATTTTGAGCATCTTAGCGATGCTCGTAGTGTCATTAACAGTTATGTTCTTTACGTCATGTAGTAGCGACGATGACGGAGACAGCAGCAAAGACATCAATGTGCAAGAAGTAGTTGGAACATGGACATGTACCGCAAGCACAGATAAAGTGGATGGTAAATCTATAACCGGTTATATGGTTGGCGAGTCTATTACTATCAGTGAGGATGGCAAGTTCTCTTCTACTGCAAGCTCTATCGGCAATGGCACATGGGAGCTTAACGGCAATAAAATGTCAGCTAAGAACACGTATGGCGACACATTCAGCGCAACTATTGCTGTTAGTGGCAATACGATGAAATGGAATGGTTCTTCAAGTCAAGGCGTAAGTTTTAACTATACTTGGAAGAAGAACTAACAATCCTGCGAATAGATAGCAATGAATACACATTCTTAATAATGGAATTAACATTCGCTATAAACTATAGCATCACCGTTATTTTTTGCAACGGTGATGCTTTGCGCCTTTAATTAAAAGAATTTGCTGTATATCGAGCATTACAAGATGACTATAATTTACAGCAATGGCAAAAGCAACCCAAAATGCATATCTTTATGAAACATTCATTATATTTATTAATAACCTCAATTGGATGTGGCATTATTTTGTCATCATGCCAATCGAGAGTAAAAAACAGTTCTTTTTACAATGACACAGATACAGTTAATACCGTCATGGAATCTGTAGATAGCACCAGTATTATTGAAGAACAAAAAAGGATTGCTGCGGAAGAAGCACGATTACAAGAAAGAAAAGCAGAATTAGACAAACTCTCTAAAAAATTCAACCAGAAAAAGGACGAGTTTAGCAATAAGACTTGGATATTTCCTAAAAACAAACCTAAATACCGAAACAGAAATGCAACATATTGCTATTTCATGAAACAAAGCAATGAAGTTAGGAATTTTAGATTTGTCTTTCAATATGTTAATAGTGATTGGTTATTTATCAAAGATTTAATATTCAATATAGATGGCAAGGTATTTGAGTATAGAAGATTAGATTTTAACACAGACTGTAGTGGAGGGCAAATCTGGGAATGGTGTGATTTGCAATTAAGCGATATAGACCTTATACGATCACTTGAGAATGCAAAGAGTATCAAGATTAAAATGAATGGAGATAAATATTATGATACCCGAACTCTAAATTCTGCGACTATTACGTCTATACAAGAAACAATTAAGTATTATAAAGCTCTTGGAGGCAGATTTTATTAACAACTAATGATTGCAAATTCATATAATCGTTCTAAGGTAATAATCTTTATGAAGAAAAAGGTTTTATACGTGACATTGCCAATCGTGATTTTAGGTATTTTCGCCTTTTGTTATAAGTATTACTATTGTGATATGGTAACAGATTATCTTCAAGTAACCTATTATCCACAAATGGTAAAACTTTACAGTATTAATTGGGGATATGGTAGAGAGTATTACGATCCTGAAGTAAAAGTGGCAATTAAGAGTTATGAAAATGACAGTATTGCATTCTCTACAGAATATGGTAGGGCTACAAAATATTATGAGTCTATAAAAGAATTTAATGAGCCTGATTTTTTGAAGTTTGTGAATGATGATATGAATCCCAATTCACAACATTATGATGAAGCAATGTTCTATAACAAAGAAATACAGAAGGAGATTTTTCTTATCAAGTTTGAACATACAAGAATGTTTGATGTAAAAACGCTCTTGGCTGACATTAAGAAAATAGGAATAGACACTTCCAAATTAGAAGAGTATATGAAAAAGAACAAAATCAAATATGACTTCACACCAGTTTGGATTCCAGATTTGGAAGACACTCTTATACCTCTAACATTTGGAGGAAGAAGAAATAGACTGTAAATATTTATAAACATAAACAATAACGAAGTTACAATGAATAAAGAATTCTATTTATACAAAGTTATTTCATTGCTCATAATTTCTGTCTTCTTTTGCAATTGTAGTAAAGTCACTACTGTCCCGTTAAAGTGGACTAATCGCTTTTGAATTAATTGAAATACAGTCTATTAGGTGGTATTTTGGAATGAAACGGACTTGATTTCGTACCTTTGCAGTCAATTCCTTGAAGAAAGCCAATAGTTGGCTTTCTTCGTTTTTGGAGTTTTACTGTCCTCCTATGGACGGTGAGTGCTTCCTCACCAATAAGGAGCTCTCCGAGCACTTAAAACTCAGTCGCCACATCTTGCAAAAATACCGCAAGCAACGCATCTTGCTATATATTTTATTATGTGGCAAACCCCTCTATCCCGAATCCGAGATTCAAATCCCCTCACCACCAATTATCACAAGCCGATTATTGATGAAAAAATCAGAGATACTGATACAATTGTCTCAAAACGAACAAAGAGGAACTACTTGTCTTTGGTCGTTCCCCTTTGTTCGTTATATACATTCTGATTACGCAAATTATTGTCAAAATGGCGTTGCATACAAATATCCTTTGCAGCGCTTTATAGCACCATCTAAAGATTTTGAAAGATTCATAAATGCTGCTTTCCTAATATATTCTTCAGTTTGGATAACCTCATCTACTTTCTCTTTCAACTTTTCCAATGGCTTAATATCATCATTCGTTTCATGTATCCAATTGCTCATATTATAAGATAATTTATATCTATCTCGGATAAAATGAGTAAAAGAATTTAAGGATTCGTTGTTCAATTTCAACAAGTTATCCATTAGTTTATCCAAGTCCACATGATTGAAGATGGAAACCATATCATATGTATGGCTTTGGTCCGGCAACACCTGGCCATTTAAAGAACACAATTCATCTACATTCAAATCCGACAATTCTTCTAGAGTTCGAGTCATGAGATTTTTACTAATCTTCAATCTATTCTCATATTCCTCATTGAATTTAGCACAAATATCAGGCAAACATTTCAATTTCTCTGTAGTTATATAAGATCTGACACCTTTTTTAAATGCAATGCGAGCGTCATAAACAGACTCTTCATCTTGAAAAGCCTCCCAATATTTAGGCAGGGCCTCGCGTATGTTATTGAAGTCCTTTTCATCAAACTCTTTTATTGTACGAGAATCCAAGTATACCAAATAAGCGATGGCATATCCCAAATTTTTCATGCTCGTCACTTGGATACCACAAATATCATCAATCAGGGCACGATAGAATGAAATAAATTCAGTATTGTTCATAGCAAATGCCTCATTAATTCTAGCCCATGAGCGAACTTCTGCCTCTGGTGCAAAATATTCTTTCCCAACGTAATCCTTAATAGTTTCACCCGTGTTAAGTTCTAAGAGGACTCTTTCTACAAGTTCCATCTTAAACGTCTGGTAGTTACTAAAACGCTGATAAATATTATTATATCTCTGATGAAGATCTCCTAATTGCGACTTCATTTGTTCAACCTCTTCCGTAGTAACTTTCAATCTTTTATAATCATATTGAATCCATTTGTCTAAGATATTATGATTCTTTCCTCTATACTCGCAATAGGATATAATATAAGACCCCAACACATGAATCATGATGTCCTCATAACGTCTATCTTCCAGAAAATCAGTCATAGATTCCTCGAATCGGCTAAAATCCCATAATGCTTGACGCAGAATACGAAGATTATTGCATTCCGTCATAGCAAAGAACTTCTCAATCTGCTTTTGATGACCGACAACAAAATCATTCTTGGGTGTCTGATTGACAAAAGTGTCAAGAGCACTATGTATATCCGTCGCTATCTCAAACTCGCGCCCTATCATTTTCTCCTTGAACTCACCAAATATCTTCTTATTCTCACCATCGGCAATCTTATCCTCATCACCAATGACTATGAGGTGACAATTACACTGCTCCACAAAAAGTTCAAATATCCTAACAACTTCTTCATGGGAACATCACAACGTTCCAAGTCATCAAAGATGAGCAAGTTTCCTTTTTTCACCTGTTCATCTTCTGATTTGAAAATCGATAATGAATCCAATCCTATATTCATTGAAAAGTCAGTATTTCCATCTTTATCCCAATCAACATCACACTTTAAGACAATGGCTGACATAAATTTCAAGAATGTTTTTCCTGCCTTTGCTGCTTTACTATATAATATAGGATAAAGAACACGATTGATAGCTGTTGTTATCTGCTTTGTTTCACTTAATCCGTACAAAGACACATATACTGGCACTATAGTTTTGTCTACAGCGTCTTGTGTCTGATATGCATCTATCCAATGATTGATAAAATGAGTTTTTCCACATCCCCATTTGCCCTTCAGTAGAACAGCATATTGAGGATTGGGATTCATCATGTATCCATTTAAGAAGTTTTCAATATTCTTATTCATATAAATATATCGTGGGTTTGTATTACAAATATATACTTTCTTAGCCTATTGTATAAATTCCGCTACATCATCTCCTTTTGTGCGCAAATTAATTGGAGGGTATTTTTCTCAAAAGTATGTTTCTGTTATACATCTTAACTTTCGTTTGGTTATTTACTTCATCATTACAAAACTCGTAGAGTATTTCTATCGTCCGTAGCAACTATATAGAAAGAATATATTGTTAATATTTTTCAACTTCCATGTCACATACAAAGCATGCTTTATATTCAACCTTGTATCTACCCTTCATTTTCATATCACATACAAGTCCCGATAGAGTGTTCATTTGCACTCCTTTCTTGTAACTACCCTTCATTTCCATGTCACATACAAGTTTTTCGGTTCGTACAGCATACACGCATACTTGTAACTACCCTTCATTTCCATGTCACATACAAGGTGTAAGAGGTATGTAATTGTGACACAGAGTAAAAGGATAGGATGTACTTACTTTAAAGAGTTTCTGATATCGTTCGAAAAGACTCTTACGAATGTTTTCTACATGATCTCATTCTGCTTTCTTTCAATACATCTTTGTTTTAGCAATGACACTATATGTCAATTAGCGCTAATGTTGGCTTACAATACCATTATTTCTTATACTGAGAGGAGATAACGCTCCATTACACAAAACTCATTGTATGATGCTTTCATTTTTACGATGTCAAAGAACTCTTTTGATTTTGTGACTTTCTTCTTTTTAGTAGAAGTATCATTAACTATAGCATTCTTTATATTGAACGCAGCAAGTGTGTCGCGATTACGTTGAATACCATCAGAAGTAACAATTCTTCTTTCTGATATTTTATGTTCTGTAAAACTCTCATTAGTAAAGTCAAACTGTGTACATGCATACGATGAAGGTACATCATAGTATTTGCCTTTAGGATAATAAAGCAACTTGTTTTTCAATATCACCAAGAACTCCGAAGGTGCCCTGTTCTTTATTGACTTACCATATCGCTTTTTAGACCTTATCCTTCCTGACTTTGTCATACTTGTAGATTTTGCCCTTGCCTGCATAGACTTGTATGAATTTGCTTCAACCTTGAACGTGTCACCATATTCAAGTAAAGTATTGGCAAGCTCATTATGCGCAATCTTTCGTTTGGCAGCCAATTTACGTTGAGCATCAGCCAACTGCTTTCTTGTTTCGTTGTAAGATTTAGAAAAACATATTTGCCGCTGACCTTTTATATTTGTACCATCCTCTTTATACATGTGAGGATTAGTAGCTCTGCGACTTCTATCAAGTTTCCTTTTTAATCGAGCTGTTTTTCTCTCATCCTCTTCTATATTAGGTGCAAGTTTTGCTATTTCTACCTTATTGTCACCAACTATGGCAATTTTGCTCGGACCAGGATCTATGCCTACTATTCCAGTTCCAATATTCCTTCCCTTATTATAAGGAACTCCGTCAAAAGTAAACTGGACATAATACTTGTATTTGCTTCTTATCAATTTCCGTACTATTCCAATCCTACATATTTTTTGAGACAGCGCATATAATTCATAATCACTTTTCTTATTTACCACAAATGGTATTGTACATATTATATTCTTTGTACATGTAGATTTTATACTTATTGTGAAAGTACTGAGGTCATAATCAAAACCACAAAACCTTTCTTTCTTATTTCTACTACAGAAAATATTTACGACCTTGTCGGTTTTAACAAAATCTCCCTTTCCAAAGAGTTTCTTATCCCAAGCACTCCAAGCGCATTGTGAAAGGTATTGCAAAAACATAGAGTTTAATCCACATTGGTATAAAGCCCCCTTTGTATCTGCTTTAAAAAATGCATCCAAACCATATTGTGAGAATCCATTTTCCTTCATATAGTTTTTAAAGGCAACAACACCTTTCCCTTTCGCTTCCTTGTATGCCTTAGAATGCGAAAGGTAAATATAACGACGAACAAGTTTTCTTTGTCTGTCATTATAGAAAGTTGTAAGCATTCTCATCATCTTGTCAATCCTATCCTCCTGCCATTTCTCGGTATGAAGTGGAAATGTAACGACAAATGCCTTTTGATTTTCTTTGTGTGCCATATGCGTTCGTTATAAAAGTTGATGCAAATATAACGATTTTATTTCAAACAGTCAAATATCAATTTGTAAACTTTTTACTCAAGATTAAAAGCACATCACAACCCAAACATAATAAAATGCGCATTAATTAGTAATAAAAAGCCACTAAATTATCTTTTATAAATATAAGAGGACAACATTATGCTATATTTAGCACAAGAAAAATCTAAAAATTTAAATACTATTAACTTTAAATTGACAACACTAAACACTTTTTCTTATATGGAGGCTCTATAGATAAAATCTACATCCCAATAATGCAATCTCTGTCTTTTTTGTAATAATGTATTGAATTAATATGTATCTTTGCACCCATGATTCACCTAACATAAAACGGAAACGTATGACTTCACTTCAAGAACGACTGTTCGCCATGCAGGATAAGCAGTATGCTGCTTTCCAGGCCAAACTGACAC
>ERZ1034901.2313-NODE-2313-length-12200-cov-25.576451_pt1 | contig 12200 bp, 9 predicted proteins | sample MGYA00520628_ERZ1034901 | MGnify/ENA primary metagenome ERZ1034901 (study PRJEB33766, sample SAMN09781783) | gut metagenome | biome: gut microbiome | host: Homo sapiens | place: Madagascar | study: EMG produced TPA metagenomics assembly of the PRJNA485056 data... | reverse complement strand
GTTCAACATTATAAAACTGCAATACTTTGTTTAATTGAATACTAAAATTATCAATAATATTATTAGCATATTCTTCAGTAAAAATTTTCCTATTAATATAATCTTTCATTTTACTATCTAAGAAACATACTAAATTTTTTATATTATACTTCACAAAATTAGAATCATAATTGTTCAATCTTTTAATATAATATAAGTCCATAGTTTTTGATATTTCACTGAATATACCTTTTTTTACATATTTATCAAATTCAATTTCAATAGATAAAGGATCGCAAAAACTTCCATAAATAAAATCATTTGCATAAAGCCTTTGTCTTTTATCAGTTATGATTTCATCAAATACCATTCCGTTCTCATTGTTAATGGCATCTATATAATTTGGATTAGTCGTATTTGAAAAGGCAGATATGTATAATAATGTTAATGGAATAAAATTTTCGAAATAAGAATTATAATTAATTATATCTCCAGTCAAAACATCTTTAATTTTATCAGTTTTGGTTATATCATGTTCTATTGCAATCATAGTCATAATATCCATCATTGTTTCATTAAATAATTTAAAATAGAAATGTTGGGAACAAAATTCTCCAGTTTTAACATCTGTAGTTTTAATTAATCCATTTGTATTTTTTCTTAACTCTTTTCCAACAATAATTCCATTTTCATTTTTCGAATATACTAGATTTAATATATTAGTACAAGCATGGCAAAACTCATGTATACCTGCATGAATTACCCATTCTTTTTCGCTTTTTTGTTGAAAAAATTTATATTCAGGTATTCTAACATCGTAGCCATCATATTCTTCAACCATACCTTTTTTTATTATACAACCACCATCTGAATCACCATTACCAGTTTTAACTTTTTGATTAGATTTGATAGTATCTATATTAAGAATTAGTTTATCGCATAATTCTTTAAATGTTCCCTTTTTAGAAAAATTTTCACCTAAAAGAACATTAGAAATTATTTTTAAATATATTTTTGCTTTTTTTTCATTTAATTTATTCAAACCAATCACATCCTTACATATCAATTATATCACACTTTTTATATGTCTATATCTCTATCATCATAATCTTTATCAATTCCATAATTTTGTTCATAGATATAGTTATTTATTTCTTCTTCTCTAGGTGTATCATCTGCTATTTCATGTAAATCTCTATCATTATAATAACCTAAATCATGATAAGAAGTTATTTCTTCAACTACATTATCTTTATCTTTTTGACTTCCAATATGAAGAAGTTTATTAAAGAATTTTTTAATAGTTTGTAGCATTACATTTAAGAAATTATAAAGTCTTCTGTTTTAATCTCTTAATTCATCATTTTTATCTTCTAATCTTCTTATCTCAACTTCTAAATGTCTATTTTTTTGTTTCATTTCTCTATAATGATTAGTATAATCATTTAATTCTTCAAATAATGCTTGATTATTAGGAATATCTTTAATTACTCTTTTTGAGGTATTCATAAAGTCTTTTAAAGTATCATAAATTTCTTTATCAATTTTAACTTCTTTACCAGTAAGAGTTGGTTTAGAAGTTTTTAATTTTTCTTCTAGTATTTCATAATCTCTAGTTATTAAGTGATTTTGTTTTTCCATTTGAGCATCTAATTTTCTAGTTAATTTTTTAAATTCTTTAATAGAGATATGTTCATTATCGCTATTTTTAATACCTCTTTCTAATTTGAAATCATTATCATTCATTCGTTTCCAATATTTATCTTGAAGCTCGCTAATATACTCGCCAGACTTCATATAATGATTTTTAGAAATAGTATATTTTTCAGTATTAGTTCTCTTATCAAACTTTTTTATCAAAGGAACAACTACACAATGCATATGAGGTGTTTTTTCGTCCATATGAACGACACTATGTAAAACTTTCTCTTTCGTATAACCTAAATCATTATAAACAAATTCCATACAAGTATCAGCCCATTTTTTTATATCTTTTTTACTCATATTTTTAAAAACTCATTATCACTAGTAAACATTAATTCATCGGCAACAACACTATTTGAATCATCTAACATTTTATCAAATGGTTTTCTTCGTTCTTCTCTTGTTGTTTTTTGTTTTTCTTCATATTCCTTTTTATATTCTTTAACTAATTCATAATAGCCTTTGGAATATCTTTCATTAAGTGGAACAATTTCTATATTATTTTTAGACCTAGACATATCTATATCGGGATTAGATTTATAAGACTTTTTATCTCTTTTATTGTGAACACCAATTTCTCCTAAATCTTTAAGTGTATTTATTGATTCACTTCTAAATATTGCATAACTCATTATCTTTCAATACCTCTTTAACTTTATCAAAGTATTCTTTATAAACTTGTTTTCCATTAGGTGCAATAAAATTTGATAAATCTATGGTTATTACTCCAAGTCTTAAATTTCCTTTTTTATATCTATCTTTAGAATCTATTGCAATTACTCTTATAATTTTTTCTATCTCACAGGAACTTTCAAATGATATAGCATTTAAGTCATCATCAGTTTCTCCAACATAATAATTTAACTTATAATCTTCTCCAAGTGTTTTAGATAACTTTTTAAAGTATTTTTCTGCTTGTTCCTTTGTTTTCATTTTCCAATTCATACAAAGTGGATAACCATAATCATCTTCAAATAAATTAAAGTTATAAGGTATTCCATATTCATTATGATTTGTTCTCATATCAGCTAGAAAAGATTCTCTAAAATTACCACCAGTTATATTTATTTCTTTATCAATTTTATCTATTGTGATAAAGTCGATATATTTTGCAAATAACTTTTGTTTTTTATCTCTAGGTGTTTCTAACCATTTATTTATATTTATAAAGAATAAATATGGATTCATAAATTCATTTATTTGTTGTTTATCTTGAATTATTAATAAATCATCAACTGTGAAACTTAAATTTTCATATTGTTTTTGTTCTTGCCATTTTTTATTTAATTCGTTCTTATTAGATTCAATTCGGTTAATTTCATTCTAAAAATCTTCAATCTTTAAAATATCTTCAACTACAGCAGTTCCTATAAACAAATATTCATTTATATTATCCTTTTTTTCACCATTCCAATACATTTTTGCTTGTTTCTTTTTTCTGTTTAAAGAAATGTTTTGTCTTAATATAAAGGAAGCATCGCCTGTGAAAATATTACCAGTTAATTTTAGCTTTACAATTTGAAAATCTTTTTTATTTGTTCTACTAAAAATATTAATCCAATCTTTAATTTCATTTTTAGTTTTACAAACATATAAACATTTTAGTCTTGATGGTAAATTAGAATTTAATTCTTTCCTTACTTCTTCAAACACTAATTCCCTAGTAATCATAGCGCTATCGTTTATTGTTTTAAATACAAGATTTAAAGTATCATTATTCAATAATAAATTTTTCTCTTTTTTCATATCTATTAAATATTGATTAGCATCTTTATTATCTTCTATATGTTCTATATTATAGATTTCATAATAAAAATTGTTAAATCTTTTGCCAATTTCTAAGATATCACCTATTTGTAATTTTTGACCGGTATTAATATGATAATAAATTTCATCAGTTATATTTTTTATCATTTTTACCTCACCTCATATACTAAAATTATAACACAATTAATATAAAGTATGTTTTTATATAACTAAAAAATTATTGTAAAAATAAAAACTAATTTTATACAAAAAATAATTTTTATTATCCATAAAGTTAGAAAGTATCCAACTTCAAAACTGACATTTTTATCAAAAAAAAGATTGACATTTACAAAATTAACTATCTCTAGTTAGTAATCTATTACTTAAAACTCGAAAGTGTCGAGTTTCCTATCAATATGGTGCGAGAAATGGGAATCGAACCCACACGGCCAAAGGCCAAAGGTGTTTGAGACCTTCGCGTCTACCTATTCCGCCACTCTCGCATAAATCAATTATAACATAAAAAAAAGAGATTTCAAATAGAAATCTATCAAATTAATGAACATATACTGGAGTACCAATTTCAACCATATTATAAAGCTTAGATACTTCACTTCTTGGCATATTAACGCATCCATGACTACCATTATATGTATAAATATTTCCACCAAATCTACTTCTCCATGATGCATCATGAAGTCCATATGAGTTTCCTTTGAATGCAATCCAATAACTTACAAAGCTTGTATAATCTGCTCCTTTTAAATTAACATTTCTTGCCTTACTAAGTACTTTATAGTCACCTGTTGGTGTTGGACTTACTCCCCTCATCCCTGTAACTATATTAGTTTCTAATATTAATTTATTTCTTTCATAATAATATAATTTTTGTTCTGCAATACTTACCTTTATATAAGATAAATTATTCTTTTTATCAACAGTTACTTCTATATCTTTTTTAGTTTCATTATTACTAGAATCAGTAACTGAATATGTAATATTATAGTTACCAACCTTTTTAATATTTATGTTAGAATGTACTTTTACTTTACTAGTAATATCACCATCAATATTATCACTTGCATTAAATGTTGGCATTTCAAAGTTTTCATTTAAATATAAATATATATGATTATCTGAATTAACATTTAATTCTGGACTAACTAAATCCTTTACTAAAACATTTCTAATTAATTCTTTTTTTATAAATAAATATTTATATTCTAAAGTATATTTTACAGTATATTCACCAAATTTACTTGTATCTACATCAGATTTTACCTTAACTTTATTCTTAATATTTTTACCATTTAAAACAGCAACAAAACCCGGTTCTTCATAATTTGCATTTAAATCTAAGTTCATTATTTTTTCACCATTTAAATAAAATGTTGCATTATTATAAATATTTCTTACGCTCAAATATATTAGAAAAAGTAAAATTAAAAAAAGAAGTATTATTAAACTTTTGACAACAATAATATTTTTCTTTTCCCCTTTTTCCACTCATACCACCTATCATTAATGATAACATATTATCATAAAAAAAAGAATACTAAATAAAGTTTTTTATCATATAATTTTTGTAATATATTATAATTTTTTAGCATGTAAAACTATTCTATATTTATTATTATTTGCACATGTTGATAATGTAATTATTTTATCATTAATATTTAAGTTTATATCAAAGTTTTTTATACTTCTATTTTTTATAGTATTTAAAAATTTTTCATAATCTTCATCATTTTTAAAATTAGTTTTAATATAATAATCTTCACTTTCTATTTTGTATATTGAAAAAACTTTATAAATATAATTTTCTTTTTCAGTTAAAAAAGTTATATTCTTATTTTCTGCATTATTATACCATTCTTCATTTAAAATATTTTTTAAACTTCCAAACATAGATTCATCTCTCATATTATGTCCATAAATAACTATGTTTTTATCTGTATTATCAAATTTATTTTTATAATCTGCAAATATCCATCCTCTAGAGTTTTTACTTTTATCAAAACTATGATTTAAATAAAAATTATTATTAGAAGTTTTCACTATTGGATATTCAATATTCGTATTATTTACTTTTATATAAGCAACAACATCACTATTTTCTGATTTTAATTTTTTAAAATCTACTATATATTTTTCGTTATTTGAATTATCCTTTTTTATCTTTTCTAATTTTACGTTATTCTTTAATTGTTCTGTAGTCTCATCATTATTCTTTTTGTCTTTATACCAAAAGTACAATTTAAAACCAGAACATATTAAAATTAAAAATAAAATAAGATATATAGCAATATTTAATATTCTCTTTTTTTTCATTTCAAATCCTTTCATACATAAAAACCAGCTTTAGCAGCTAGTCTTTAAGCATTTTTTTCTATTAATTAATGATAATGTAATTATTGATATTATACTCATTATAAACATTATAGCATATATAATAATATTGTCACCTGTTTTAGGATTAACAGTATTGTTTAGAATTTTTTCTGTTGCAACTACTCCATACTCACTTAAGTGTGATGCTTCAAAAACTATATATCCATCTTCTACTATTTCTGGTATAGTTTCTTTTATCTCATCATTTAAAATATAAACCACTTCATATTTTTTGTATTCTTTCAAGTCTTTTGGTAAAGCAATTCTTACTTTCATTTTAGTATTATTAATTTTAACTATTTGACCATTTTCTAAGATATTTATATCTACTAAATACTTAACATTTTTACCTGATAGATTTTTACTTATTTCAATATTTTTAATATCTAAAGTATAGTTTTTGCTTACCTCTTTTTCGAATGTAATACTACCATTTATTGCACCAGTACTTTTTATTTCTTTTACAGTATCTTGAGTAGGTTGTTCTGAAGATGTAGGTATCATTGTTAAATCTGGGTACATTCTCCATGTTGTTTGAAATTCATCAACATTTGTTTCTACTTCCCAATCAGATACTCTATAATTATAATATTTACCATTTATTTTTAATTTAGTATCTCTTGTAAAAGTATATCCTTCTTTAGATTTAAAATATAAAATGTATTGATATTCTTTTCCACTTTCAAAAGTAGTGATATGATTTTCATAACCTTTATTAAAGAATTCAGCAGATGTTATACCTGCACCATCTTTAGCTTGCCAACATTCAAACTGATATATATATGGGGATTCATCAGGTGTTTTTCCTGTAAATACAGGTTTGTCGTTTGCATTAAAACTAATTGTTGCATTATTTAACTCTATGACATCAATACGTTTTAATTGAACTGGTTTTGTAAGTTTTATTGTCTTCACAGCAGTTACAAAAAGTATTGTTCCAGAATTCATTACGTTTGCATTGCTTATATTTGTGCTATTTACCCTTACTGAACTATCAGTTCCAAATTTATTTCCATCTTTTGCCTTAAGAAAAATACTATACATATAAGTTTTTTCTTCTTCAAAGGTAGTTATTTTTTTATCTTGTGCTAGTGCATTATTTTTAGTTTCATCAGAGTACCAAAATTTTACAGGAACAAGCTCTCCATCTGACTTAGTTTCCATCTCTTCCCAATATTCATAATCTATATCATATAATTCATCCCATGGATCACATTTATAAGCTTTTGCTTCTGGCTTATCACCTGGATTATAATTAAATTTTACACCCTCAATATCTATATTTGCTTTACTCAAATCTAGATCTTCTGCAAATGTTGATATTGGTGCAATACACATTGTAAATAAAAACATCAACACAACAGTAATTAGTATTTTACTTTTCTTCATAATTTTTCCTCCTAATTTTCTCTTTTCTTTTTATTATTAATCACTACAGTAGTAGCAATACCTAACACTGATATAATAGATAATATTATATATATGCCAATATTATCGCCAGTCTGTGGATTAGTAATGTTTTCTGTCTTTTCTGTATTTACTTGTTTTGCTTTAACTTCGAATTTAGTAGTTGCTGATCCATTATCACTAAATTCAACTTTGATTGTATGTTCACCAACTGATAGTGTATCAACATATTCCTTATTTAAAGTAATAACTGTACTACCAGATTCTGCTTTATAATTTTTAGCATCAACTAATATTCCATCAATATATAGTTTGCCATCAAATAAACTAAAGTCAGCATCTATTCTAAATATTGCATTTTTTGATTCATCAATAGTATATATTTGATTTGCTCCTTCAGTAAACTTATATTCTTTAGGACTAACTTCTTCCTTTACATATTGGAATGTGAATTCATATTTACATCTTGTATAATAATCATATCTTGTTTCAAGTATAATTCCACCATCAGGGTCACCAAAATCAATTGCAGAACCTGTATATTGCATATGAAGCCCTTTAAAAACTTCACTTTTTTTAGTTTCAACATTTACTGCAGTTAATATTGCTTTATTTTCTGACCTATTTCCCACTATTTTTATAACAGCTATACTTGCATTGTCTGTTACTAATAAACTACCATTAAAGACTTGATAATATAGTGTTTTATCTAAATCTGCAAATGATTTTAATCCTTCTGTTAACTCATCAGTTTTTGAAAAATCTATTACATATTCTTGACTATTAGTTAAATCAATTACACCTTTTGATGATATATCATCATAAACATTTTTTATTGTTAGGTTATAAGCAACATTTGTTCTTTCAAATTCAACATCTAATGTATCATTAAATTTGTTTGAATCTAATTTGAATGTAGATTTAGCTTCACCTTCTATTTTTGTCATAGGATAATACCAATTATTGATATTTAATCTTATAGGTGTATTAGCACCTGCAACACTTGTATCTTCAATTTCCTCAATTACAAACTTGTACTCTGCTTCATTTAAATCAATTACCATATTATTTGAAATATCAGCAACTAAATCCTCGTCTTTGAATAACTGTACCTTTGCAATCTTATCATATTCTACATAACCATCATGAATTGTTCCACCTTTAAAATTTAATGTTACTTCATTTTTTGATTCAGCAAATACATTCGTAGTAAATGCAAATATACCAATCATAAAAACTAATAATAACATTTTTAATCTTTTCATTTTTTCACTTTCCTTTCATTATTCCTCATGCCTAACTTCACTCATATAATTAAATCCACTTAAAAAATAATCATATGAATAATCTCTTACTCTATTTTCCATAATATCATTTATGGGTATAAGTGTATAATCTTTTAAAACTACATATTTATAAGTAAATGTTAATACCTCATCATAGTATTTAGTTAACATATTTATCTTAACTGTAGTAGTAACTGTTTTATTTAGATTAGTGTCAAAATAATCCATTATCTCATAAAAGCCTTTATCTGTTTTAAGTATTCTCTCATTGTATATTCTAATAACATTTTCTCCTTCATAATTTCCACTAACTTTATCAACTGATGGATATTCATTGTTATTATATAATAATCTATATAAAATATTATCTTTTACATAAATGTAATTAGACATAAAATCATAATCAATCTTTTTACCTAAAAATTTAGTTGAATATTCCCATTTAAGATAATCACTAAGATTATAATTTGCATTTAAATACATATCATAACTATCTCTAACTTTATTATCTACATTTTCATCATGTAAGGTATATAATGTATCATTATAATCGTAAAATTTTATATCTGATCCAGCGTTAGGAGTAATATTCATAACCTTAATATTTTTATCTATATCATATACTTTTTTATAGACAAATTCTCCACTATCTAATTTACTAGGATTAAATATATATATAGAATTATTTTTTATGAATGAATATTTACTAAATGAAGTATCTTCTGTTAAAATTTCTCCACCTTTTAATTTTAAATATTCTTTATTTGGATTTTTTTGTTTCAATTCATCTTGTATTGTTTTTACAACTAGCGAATCTTCTTGTGGAATACGATCTATTGGCATTGGTTTATTACTTGCGATAGCAACTATAACAGTTATAATAACTATTAATATAACAATTACTATAATTCCATAAATTATTTTTTTATTTTTCATATTACACCTATTTTTCAATATAACCACTTGTTTTTTTCGTATACATATCATCCGTTATTGATTTATATCTTTCGCCATCATATTCATCGGTAAATCCATTATATGCTTTATATATTTCATTAGTTTCAGTATCGTAAACTCTTTCGTATCCTAAAGTTGCATCACTTTGTTTTTGACTAATTATATCAAAAGATTTATTTCTTTTATTCCATGAATCCATTATTCCATCACTTATTTGATTACCTATTGCTCTAATTTGCTGAAAGTTCTTCATTACAGTATCTTGTTCGTTATTAAATCCATTTATAAATGTATCAGTAAATGAAAGTGAAGAACAAATAGTATTTAGTGTTTCCTCCCAATCAATAAATTCATCTTTAGGAGCAGTAATAAAAATTGCATCATATACATTTAAGTATTGTATATCTATTTGTTTACCTGACATTATATTTTCATATACATAATATGAACCTACATCATATACATAAGCTGTAAAAATTCCTTCGCATTCTTTTCCATTTGCATCTTTAAAGGTTGCTCTAAGCATATCTCCACCTAAACTTCCTTTACCTAAGTTTTCACTTACAGTAAAATCATTTAATGTTGGAAATGTAAATGCAGCAGTATTATTTAGAGTACCTAAATCATTAAAAATTTTGTAAAATCCTTCTGTATCTTTAGTAGCTATTACACTATTTTTAGCAAATGGATTATTAGGATAATACTTTTGTTGCCATTTTTTAGCATCTTCTGATTTATTATACCCTTCTGTTTTCATATTAAAGAAAAACTGATAAGCATCATTATTTGGATCATATACTTTAATTGTATAATGAATATAATCTCCTATTGTATCAACTTTCCATCCCTTAGGTTTTTTAATAGAAAATTCATTTGTTGTATAATCTTCTAACACTATTTTACTAACTTCATTTTTTCTTATTTTAACTTTATCTTTATTTGTTACATTTTTAATTATATTATCCCCACCTTTAAATATCTTTGGAATAACAAATATGCCAAGTAATAAAATAATTACTATTGACATCACAATTATTATAATATTTTTTCTATCTTTCATACTTACTTATCTCCCTTTATATTTTCATTATATCAAAATCATATATATTAAATAGTAACTTGCCAAACTTATCAATGATTTTTCTGACAAGTTTTTACTTAAGATTATTTATATAGTATAATTATTTTAGAGGTGAAAATATGAGCTTTAAAGATATATTAAATGAATACTTAGAGAAAATTAATTGTAGTTCTAAAGAATTATCAAATGTTTCTAACATATCAGAATCTGTTATAAGTAGATATAGAAGTGGTGAAAGAACTCCAAAGGAAAATAGTGAACAAATTAATAAATTAATAAACGCGATTTATGAGTTAGCAAATAATAAGAATATTAAAATTGATAAAAAAGAAATTGAAGGAAAGTTAAATAAATCTATCACAAAAGAAAATAACTTTGATTATGATTCATTTAGTAAAAATTTTAATGAATTAATAAATATTCTAAAAATAAATATTAATGATATATCTAAATTTATTGCATTTGATTCATCACATATTTCTAGAATTAGATATGGAAAAGCAAGACCATCTGATCCTATTGCTTTTAGTAAAAAAGTATGTGAATATATTGGATATAAATATACAGATAATGATAGTAAAAAAAAATTATGTATTATTTTAAATTGTGAAGAAAAAGAAGTATTTGATGAATTATATAAATTTCTTACAAATAATAGTAAAAACTCTAAAAACTACATTAATGACTTTTTAAATAATCTTGATGATTTTAATTTAAATGACTTTATTAAAGCTATTAAGTTTGATAAATTAAAAGTTCCAACTATTCCATTTTATAAAACAAAAAGTAAACACTATTATGGTATTGAAGAAATGAAAAAAGGAGAAATTGATTTCTTTAAAAATACAATTTTTTCTAAAGAAAATAATGATATATTCATGTGTAGTGATATGCCTATGGAAGATATGGCAGAAGACATTAATTTTGGAAAAAAATGGATGTTTATGATTGCGATGAGTTTAAAAAAAGGATTACATTTAAACATTATTCATAATTTAGATAGACCATTTAATGAAATGATGCTTGGACTTGAAAGTTGGATTCCTATCTATATGACTGGACAAGTATCTCCTTATTATTTAAAAGATGTTAAAAATAATATTTATAATCATTTAAATTATGTATCTGGTACTTGTGCATTAGAAGGAGAATGTATAAAAGGATTCCATAATAAAGGAAAATACTATTTAACAACAAATAATAAAGAAATAAGTTATTATAAGGAAAAATCAAATCTACTTTTAAAAAAAGCTAATTCACTTATGGATATATATACTATTGATAATAAAAATTCTTATAATATATTTTTAAATAATGATTATAAAACTCATTCTGACAGAAAAAGATATTTATCTAGTTTACCACTTTTCACTATGAGTAATTCATTACTAAAAAAAATACTTAAAAGAAACAATTTAAATGATAACGAAATAAAAGAAATAATAGAATATAAAAAAAATGAGGAAAAAATCATAACAGAATTATTAAATAAAAATGTTATTACTGATAATATTTATATTGAAACAAAAGATGATTTTATTAATAATGAAATATATCTTAGTCTTGAAAATTTATTTACAGATAAAAAAATAAAATATGAATATAATGAATATTTAGAGCATTTAAAAGAATTAAAAAATTTTAAA
>ERZ1034901.2305-NODE-2305-length-12221-cov-9.585073_pt1 | contig 12221 bp, 8 predicted proteins | sample MGYA00520628_ERZ1034901 | MGnify/ENA primary metagenome ERZ1034901 (study PRJEB33766, sample SAMN09781783) | gut metagenome | biome: gut microbiome | host: Homo sapiens | place: Madagascar | study: EMG produced TPA metagenomics assembly of the PRJNA485056 data... | reverse complement strand
ATACTATATATATTATAATGTATAAGCGTGAGGGTTAAATCAGCGTCAGCGTGTAGATATAAATCACCGCTGCCGGGATTGCCATGAGGGAAGAGTCGAATCGGTCGAGCATTCCTCCGTGTCCGGGAAGGATGTTGCCCGAGTCCTTGATGCCCACGGTGCGCTTGAAGAGCGACTCAACGAGATCGCCCCATGTGCCGAAGAACACCACAACAAGACCCAGTCCCATCCATGCTGGCACCGACATTGCCAAGCCTTCAGCCACGTCATGCATGCCTGAATTCTCATACCAACCTATGGCTGTAGCCACGATGAGAACGAGAATGCCGCCTCCGATGCTGCCTTCCCAGCTCTTTCCAGGAGACACTCGCGGGAAGAGCTTGTGCTTTCCGAAGAGCGATCCGGAAAGATAAGCGCCGGTGTCGTTGGTCCAAAGGAAGATGAAGACGCTCAGCGGAATCAGGTAATTATAGTAGACCATATCGCCGATGCCGCGGAATGCCAGCACGTTGAGAGTGGCAAACGGCAAGGCAATATACATCTGCGAGAGCATGGTGTACGCCCAATTATTGATGGAATTGGGCGCCTTGGTGTAGAGTTCGGAGATGAACATATACACTACGGTGAGCAGATAGGGAATGAATACTGCCGAGGGTACGATGCCAGAGCAGTAGCCAGCCATGCCGAGGAAGAAGTAGACGGCTGCAACGGTGGAGAGGAAGCGGTTGACGCTTACGTTCTCAATATTGTTGACAATGCCCGTAAACTCCCATACGGTCAGTCCGGTCACCAAGGCGAAGAGGAATATCATTGCCTCCGGCCTCAGGAAACACGTCACCACAGCCGCTACAAAGAAGACGCCTGTGATGGCTCGTGTTATAAGATTTTTCATTTTGTCGCTCATAATGGCTATGCGTTTTGATTAGTTTCGTCGTCCTTGTTGTCAGACTCTGTGTTGTGGTTGTCCTTGACAGAAGCCTCATGCTCAGCCTGTGCCTGACGCACTTCCTCAGGCATATCCTCCAGTTTCGGCGTGTTGTCCTCGATGATTTCCTCCGAACGGCTTACCCATGGACGCTTTCCGAAGATGCGTTCCACGTCCTCTGCGAAGATCACCTCACGCTTGATGAGAAGTTCAGCCAGCTCGTTATGTCCCTCGCTGTGCTCCTTAAGGATGGCTTTGGCGCGTGCATACTCGTCATTAATCATCTTCAGCACCTCGTCGTCGATTGTCTTTGCAGTGGTCTCCGAGTAAGGACGCTGGAACTGATATTCATCGTTATTATAGTAGCAGATGTTCGGCAGGCGGTCGCTCATACCGGCGTATGCCACCATTCCGAATGCCGACTTAGTGGCACGCTCGAGGTCGTTCATGGCTCCAGTGGATATATGACCGGTGAAGAGTTCCTCAGCGGCGCGTCCTCCGAGCAATGAGCACATCTCGTCAAGCATCTGCTCCTTGGTGGTAATCTGTCGTTCTTCAGGCAGATACCATGCGGCGCCCAATGCACGACCACGCGGTACGATGCTCACCTTGACGAGCGGATTGGCGTGTTCGCAGAACCATGACACAGTGGCGTGTCCAGCCTCGTGAAGGGCAATGGTGCGCTTCTCGTCGTTGGTCATCACCTTTGTCTTCTTCTCCAGACCGCCGATGATGCGGTCCACGGCGTTAAGGAAGTCCTGCTTGCCCACGGTCTTGTTGTTATGACGTGCGGCAATGAGGGCAGCCTCGTTGCAGACATTGGCGATATCAGCACCGGAGAATCCCGGAGTCTGACGTGAAAGGAAGTCGATATCTACGGTCTCGTCAATCTTTACCTTTCTGAGATGCACCTGGAAAATCTCCTTACGCTCGGTAAGGTCGGGCAGATCCACATTGATCTGACGGTCGAAACGTCCTGCACGGAGCAGCGCCTTGTCGAGCATATCAGCACGGTTGGTGGCAGCAAGGATGATAACACCGCTGTTGGTGCCGAATCCGTCCATCTCGGTAAGCAGCGCGTTAAGCGTGTTCTCACGCTCGTCGTTGCCACCCATTGACGGGTTCTTGCTACGTGCACGTCCTACGGCGTCAATCTCGTCGATGAAGATAATGCACGGCGACTTTGCCTTTGCCTGACGGAAGAGGTCGCGAACGCGGCTTGCACCAACGCCGACGAACATCTCGACGAAGTCAGAACCGCTCATTGAGAAGAACGGTACGCCAGCCTCTCCAGCCACAGCCTTCGCCAGCAACGTCTTACCTGTTCCCGGAGGGCCTACGAGCAATGCTCCCTTAGGAATCTTTCCTCCGAGGTCAGTGTATTTCTGCGGCTCCTTAAGGAAGTCTACAATCTCCTGCACCTCCTGCTTGGCTCCAGCCTGTCCGGCTACGTCCTTGAACGTAATGCCAAGGTCGTTGCCCTTCTCATACATCTGAGCCTTTGACTTTCCGACGTTGAAGACGCCTCCGCCTCCTCCGCCACCGCCCATGCGGCGCATCATAAAGATCCAAAGCACAACGAAGAAGAGTATCGGTCCGAAGGTGTAGAACAGTGTCATGAGTCCGGAATTAGAGTCCATCTCATAGCTGTAATCCACAATCTTGCGATCTTTAAGCGCATTAGCGAGATACGTATCGAGCGCGTCTGGCGAACCATAAGTGACGCTTACGCACGGATGTGCACCCACCTGCTGGGCTGTTTTGCCGAAGACATCGCGTATGTTCTTCTGTCGAACATACATGCGCAGGGTGCTTTTGTCCTTATTGACCACCACTTTCTCGGCGTAGCCTTTGTCCACGTATGTCTTAAACTTCGTATAAGTGGCTTCTTGATCGGGTGTGACACCCCCAAGGAACGATGTGCCACCGTCCGTGAAGAAGAGTATGGCAAGCAAGAGGATGATGACAGTGTAAAGCCAGTTCATATTGAACTTGGGCATCTTCGGCTGCTTGTCTCCTCCGGGATTGTTGTTATTGTCCATGTTTTACTGTTAAGAAGTTTTATTTATCACATGAAAAAACTCATGCCGTATGGCTTTCTGCCGCCCTATAATCAGTCTATGTTGGGCACCTCAGTGACGGCAGCGTCCTGCCAAAGGTCCTCGAGGTTGTAGAAATTGCGTGCCTCAGGTATGAAGATATGTACGAGAACGTCTCCGTAATCCATGCCCACCCAGTAAGCCTGCGGCAGACCGACTACGTTAATAGGCTTCTCGCCGGCATCGATACGTGCTGTCTCGCTCACAGAATCGGCGATGGCTTCCACCTGCGAAGGCGACGAACCTTGGCAGATTACGAAGTAGTTGGCGATGGAGCCGTCCACCTCACGAAGGTCAGCGATTACGATGTCTTGTCCTTTCTTCTCTTGAATACCCTTGACTATTGCGTCAACGAGCTTGTTCTTTGTTTCCATTCAGATGTCTGTTGATTATTCGTTAAAAAAATGGCAGGCAGGGAACGCTATTGACGCTTTGTCAGATTGTTGCCCTACACACCTTATTATTATACTAATTTAAAGACTACAAAGTTAATGCTAATTATCTGAATTCCGACATAAAGGCAGTAAAATACCCATGTCTTTTATGTTTTTTTGTGTTATCTACGTTGAGATAACCAACCGTTACTTTTTAAAAATATTTCGTAAGTAATACTTTTTTGAATATTATTTCGTCTAACTGGATGTTTTCTCAAAAATTAGTTATAATTTTGCACTTGCTTAAAGCCTAAGAACGAATAACAAAACAAACCTCATACTAACAAATCTTGAAAACTAATGAGACATAACAAATTTTACCCCTGGATTGTTGTTGCTCTCCTGTGGGTTGTCGCCCTTCTTAACTACATGGACCGACAGATGCTCTCCACGATGCAGGAAGCCATGAAGGCGGACATTGCCGAGCTCAACAAGGCGGAAGCTTTCGGTGCGCTGATGGCTGTCTTTCTCTGGATTTACGGCATAGTAAGTCCGTTTGCAGGAGTGGTGGCAGACCGTGTCAGCCGCAAATGGCTCGTCGTAGGAAGCCTCTTCGTATGGTCAGCGGTGACATATCTTATGGGATATGCTACAGATTTCACACAACTTTATTGGCTCCGCGCGCTGATGGGCATCAGCGAAGCACTCTACATACCCTCTGCACTCTCACTCATAGCTGACTGGCATGAGGGCAAATCACGCTCACTCGCCATCGGCATCCACATGACCGGACTGTATGTAGGTCAGGCAGTCGGAGGTTTCGGCGCCACCATCGCAGCCACCTTCTCATGGCACAGCACCTTCCACTGGTTCGGAATCATCGGCATTGCTTACTCCGTGGTGTTGGCATTGTGCCTTATGGACAAGCGTAAGGAACAGCCGAAGGTCGCAGGACCCGAAATGCAGACGCCGAAAGAAAGCATCTGGCGCGGCCTTGCAGTGGTGTTCTCCACCTGGGCTTTCTGGGTGATACTCATCTATTTCGCCGTACCTAGTCTGCCAGGCTGGGCTACAAAGAACTGGCTGCCGACACTCTTCGCCACCAATCTTGACATTCCGATGTCCGAAGCTGGTCCGATGTCAACCATCACCATAGCCGCCAGCTCGTTCATTGGCGTAATCGTGGGAGGCATTCTGTCTGACAACTGGGTGAAGCGCAACATACGCGGACGTATATATACGAGTGCCATCGGACTGGGAATGACCATTCCTGCCCTTGTGCTCCTCGGTTTCGGACATAGCGTCATCGCCATCGTCGGAGCCGGACTGTTCTTCGGAATGGGCTTCGGTATGTTCGATGCCAACAACATGCCCATCCTCTGCCAGATTATCCCTGCCCGTTATCGTGCCACAGCTTACGGCGTAATGAACATGGTGGGCGTATTCGCAGGAGCTGCCGTTACGCACATCCTCGGCAAGTGGACAGACGGAGGCAACCTCGGACTTGGCTTCGCCATTCTCGGATGCATCGTGCTCCTCGCACTCGTGCTCCAACTTTCGTGCCTGCGCCCCACAACCGACAACATGGAGTAATCCACGGGCAATAATAAAAACAGACAACTATTCGTACATAATAATATAGTTAAACAACAAACTAAATAAAAAAGTGAAAACTATGGAAAAGATCATCGGACTTATTGACGCTCCTTTCACACCGTTCCATCCCAACGGTGATGTCAATCTCGAACCCATCGAGGCTTATGCAAAGATGTTGCAGAAGAACGGTCTCAAGGGTGTGTTCATCAACGGATCGTCAGGTGAGGGCTATATGCTCACCACCGAAGAGCGTATGCAGCTGGCTGAGCGCTGGGTGTCTGTAGCTCCAGAGGGATTTAAGGTGATTGTGCATGTGGGCAGCTGCTGCCTGCGTGAGAGCGTGCGCCTTGCCGAACATGCCCAGAAAATCGGTGCATGGGGTATCGGTTCGATGGCTCCTCCATTCCCGAAGATCGGCCGCATCGAGGAACTCGTCGAGTACTGCGAGACCATCGCAAAGGCTGCTCCTGAGCTGCCCTTCTATTATTATCACATCCCCGCATTCAACGGCGCATTCCTTCCCATGGTTGACCTGCTGAAGGCTGTAGACGGACGCATCCCCAACTTCGCCGGCATCAAGTATACATACGAGTCGCTGTATGAATACAACCAGTGCCGTCTCTATGGCGGTGGCAAGTTTGACATGCTCCACGGACAGGACGAGACCATCCTCCCCAGCCTTGCACAGGGCGGCGCACGTGGCGGTATCGGCGGCACAACCAACTATAACGGTCGTGAGCTGACAGGCATCATCGAGGCTTGGAACAACGGCGACATCGAGACTGCCCGCGAGAAGCAGAACTTCTCTCAGGCTGTCATCAACGTCATCTGCCACTTCCGCGGCAACATCGTAGGCGGAAAGCGCATCATGAAGCTTCTCGGATTCGACCTCGGACCTAACCGTGTGCCGTTCCGCAACATGACTGACGATGAGGAAGCACAGATGAAGAAGGAACTGGAGGAAATCGGTTTCTTCGAGCGCGCCAACAAGTTCTAATGCGCCAACAACATTAAAAACAACAAATCAGAAATGAACGTAAAAGAATATATCCAGTCGTGGGCAGACTCCTACAAGAAGGACCTCACCGAGAACATCATGCCGTTCTGGATGGAGCATGGATGGGACCGTGAGAACGGAGGTGTCTACACTTGTGTGAACCGTGACGGCTCGCTGATGGACTCCACCAAGTCGGTGTGGTTTCAGGGACGCTTCGCCTTTATATGCGCTTTCGCATACAACAACGTAGAGAAGAACCAGGTGTGGCTCGACGCTGCCAAGTCAACGCTCGAATTTATCGAGAAGCACTGCTTCGACGAGAAGGGACACATGTATTTCTCTGTAACTGCTGACGGACAGCCGCTCCGCAAGCGCCGCTATGTCTTCTCAGAGACATTCGCCTCGATAGCAATGTCTGAGTATGCTCTTGCCACAGGCGACCAGCACTGGGCACAGCGTGCGCTCCAGATTTTCGAGGACATACAGCGCTTCCTCAACACTCCGGGCTTCCTGCCCGAGAAGTTCGAGCCGAACGTGCAGCTCCAGAGCCACAGCATCATCATGATTCTCATCAACGTGGGTTCGTGCATCCGCAAGGTGGTGAACGATCCGAAGCTCACAGCACAGATTGACGAGTCGATAGCGAAGCTCAAGAAGTACTTCATCCACCCCGAATTCAAGTGCTTGCTCGAGACAGTAGGCATGAACGGCGAGTTTGTCAACACCAACATGACACGTACCATCAATCCGGGTCATTGCATCGAGACCGTATGGTTTATCATGGAGGAGGCAAAGCTCCGCGGTTGGGACAAGGATATGCTCGACATGGCGCTCACCATCTTCGACTGGTCTTGGGACTGGGGATGGGACAAGGAGTACGGCGGCATCATCAACTTCCGCGACTGCCTCAACCTGCCTTCGCAGGACTATTCGCAGGACATGAAGTTCTGGTGGCCGCAGTGCGAGACCATCATCGCATCGCTCTACGCTTATCTCGCAACCGGCGACGAGAAATATCTCTATCGCCACGAGCGCATCAGCGAGTGGACTTACGCTCATTTCCCTGATCCGGAGTACGGCGAATGGTATGGTTATCTCCACCGCGACGGAACAGTGGCACAGCCCGCCAAGGGCAACCTCTTCAAGGGTCCGTTCCACATTCCGCGTATGATGATCAAGAGCTACATGCTCTGTCAGGAGATTCTCAAGAAACTTGAGGAAAAGTAAAATTCTTTATATAGTATTCAGTGACGAGTGGATTGTGGGGAATCCTGCCATGCGAATGGCATGATTCCGTCACTTTCCACTTTTTTTGTATAAGCTAATGAGAAATTTCGTTATATCAACGTTGCTCCTTCTGTCCGTCCTCACGTCAGCGCAGAGCGTTCGCAATGTCTTCGGCTTCCCTGCTACGGAACCGGGCTATTCGCTTGGCGTATCGGCATGTTACGCAGGACAGATAGGCGACTATATTGTGATGGCTGGAGGATGTAATTTCCCCACGCCGGGCAACAAGACTTACTATGCCGGCATCTATGCCGCGCCCCTTGACAACGCTGTTCTCCACTGGCAGCTTGTGGGATTCCTGCCCGAACCGGCTGCTTACGGAGCCACCATCGCAAGCGGTGACAGCCTCCTGTTCGTCGGTGGCAACAACAACGATCACAGCCTCAACACAGTCTATAGCATACATCTGAATGCCGATGGCGACCGTGCCGAAGTGCGCCGAATGGCTGACCTGCCTTGCACGGTGGACAACATGGCGGCTGCCATCGACCGCGGAAACGTGTATATAGTGGGAGGAAATCAGAACGGCAAGCCTTCAGCAGGAGTATTAACGGCTGACATCAAGACTGAGAATTACGTATGGTCCGATCTCTGCACGATGCCTTCTTCGCCGCGTGTGCAGCCCGTCTGCGCTGCCAACAACGGCAAGCTGTATGTATGGGGTGGCTTTTTCGCAGACGGCGAGAAGAGTGTGGTAAGCACCGACGGCGTATGCCTTGACACCACCGTGCCCTATACGGACAAGGCATGGAGGTCCTTAGAAGGTCCCCGTTCGGCAAAAGGCGAACCGATGACTCTCTCCGGCGGTGTGGTATGGACCGACGGCAACAAAGTGTTTGCCACGGGTGGCGTCAATAAGGACATCTTCTTAGACGCCATAAGCGGCAGATATGAGCGCATCAAGAAGGCAGACTATCTGCTTCAGCCTATAGAATGGTATAGCTTCAGCGGCAATCTCTACGAACTGGACCTCGTAACGCAGAAATGGAAGCCCACGCGTTTTGCGGATAAGGCGCTGGCAAGAGCCGGTGCAATGGCAGTCCCCACCACGCTCGGCACCTTCTATATAGGCGGCGAGCTGAAGCCGTCAGTACGCACACCGCAGATTGTATTGATTCCCTGAAGATTATATATCCATTAGCGATGGGTTGCTGCGGAAGGCAGGGCTTTGACAAAAACCTGACTCCACAATCCGCTTATGGGCGCAAATCCTAACGGATTTAAATAAAAGGCTTTACATTAGGTCTTACGAGAACAAGTTCTCGACAACCTAATGTAAAGCCTTTTATTTATGCACAGCACGCGCCCATAATCGGAAAAACATATAAAAACACAAGAGGGTGCAAAACTAATAAGATGAGAAGAAAAGGCTAACCGTAGGAGGTGCGGGCATTAGCTTTCCGCTATGCGCCGCGGCTCCTACAGTTTGCTTTGTCAATCATTGACTTTAGCTCAAGTTCTTACTTATGACTTTCTTGTGTTTTGAAAGGTTTTTGTCTAAGCCCTGCCTAAGCAAGAACTCTCAATTCTCAAACCTCAACTCTCAACTGAACAGACTCACTTCGCCTCAAACTCTCCGCCTGTTATCTCACCGAGCGTATAGTCGCGGAACATCATGTTGTATCCGCCCTTTATTTCAGACTCCTCATAGAAGAAGGCGATGTGCTTGTTGCGCATCTGCTCCATTGTGGAATAGGCAGAATCGGTGTTGCTCACGCGGAAAGCCTTCCATCCCGACTGGAAGCATGCGGGAGAAGCATAATCAGCTGCAGACGCCAGTTCCTTATAGTAGATGCCAACATAGTTGCGCTTGCTGTCCATCGGCACGGAGAAGAGGAGGACGTTGGTCTTCTTGCCGTCCGACTTGCGCACAGCCTTCACCATCAGCACCTCACCGTTACACATAGCCGACTTATACTGCTTGTCCAACATCACCGACTCCTGCCACTTGCCCTCAGCCTTCTTGGCATTGTCATACTTGAAGATGTTGAATATTCTGCCCTCACCACGCTGATAACGGCTGCAGAGAAGAAGGTCGCCATTGGGCAGTTCCACAATCTTAGCCTCATCGCCATAGAGCGCAGGACGTGCCTCTGCCCCACCGAGCGGCAGCCAGTTGCGACCGAAGTCGTCCGAATAGAGCACCACGTTGCCCACGTTCGTACACAACGCCGAATAGATGCGATAATACTTGCCAGCCTTCACCTTGCTGCTCTGGCAGATTCTGCCCGAGGTGAAGAACAGTTTATGCACGGCACCGTTCATGAGCTTGTATATCTGGTCTGTGATTTCCTCACCCTCCCAGTTTATGCCATCCTTGCTGTAATAGCGTCCCACGCGGTTGGGATTTTCAAGCGTCGACTGCCAATACCACACGTTTCCTGAAGCGCACATCATCATCATCTCGCCCGTCTTGCGGTCGGTCACCACAGCGGCGTCGCCATGAGCGACGTCGAAAGGCACATTCGTGCCGCCGCCTTTCACGACAGTATGCTCCTCGCTCCACGTCTTGCCGTTGTCCTTACTGCGCTTTGCCACCACGTCGATGACGCCGCCACCCACATCCGTGCGGCACGGACGGAAGTCGCTGAAAGCAAACACGCTGCCGTCCTTGGCGTTTACTATGGCAGGAATGCGATAACAGGTGTCCGTAGAGTCGCTCTCGAACAGTACGGTCTGGGCTGAAGCATTGGAGGAGAAAAGAGTGGCAGCAAACACAGCAGCCAACAGGGACATTTTACTTTTCATACAATTTCTTATCTTTTGTTTTAGTGATTATAAAGTTTGTTATTACTGTCTTTACGTTTGTAGTTATCGGATAAACAAAAGTAATCAAAAAACTTCAATTAACAGGCTTTCAGAGAGCAAAACATTCCTTACCTTTGCATTATATATAAACCTAAGGACGACATACAGACCATATTATGACACTAAAACAAATCAAATCTCAGAAAACCGTATCCATACTGTTGATGGCTTTGTTCTGCCTCACCACCCTACAACTCCCAGCTGCAGCCAAGCGCAAGAAAGGCGCTGCACAGCCTGTGCGCGTGGCTTGCGTGGGCAACAGCATCACTTACGGCACGGGCATAGCCGACCGCGAACACTTCTCTTATCCCGTTCAGCTGCAACAGATGCTGGGCAACGGATATGTGGTGGGCAACTTCGGAAAGCCGGGCGCCACGCTTCTCTATAAAGGTCATCGTCCATACGTGGAGCAGCCGGAATTCAAAGAGGCGCTGCGCTTCAAGGGCGACATCGCCGTCATTCATCTCGGCATCAACGACACCGACCCGCGCAACTGGCCCAACTATCGCGACGAGTTTGTGAAGGACTATCTCTCCATTATGGACTCGCTGCGTGCCGCCAATCCCAAGGTGCGCTTCATACTGGCTCGCATGACGCCCATCGCAGACCGCCATCCGCGCTTCCAGTCGGGTACGAAGCAATGGCACGACGAAATACAGACTGCCATCGAAACCGTGGCACGCATAAGCGGAGCCGAACTCATCGACTTCCACGAACCGCTCTATCCCTACCCCAACCTCCTCCCCGACGCCATCCATCCCAACTCCGAAGGCGCCGGCATACTTGCCAAGACCGTCTACGGCGGCATCACGGGCAATTACGGCGGACTGAGCATGTCGTCGCTCTACGCTGACTACATGGTTTTGCAGCGCGACGTACCGCTCGACATTCACGGAACAGCCAATACGGGCGAGAAGATAACCGTGGAGATCGGCGGTCAGAAAGCCGAAGCCGTAGCCGACAACCAAGGCAAATGGAGCGTCGTGCTCAGCCCAATGCAGGCAGCCGAAGACCTTACGCTCACCATCACAGCCGGCAAGCAGCGCAAGGTGTTCAGCCATGTAGCCGTGGGCGAGGTGTGGCTGTGCTCCGGACAGTCAAACATGGCTTTCATGCTTTGCCAGGCAGAAAGCGGCAAGGAGGACATTGCGGCGGCTGACGACCCGCAGCTCCGACTCTTCGACATGAAGGGACGATGGGAGACGTACGACGTGGCTTGGCCCGCCTCATGCCTCGACTCGCTCAACCACCTGCAGTATTTCCACGAGACCACGTGGCAACCGTCCACTCCCGCATCTGCCTCACGCTTCTCTGCCGTGGGCTATTATTACGGCAGAATGCTGCGCCAGAAGCTCGGCGTACCCGTCGGACTTATATGCAACGCCGTGGGCGGAGCGCCGACGGAAGCATGGGTGGACCGCAACTCGCTGGAGACTTCGTTCCCCAACATCCTGCGCAGCTGGCTTCAAAACGACTTCATACAGGACTGGGTGCGCGGACGTGCAGCCAAGAATCTCACCAACGACCAGACCAAGCTCGGTCGTCATCCCTACGAGCCTTGCTATCTCTACGAGAGCGGCATCCTGCCCCTGCAGCGCTATCCCATCAAGGGCGTGATATGGTATCAGGGCGAGTCGAACGCGCACAACAAGGACGCTCACGCCAAGCTGTTCAGCCTGCTCGTCAACGGATGGCGACAGAACTGGAACAATCCCGACATGCCCTTCTACTTTGTGCAGCTCTCAAGCCTCAACCGTCCGTCATGGCCGTGGTTCCGCGACAGCCAGCTGCGTCTTATGAAGGAGATTAGCAACACGGGCATGGCAGTTTCGTCGGACCATGGCGACTCGCTCGACGTTCATCCGCGATGCAAGCAACCGATTGGCGAACGTCTTGCACGCTGGGCTCTTGCCAAGACTTACGGACAGGACATCACTCCCTCCGGTCCCGTCTTCAGCTCTGTAACGCATCAGGCTGACGCCCTCATCGTCAGCTTCCTCTACGCCGACGGTCTGCAGACCTCCGACGGCAAAGCCCCGTCATGCTTCGAGATAGCCGAGGAGGACGGACTCTTCCAGCCTGCCACCGCCACCATCGAAGGCAACACGGTCCGCCTCACCTCCCCCACCATCAAG
>ERZ1034901.2304-NODE-2304-length-12221-cov-12.448956_pt1 | contig 12221 bp, 25 predicted proteins | sample MGYA00520628_ERZ1034901 | MGnify/ENA primary metagenome ERZ1034901 (study PRJEB33766, sample SAMN09781783) | gut metagenome | biome: gut microbiome | host: Homo sapiens | place: Madagascar | study: EMG produced TPA metagenomics assembly of the PRJNA485056 data... | reverse complement strand
GGAGGGCTTACACAGGCCAGTTATAATGATGGGACATGGGCGGAACGCCTCCCTTGACGATAGTGATCTTTCACAAAAATTATACCACATCTAGCGGTTGCAAAACAGTTAAGGTTATGTTACAATAAGCACACAAATGAAACGCTTGTTCTAACGCAGGAATTTGGATGGAGGAAAGGAAGCATGACGGAACAGGTACACTTGAGACAAAACGAAAACTGTGGTACAATGATCATGGCGCTGCGGGAGAAATTTCTTTCTGCCGTGGCAACGCTGACAAAAGAGGAACAGATCAAATTGTGGAAGGAGCTTGAAAATGATGGAACTATCAAACCCGAAAATCCTGATCGCGTCTGACGGGGACAAGACGTATGTCATTGTAAACGGCCTGCCGATCCGCTGCGAAGAATTCAAATTTTACGCTGATGGATGCGACGTATCTTTCAGCATTGAAAAAGCCCACGCCGGGAACCTGTTTACCGAGAAGCAGTTCCTTGATTTCATCGAAAACAATTTAGGGTATAAATTGTGTGCCGAATGACAGCCATTCTTTGATGGCGTCTGCCGTCTTATTTTCCATATAAATAATGGCCTTGTCCGTCAAATAAATGTTACCCAAAAGGTCAACTCGAATAAATCCCGCGTCTTTCAGCTCTTTCCGATTGTCCATCACAAATTCACTGTAAGGCTGAAGAGACGCAGCCTGCGCTTTCTTTTCACCCGCGTTTAATCTCTGGCAATACTCACGGTAGAGTGTCGCCAGAGATTTCTTTGCGCTTTTGGTCAATTCAATCGCCATGTTTACCTTCTCTTTTCCTCTTGATCTGGAACAGCTTCCAGATGGCGTTATCCAGTTGGTCTATCGTCCAGTTTTCAGCCTGCTTTTCCCAATCTTCATAAGATGGTACAAATTCGCGCTCACTGGTTTCAGTGGGCGCTTTTTCTTTTTCCATCTTGCTCTCAAGTAGCGCGTTTACAAGATCAATGTCGGCCTGTTCCACCAGAATTTCTTCCGGCGTGGTTTGCAGCAGGACGCACATACGAGCGGCTTCTTCCGGGGATGGGAGATTGTTGCCGCGCTTTACTTCGCTTAACCATCGCTTGTGCTTTCCAACCATTTTAGAAAATGACGCGGCGCTCCAACTATTTGATGCAACCATTTTTAATATTGCGTCTACGTTCGGCTTAACTGTGGCTCTTTTTGGCATATTTACTCCTGAATAAATCGCAATGCAGCAGCTTTTACGTCATGTTCAAACTTTTCGTTTTCAACGGATATACGTCTATTGCGCTTGTGCTTGTTGTTTTTGATTACGTCAATTTTTCTTTTTTCTATTTCGCTGATTCTCTCTGCGAAATACTTGTTGTTTAAACCGCCGCGGCGAATCGCCTTTTTTAACCAAAATATGGCGTTGTCAAATTCCCACTCTTGCTCGTATAGCTTGGAAAACATATTGCATGTAAACGCAAAGCTTAACGATGCAAATTTGTCTAAAACTGTGAATGGTATTTCCTTTATTGATTCTTCGAAAGCACCAATCGCCGCAAGTCTAAAATCTGCGCCCTTGTTTGCAAGTGCATAAGCCACCGCAAATTTATCAAAAGCAGATTCCGAATTTCTATACTTTGTTACTGCGATTTCAAAAAGGACATATCGCGGTTTGTATGTTATTACATACGCCTCATTTACAAGCCCCAAAGCCTGATATTCCGCAGGGTACTTTGCTTTAACGGTAAATAGCACTTCTCTAATAACACCCGCTTCATGCTGCGAAAAACGAGTTAAATCATACTTATTGTTCAACGCAATAATGCTTTGTGATGAATCTTGCTCATATTGTTCTGGATAATAGACATACGGATTATCTGGCCCTTTAGGCCGCGCAAGAATTAAGTCAATATCTAAAAACATATCTACCCCAAAAAACAAAAGGAAATTTTGTGCAATTCTACAAAACTTACAAAATGGTCGCGTTTTACTTTACAACGCACAAAACGTACGCTATAATAGCCTTACAGAACTTGAAGCAGACAACAAAAAACCAAACCCCCATCGGAAATCTCCGTTTTGCGGGCTTATAGCCGATATTTTGTTGGCTGACACTTACATAATAGCGGTTGGTATAGCGTTTGTCAAGATAAAGTTCTGAACACTGAAAGGAGGGCTGAGAGCTTGGAATTAAGGGCACTGCGAGAAAACGCGGGTTTGAGCCAGAGCTACGTTGCGAAGAAGTGCAACGTGACTGTCGCCGCCGTGTCGAACTGGGAGAACCGCGCGAACGGCATCGCAAGGAAGTACCACAAGACGCTGGCAAGGCTTTACGGCGTGACGGTGGCGGACATTGAGGACGCTGTGCGGTGTACGGCGGAGGGACGGAAGAAGGAGGAGAAGTGAACTATCTTAACAATCCGGTTCTTATGAGCTGTTGCCCGCTTAATGACTTCGATGCGATCAATGTCGAGAAGCGCATTGTGCTGGAGGACACGGAAACCGAGAAGGCCATCGGCGTGGGCGAACAGCCTGAGCTTGGCAAGACGTACCAGTGCAAAGAAAAGTGGGTGCTGCTCAAGGGCTATTTTCCGGTTGGGTATTACGCAACAGAAGATCAGGCACGGGCCGCTTATGAAAAGCTTGTAAGCGAGTTCAACGAGCAGGGACGCGTTTTCTGCGTGAAATGATGAAACAAAGGAGAATGAATGATGAAGTACAGCAACCCCGAATATCAGGCGCTTGAACGGGAGTTTCTGGCCCGGACTGACGCGCTGTGCGAACACAAGAACCCGCTGGAATGCGATTGCAAGAACTGCCCGTGCCATGACCTGTGCGAGCAGCTGTGCAACTACTAAAGAAAGCGCCCTGCCCGGCATAGCAGACCGAACAGGGCAAATGGAAACACAATCCCTTGTGTTTGCCCTATTGTAACACAGGGGCGAAAGAAAGGCAAGAGACATGATCGAAACATTGAGTTTGAACCAGGCGGCGGAGTATTTGCGCGGCCACGGCTTTAAGATCGGAAACGTGGTGCTGGCAAACGGACTGGAACAAGGTAAGTTCGAGTTTGGCTTCTGCATCGTCAACGATCAGGGCCGACGGTCGTTCCAGATTTTCAAGACCCTGCTGGACAAATGGATCGAAGAAAGGACGGTGTGCGCGTGATCGCATACATCATGATTATCATCGGAGCGCTGACGGTCTCGGTGCAGTTCATGCGCCTGATCGACCGGCTGGAAGGGCGGCGGTGATCGGTGGAGACGTATCTTGAATTTCTCCGCTCCAAGATCGTGCTGGCCAGCGAAACGGGTTTTACGCTGCCGCCGGAGGAGATCAACCCGGCGCTGAAGCCGCACCAGCGGGATGCTGTTTTATGGGCGCTGCGGGGCGGCAGGCGGGCACTGTTTGAGAGCTTCGGTCTTGGCAAGACCGTGCAGGAGCTGGAGTTTTGCCATCAGGCGGTGCGCCGTGAGGGCGGAAAAGCCCTGATCGTGCTGCCGCTGGGCGTGCGGCAGGAGTTCACGCGGGACGCGGTGGAGCTGCTGCATTACACGGCACCGGAGTACATCACCAGCATGGCGGATGCGGACAGCGCCGCCGGAGATATCTTAATGACCAACTATGAACGGGTGCGGGACGGGGACATTGACCCCACGCGGTTCACGGCCGTGGCGCTGGATGAAGCGTCGGTGCTGCGCTCGTTCGGCAGCAAGACCTACCAGACGTTCCTGCCGAAATTTCAGGGCGTAAAGTACAAGCTGGTTTCCACGGCTACCCCATCGCCCAACCGGTACAAGGAGCTGATCCACTACGCCGGGTATCTGGAGATCATGGACACGGGACAGGCCCTGACACGGTTTTTCCAGCGGGACAGCACCAAGGCCAACAACCTGACGCTGTACCCCCACAAGGAAGATGAGTTCTGGCTGTGGGTGTCCAGCTGGGCGCTGTTTATCGGGAAGCCCTCTGACCTGGGCTATGACGACACCGGCTATGCGCTGCCGCCACTGGATGTGCGAACGCATATCGTGCGGGGCCGGTACGGCGAGGACGCTGACCGGGATGGCCAGTTCAAACTGATGCACGACGCGGCGGTATCGCTGGCGGAAGCGTCACGGGAGAAGCGGGAGAGCATTGACGAGCGTGTGGCCGTGGCGAAAGAGATCGTGGGCAGTGACCCGGAAGCGCACTTTATCCTGTGGCATGACCTAGAGGCAGAGCGCCACGCCATTTGTAAGGCCCTGCCGGATACCGTGGACATCTACGGCAGCATGGATTATGCCGAACGGGAGAAGCGGGTGATCGACTTCTCGGAGGGCCGCTGCCGGTTGTTTGCCACCAAAAAGAGCCTGAGCGGCAGCGGGTGCAACTTCCAACGCCATTGCCACAGGGCGATTTTCGTCGGTATCGACTATGAATTTAACGATTTCATTCAGGCGGTACACCGCATTTACCGCTTCCTTCAAGCGGAGCAGGTGGTGATCGACATTATTTACACGGCGGCGGAAGACCCCATTTACCGTGTGCTGATGGAGAAATGGAAGCAGCACGAGTACCTGCAAGGCAAGATGCGGGAGATCGTGCAGAAATACGGCCTGAGCGGTTCCGCCCAGACGGAGCGCATGGCCAGAAGCATAGGAGTGGAGCGCGTGGAAGTAAAAGGCAAAAATTACACGCTGGTGAATAACGACTGCGTGGAGGAAACGGCACGGATGGCCGAAAACAGCGTGGACATGATCCTGACCTCCATCCCGTTTTCCAACCACTACGAATATACCCCCAGCTATAACGACTTCGGCCACAACGAGGATACCCGCCGGTTCTTTGAGCAGATGGACTATCTCAGTCCTAACCTGCTGCGGGTACTGAAGCCGGGGCGCGTGTTCTGCTGCCACGTCAAGGATCGGGTGCTGTTCGGCAACGCCACCGGCATGGGAATGCCCACCATGGAGCCGTTCCACGCCATGTGCATCCGACATTATATGCAGCACGGTTTTGCCTATTTCGGCATGATTACGGTGGTCACGGATGTGGTGCGGGAGAACAACCAGACGTACCGGCTGGGCTGGACAGAGCAGTGCAAGGATGGCTCCAAGATGGGCGTCGGCTGTCCGGAGTACATTCTTTTGTTCCGGAAGCTGCCCACCGACCGGAGCAAAGCCTACGCCGACGAGCCGGTACATAAGACCAAAGAGGAATACACCCGCGCCCAGTGGCAGATAGACGCCCACGGGTACTGGCGCTCCTCCGGTGACCGGTTGGTGACGAAAGAGGAGATCATGGCCATGGACACCGGCAAGATCCAGGCGGCCTACCGCAAGTACAGCCGGGGCACGGTGTATGACTACGCAGAGCACGTCCGCATGGCAAAGGAGCTGGATGAGAATGGAAAACTGCCCGCCACCTTCATGGTGGTGGCGCCGGGGAGCTGGACGGATGAGGTATGGGACGATATCAACCGAATGCGTACCCTGAATACCACCCAGAGCCAGCGCCGCCAGCAGCTCCACGTCTGCCCCCTTCAGCTGGACATTGTGGACCGCTGCATCAACCGCTACAGCAACCCCGGCGACCTTGTATATGATCCCTTCGGCGGGATCGGCACGGTGCCGCTGGAAGCGGTCAAGGCAGGCCGGAAGGGCCTTGCCTGTGAGCTGAACAACGGCTATTTCCGGGACGCCGTGGGCTACCTGCAGGAGTTCGAGCGGGAGGACATGACCATTTCCCTGTTCGACCTGATGGGGGAGGTGTCGGGATGAGCGGCGAGAGACGCGCCTACCAAAAGGCGTATTACGAGAGCAACAAGCCTTACTTCGCCGCGTACCGCAGAGCAAATTCCGCGACGATTGCCCAATACGCCAGTTGGTACTATCGGGAGAATCAACGCCGGTATGCCGAAGAACAACGGTTTTTACAGGAAACCCGCATGCGTCTTGGCTGGTCTCAAGAGGCGGTTGCCCACTGCGTCGGCGTAAGTCAGGCAACCATCGCACGGCTGGAGACCGGTGCGCTGCCTCTTGGGACCTTCCGCAAGAAGGAAAAGCTGCTGAAGGTGTTGGGGGTGGAAGAATGAGCGTGATGATGGAGCGCCATGTAACGATTCCATGCCCTTGTACACCGGATTGCCCTGACCGGCGGGCTCTGTGTTTTTCTGTTTGCAAACCATATCTGGAATACGAGAAGTCTCGTAACGCCGGATATGAGGTGCGCAAGAAGTGCAAGCAAACGCAGAACGACGCATACGCCGGGATCAAGAAAGCAACAGACCGGGCAAGACGCGCAAAGCTTGCCCACGGAAAGAGGAGATAATATGGCACAAGTAAAAATCGACACGCAGGCGCTGCGTGATTGGCTGGCGTCAAGGCCGGAAACGCAGACGGAACTGGCGAAGCAGATCGGCCGAACCGGTAACGTTTGGTACAACGCCATTTCACGTGGTTCTATGAGTGAGACTGTTCTTGCGTTTGTCCGCAAGACATGGAATCTGCCGGACGATGCGTTTCTTCCTAAAGAGAAAACACCTGTCGTTCAGGGGGGGGGCATCCGGCTACCACCTGACGCTCTTCGTTCATCCGGACAAGCTTCGGTTCGGCGTTTCTTTCGGCGAGGAGGAGATCGTCTACGCATGGTCACAGATTCGCGGCGACAAGGAGCTGGATCTGATCAAGTCCATCAGTTATGCGGCGCACATGTGCTATAAGTTCGCGGAACAAAAGACGCTGAACGGATAGGAGGATCACATGTACCGATGCAATGAGACGGGGCGGGAGTTCGAACAGCCCGTCTATGACCGGGATTTCTGGGACAAGAATGACGGGGCGTATGTCTGCCCCTGCTGCGGCGACACCCATTATGACGAAATGTTTGAGTGCGACATCTGCCGCGCCCATGTGACGTGGGATGACGGGCACGTCGGCAGCAAGTACGAGAACCATTTTCTCTGCCCAGACTGCCGGAAGGTCGCTATTGTCAATCTGTTTGAGAAAGGCGCTCAGGAGCTGGGCGACACGGAAGAAGCTTGGTTGGACGATGTGCTGGATGGCAACAGCTGGGCGGATTTGAAGAAAGTTTATCGGGAGGTAAAGCATGTTTGAGAGCGGCGTGAGCCGATACATACAATCCACGGCCACGGTGTCGGTGTTCTTCCCTGTTGACCAGAAAGGCAACGCTTACATCTGCTGCGGCGTGTGCCGCTTCTACCGGCCCACCTCCAAGCGCTGTGCGCTGACGGAGGAGGTAATCCCGTGGCCGGACAAATACGTTGGGCGAGGATGCCCGTTGGAGGAGGTAAAAGATGGCGAACATCTATGAAAAAATCGCTGCCGTTATGCAGGACGTGCAGTATCTGGCGAAAGACGATAACGTCTCTTTTGGGCAGACCAATTACAAGGCGCTGTCCGAGGAGAAAGTGACGGTCATCATGCGGTCTGCCATGCTCAAGCACAAACTGGTGGTATTTCCCGTCGAGCAGAGCGCCACCAGAACCGGCAACATCACCCACGTTGACGTGAAATATCGCATTGTGAACATCGACGATCCGGCTGATTACATCGAAGTGGTGTCTTGTGGCGATGGCGCAGACACGCAGGACAAGGGCAGCGGCAAGGCCATGACATATGCTTTCAAGTACATGTGGCTGCGGACGTTCGCCATTCCAACCGGCGAAGACCCGGACAAAATCAGCTCCGCGCAGCTGGACGAAGAAGCCAAAAAGACCATTACCTGCGAGGGATGCGGCAAGAAGATCACGGCAAAGCGATTCAAGGGCGCGGAATATTCCGCCGCTACCATCGCACAGAACGCCGTGGAGGCTTACGGCCGCCGTCTCTGCTGGGACTGCATGAAGGCCGCACGGGCGTCGATGGAGAATGCCGATGGCTGATCTGGTCAATGAGATCATGGACAAGAGCCGGATGTTGGACGTTGCCATTTCCGAACTGAAGCGGCGCGGCCAGAAATACGCGGAAGCCGAACGAGACTACCGCGTGGCCCTTGCCAAGCAGATGCTTTTGGAGCGCGACAACGGCATGCCGGTGACGATCATTTCTGATATCTGCAAAGGCAAGACGGAAATCGCTACGCTACGGTTTAATCGGGATTGTGCCGAAGTACTTTACAAGTCCGCGATGGAAGCCATCAATTCCATGAAGCTTCAAATCCGGCTGATGGATTCGCAGCTTGACCGGGAATGGGGTGCGGCAAAGTGAGCACGCGCCGAAAATACCGCTACAAGGGCGAAGAGAAGTATTTGCCCGAGTGGGCCACCATCTACGGCATGGGCATTACCACGCTGCGCAAACGGCTTTCTGCCGGATGGTCGCTGCATGATGCACTGACAACGCCAATAAAGGAAAGGGCAAAGAATCTTCCGTCGCGTAAAGCAAACCATGTGGGCGAAAAGCACGGCATGTTGAAGGTCGTTTCCTTTGCCGGGCGGAACGCCAGCGGGGAACTGACCTGGAAGTGTAAATGCAAGTGTGGCGGAACGCGCATTGCCACAACGCGGATGCTGCGATACGTCACGCACTGCGGATGCCAGCGAAAAGGCAGAAGCAGGCGCAAGGGTGACGCACCTACACACGATCAACCGTGCTGGACGTGCAAGAACTATGTTGACGGGTGCAGCTGGGCGAGGAAGGAACACCTTCCCGTCAAAGGGTGGGACGCTACGCCGACCACCAAATATCAAGGCTATACACGTCGCGGAGAGTTGCTGTCTTATGACATCCACTATTGCCCGGAATACGTTTCGGACGGAACGGAGGGGAGAGGATGATGGCAGAACGCAGATGCTTCCTGTGTGGCAGGAATGACCCATCAGACCCATTGGAGCACCATCACATATTTGGTTCCGCGTACCGCAAGAAGAGCGAGAAATACGGACTCGTGGTCTATCTGTGCGGCAACAGGTGCCACCGGAATGGCAGGGGTGCGGTACACCGCAACGGAGACCAGATGCGCCGCCTGCGCCGCTACGGGCAGCTTAAAGCCATGCAGGAACAGGGATGGACGGAGGATGACTTCCGGCGAGAGTTCGGGAAATCTTATTTATAGGAGGGCTTATGACACAGTGCAACAGAATTCTGGAATACATGGAAACGGTAGGCCCCATCACACAGTTGGACGCCGCCCGTGAGTTTGGCTGCTACCGGCTGGGCGCGAGGATATGGGACTTGCGCCACGCCGGGCACGCCATCAGCAAGCGGACGGTGACGAACAAGAACCGATACGGCGAGAGCGTGAGCTTTGCCGAATACAGCTTGGAGGATAAGAAATGCTGAACAAAGTTTTCATCATGGGCCGGTTGACCCGCGATCCGGAGCTTCGGAGAACCAACAGCGGCACGGCGGTCACCAGTTTTACGCTGGCCGTTGACCGCGATTTTAAGAACGCAGACGGCACGAAGGAGACAGACTTTATTGATTGCGTCGCGTGGCGCTCTACGGCGGAGTTCGCGGCGAAGTACTTCACGAAGGGCCGCATGGCCATTGTAGAGGGCCGGTTGCAGATGCGCGACTGGCAGGACAAGGACGGCAACAAGCGCCGCAATGCGGAGGTCATTGCTGACAACGTGTACTTTGGCGACAGCCGTAGCGACAACGGCGGCCATCAGGCGGCGAAAGCGCCGGTCAACGTAGACGCGGAGGACTTCGACGAGGTCGATGACGACATGGACGATTCCTTGCCGTTCTGAGGTAGGTCATGGCAAAGAGCGGGATCGACTACTTTCCGCTTGATGTCGCATTGGACGCAAAGTTTGAACTGATAGAGGCAGAATTTGGCTTGACAGGATTTGGTGTAGTCGTTCACTTGCTGCAAGAGATTTACGGCAAGGCGGGTTACTACATTGAATGGACAGAGGAGGTTGCGCTTTTGTTTGCCCGCAAGGTCGGGTTGGGTGGGAGCGTCGTTTCCGAAATAATAGAGGCTTCTATCAGACGAGGGATGTTCGACAAAGAGAAATATGACAAGTACCATGTGCTGACCTCAAAGGGAGTGCAAAAAAGGTACTTTGAGGCAGTCAGCCGCCGTAAAGTTCTCAGCGTCGATTACAACATCCTTCTGGTTAATGTCGCCCAAACTTGCCCCAATGTAAACATTCAAGCCGAAAATGTCAACATTCTTTCAAAAAATGCTGACATCAAAAAACAAAGTAAAGTAGAGAAGAGTAGAGTAGAGAAGAGTAAAGAAGATATATGCGCGGAGCCGCAAGCGGCGTCCACGCCGCCTGTCGCCGAGCTTATTCTCAATGACGGAACGAAATATGCCGTTCAGGAGGCGGATGCGGTTCAGTGGGAAAAGCTGTACCCCAACGTCAACGTGCGGCAACAACTCCGGAACATGGCGGGCTGGTGTGATTCCAATCCGGCAAAGCGCAAGACACGCGGCGGCATCAAGAGGTTTATTACTTCGTGGCTTGCCAGAGAGCAGGATCGCGGCGGGAATTCTCAGAGAGGGGGCGGAAGCAATGGATGTGCAGGCAGTGATTCAAAACCTGCGAAAAAATGGGACATCCCGGGGATCATCGAGCTTTGATTGCCCGGTGTGCGAGGATCGCGGCTACATCGTAACGCGCAGTGAAAAGGGAGAGCTGATCACACGGGGCTGCCCCTGCCAGATCAAGAAAGACAACCTGCGCAGGATTGAGAAAAGCGGACTTTCTGGGCTTCTGAAACACTGCACGATGGAGACGTACCAGACCGTGGAGCCGTGGCAGGTACAGGCAAAGAAAGCGGCAGAGGCGTACATCGCCGATTGGCGCGGCAGGTGGTTTTATGCGGGCGGCAATCCCGGAAGCGGGAAAACGCACCTCTGTACAGCCATTTGTGGGGCGCTGATGGAATCCGGGCTGCCGGTGCGGTATCTGCAATGGAGGTCGGACATCCCGGCCATCAAAGCGAAAATCAACGACGCGGAGGCATATACAGACGCCGTTCAGCCGCTAAAGGATATTAGGGTGCTGTATATTGACGATTTCCTCAAGGGCAGCGTGACGGAGGCTGACCGGAATATCGCGTTTGAAATTTTGAACGCAAGATATGTCAAGCCGGACTGCGCGACGATTATCAGCTCTGAGCGGACGATTACGGACATCCTGGACTGGGATGAGGCGGTAGGCTCTCGCATTGCCGAACGGGCAAGGGGATGCATCGTGTCCGTAGCGGGTAATGGGAAGAATTGGAGGCTACGATGACATTTGACCAGGCTAACCAGATACATACCAAGCGCCTTTGCCCCGTGTGCATCGGCGAGTTGGAGAAGGACAACAACATCGTTCAGCCCACGCGGGAACAGCGCTTTGACCCGTCAAAAGACCGGTGGGAGCCTGGTATCTGCCAGCGCTGCGGAAAACAGCGCAGGCTGACGAAGGAGCGGCGCTATATCCTCAACTACGAAGGATTTCGGGAAAGGGGCCTGCATGAGTAAATACAAGGCGAAAAAGGCCACGCGCGGCAATCTGACGTTTGATTCCCAGGCAGAAGCGCGGCGGTATGACGAATTGGTTTTGCTTCTGCGTGCCGGTCAGATCCGGAACTTGCAGTTGCAGAAAACGTACTGCTTGCAGGAGCCGTTTACTGGGTCTGATGGGAAGCGGGTTCTTGGTGTGGACTACAAGGCGGATTTTGACTATGAGCGAAAAACCGCGCCGGACAGGTACGGTAACGTTTATTGGCTCCACGTCACCGAGGACGTGAAGGGGGTAAGGACTGAAAGCTACTCTATCAAGGCCCGAATGTTCCACGCCAGATATGGCTATGCCATTACGGAGATTTTAGCAAGAAGATGTCGATAAGGAGAATGAAAAATGAAAGCTTTCAAGGGTTTTGACAAAAATTTGCAGTGCCGTGGTTTGCAGTATGAGATCGGCGGAACGCAGGAATTTGACAATGTGAAATTGTGCGAACGAGGCGGTCACGCATGCGAAGCGCCGCTGGATGTGTTCAACTATTACGCACCTGGCGACGGTAGCCGGTATTGTGTAGTGGAAATGGATGGCGTGAGCGAGGAGCGTGGTGACGATAGCAAGCGCGTCGCCAAAAAGCTTACCGTCGGAGCGGAGATCGGAATTCCCGGTTTGGTAAAGGCGCACATTGAGTATGTCAAAGCGCATACTACGACGGAACATACCGACCCGAAAGCAGCCACGGCAGGCAACTTCGGCGCAGCCACGGCAGGCAACTTCGGCGCAGCCACGGCAGGCGACAGCGGCGCAGCCACGGCAGGCAAC
>ERZ1034901.2302-NODE-2302-length-12222-cov-11.668201_pt1 | contig 12222 bp, 10 predicted proteins | sample MGYA00520628_ERZ1034901 | MGnify/ENA primary metagenome ERZ1034901 (study PRJEB33766, sample SAMN09781783) | gut metagenome | biome: gut microbiome | host: Homo sapiens | place: Madagascar | study: EMG produced TPA metagenomics assembly of the PRJNA485056 data... | reverse complement strand
AGGTACTAAAGGATTATCTGGCATCTGTGTAACATATGTTTGACAAACCTACATTACTAGCCTTATCTCTTAACTTAATATCATTACTCCCTGTTCCCCAACACAATATTATTTTCCATAGCAAAATACTATCCTCTGCAAACGTGGGATGCTTTAACACAATTGCTCTTTCACATGTATCCGATATAATTTTCACTTGATCATACTGTTTTAAAAGACTTAAAATAAAGTCTCTCCGATACGAAGACATGTTACTTAACTTTTTATGTACATAATACGCATTAATAGCACAATCCTTCTTTGTAGCGATGGCTATTAAGCCCAGTATTACTCGTCTCATATCAGATTCATTTGATGAAGATAATAATTTTTCAATCTCAGCAATTGTTTTCTCATTAATCTCATTTGCATTTCTCCAATATAATCCACTCATGAAAGTTTCAACTACTTCACCATGTATTCTTTCATCTATTTTAGCAATGAGTTCTTCTTTTGTATTTCGCAAAAACAATATTTGTATCATTTCAAGCGTTCCCAGAGTTATTTTTTTATTCTCAACCGCCTCTACAATTATTTCAACCTCTACATCCAAATACTTTTGAGCATACAAATATTCATAAAATTTTTGATATGCAAATGTAATTTCTACTCCCTTTTCATCCGCCTCTCTTAACAAATTTTCAGATATTAACAACTTAATAAATCCTGCTGCTTTTTCTTGTATTCCAAATTCAGCTAATACCTTAGCTATAACTGTTCTAAGTTCAAACCATGTCATACTATATCGATCATGTTCAGCCGTATACTGGGTTACAGCACTTAGTGCTAATGAAACCACCTTATCTTTAACAGAAAAATATTCCGCATAGTACTTAGATATTATTTTATTTTTTACGTCGAAAAATTCTGCCATTAATGTCTGAATATCTTCTACTACAACAGTTTTATCTTCTTTTCCTATCGCAATTTCACAAAGCATCTTAAGAAAAAGTGGATTCATGAATTCTGGAACACATGTCGTATCATAATTAATATTCACACCATAATACTCACAGAAACTGCCAAGAGCCTCAACCTCCATTTCATCAAAACCACTATGTGGAACTTGTAACATTCCCCCTATTTTTTCCTCATCAAGATATTCCTCTAAATATATACTTCTACAACTAACAATTATCTTTATGTTGGAATACGCCTCAGCCTTTGCAATAATTAATGGAAGATTACTATTCCAATATGAATTATCATCCACCTCATTAATAGCATCTATACAAATTGGTACATATACATTATTTTGGTTACCATATTCATTTAACCATGCAAAAAAATTCTCTATTGTCTCTCCCTTTTGAAACCAATTAATAATCACATTATCAACAGTATCTTTTCCCTTAAACATGTCCCCCAACAATAATACTGCTGGAATACCCCTATCAACAAAATCATGCACAATATCACATAGTAAATGCGTTTTACCAATTCCCCCTTTTCCAGTAACTAAAATTGCACGATTCCCTGCGTTATTCATCAAGCTTATATCAAATAACCTCGCAATTAAAGGGAGCGTTGAAATCACATCCCATAATTCATCTAAATATTGCGCCGGAAATGTACACATATAAGAAGCCATAAATCCCCTCCAACTTTTATTATTATATGTTCCGGCTCCATTTTTTTTCTCAAAACGCTTCTTTTCAACTTCAAATATCTTTATTAAATTTTGTTCGCATTCTTTTATATTTTTTAATACCTGTGTAAGTTCACTTTCATCGTATGAATCAGAATCCAAGACAATACTATCGGTTTGCAATTGTTCAACAATATCAGTTATTCCTTTTCTGCTCTCTGCTAAAACAAGCTCCCCTTCATCTTGATTATATGAATCAAATTTGAGTAACTTCTTTGTACAATCTTTTATTTGAGAACTAATATCTTGCAGTCGTTCTGCAATTCCGTCCTTTTTCAACATGAAGCTCAAATTATTATATGTTCCTGTTTTTACATTGAGCTCCTTGCTATATCTAGGCCCCACCATTGAAATTACTTGCTCCACTTTTTCTGTTAAGCTTCTTAAATTAAATGTTTCCTCCGAAATATTAATAGGAATTTCCTTGTTCTTAATTGAAATTTCTTCACATTTTAAAACTGTATTAATATATTTTATAGGTAAAGCTTCAAGTCTCTCACTATCTTTCTGTTTTGTGACAATACCTACAATATTTCCTAATGCTATTACAGGAGCTCCTGAAACACCCTCATAATTCTGTAATTGGTTTTCCTTTTTTATATTAACTATCAGTTGTTCCTCTTGTGTATTTGATATAGTAGCTAACATAGTTGTCCTTTGGGATGCAAGTTTAGGAAATCCTATTATCTGACATCCAACCCCTGCAATCTCATTTTTTACATCAATCAACTCATACATCTCTGTTTCGGATAGTACTTCATTCAATCTAATAAATACACAATCAATCCCTTTTTCTATCGCCTCTAGCAAATTAATTGTTTTCCCAACAACTTCATCACCAGCTTCCATACGAAACATAATTTCTTTTTCTTCGAATTCATCTGTAATTAGTTCATCAGCTGTAACAACATTATGTTTAACCGTCATTACAATATCCGATTCTACAAGAAACCCTGTTCCCATAACTTTTCCTTCTCGTAATATTTGACCTGTAACTATCTTTCTCATTCGAACATCCTTTCCACCATGGTTTTTCCATCACCAATGATAACCTCATAATTGTATTTTTGTTTCCATTCTTTTTTATTAAGAAAATATGCTTTATCTATAGGATAATTAAATATTAACTTTTTGAATTTTGAATCTTTACATAGAATAGTGGCAAGCACTTCCAAATCAGGGTGACCATACTTTACAGAATTTGTCAAACAATAATATTCGTCAGCACTATATCGATTAATAAAATCATGCGTAATATTATAACGACTTCCATGATGCGGTAATTTTATTGCTGAAAAACGATATTTAAATCCCACCACATTTTCAATATTTTTTAATACTGTTTTATCAATTACTGTATCACCTAAAAATAAGTACTTTCTATCATTATACTCAAGAATAAAGGAAATCGAACTTCTATTAGCCATAGATTCGTCTCTTTCTGTTAGTTCTCCAATATATTTTATCAAATCCTCATTCTCACTAATTTTAAAACTTTCATTTGTGTATATAGATTTAATACGTTCTATTTGGTATTCAAATGCTTCTGTTAATTTTATCTTGTCGGATACTCTAAACATATAATTTCTAGAAACCATATCCTTCTTCCAGTGTTCTTCTAACTCCATGATATTATTTTGGGATGGTCCTAAAACTGTAATAAATATTTTCGGAGCAATTTCATATCTATTTTCAACTAATTCCGAACATATTGCTTGTCCTTCAACTACTGAATTTAATGGTATCTTGCGCTCTTCTATTAATACCCCCAGAGACATTCCCTCATTTATTCCAATTTCCTGCTCTTCATCCAGTACCATTCCTTGGGAAATAATTTCATCTAAAATCTTATTATCTCTATCTGTAAAACTATTGTGTTTTTGAGAATAAAATCGACTATTAACAATTTGTAGGAATCCATTATACCAAATATTCTCGATGAAATCTGAACTTGTTTCTTTTAAAACTTGAATAAGTCCACATATATGATCATTGTCCATATGTGTGCATACTACTAAACCAATTTTCTGTTTCATCTTTTTCATATGATGTAATTCTGATTTTAAATGTTTTTGATAAGTCTTTGATAACCCACCATCTATTAATATATTATATTGGTTTTCTTTTCCTATAGATAACAGAATACAATCGCCATATTCTGCCGGAAATAACTTAATGTTCAACATTGATTTCATACCTCATTCATTGCAAATTATTTGTTTTATACATATAACCAAAACACACTCTTTTACAGTCTACTTATTCTAAACGTTAATACTCTTTAAGGTAGGAATCGCACCATACTTTCCAATCAGGTAATTCTTCTCATAGCTTTCGTCCTTACGGATGCGGGAACCATCCTCATCCACAAAGTCAGCCAATGAGTAAAGTGTGGATACACCTCTTTCATCCTTTTCAACAAACCAGATTTCATCACGGCGCAACAACTGATTAGATAACTGCCATGTGTCATGAGTTGTAAACACAAGCTGTGCGTGGTTGGTGTTGATTTCCGGATTTAAGAATGTAAGCAGGAAATTTCTAACAAGTAACGGATGCAAGCGAGCATTTAATTCATCAATAAAGAATACGCTGCCCTTCTCCAACACTTCCTGTAATTCCGGATATAATGCAAACATCTTCAAGGTTCCGGCAGACTCCAATCCCAAAGAAATTTCTGCCATTTCATCAGAATCTATCATCTTGTGAAGTGCGTTAATTTTGTACTTCTCTTCCGCGGACGTTTTGCGTCCGTTGCTTTCAGCCGCCTGAGGAACCTTTTCAATTCTGAAATCCTTGATATGTTCATCAAAAGATGCAAAATATTCCACAACCTTTTGCTGCACATTCTTATCTTCCACAAATCCCTTCGGCAATCTTCTTGACATAAAGAAGTTGGTAAAAGGATCGCCAAAATCAGCAAACTCATTTGCAAGGAAGCAATCCCTGATTGCCTTACACTTACCAATCTTCAGCTTTGCTCCCAAAGAGATAATAAGCACCTGCTTTTCCAATGCTACCTGAATATTGTCCCTACTGCTCTTCGGAAAACCCGACAAGTCCAGTTCCTCGTCAGTAGTTCCACGATAAAATACTGTACTGTATTTTCTGGCAGTCTTTGCCTTGGAATTAAGCCATTCTTCGGTTACACCTTCCTTATTGATGCAAAAACCATAGTTATAGCTTCTCTCAGACTTATCACCGGGCAATGTGAAGTACACCTCAAAGCTTGATTCTGCATCGGCAGATGTGGAATCAAACAAGAACGGAGTCGGTCTGAACTCTTCAAACTTCTCCTCCTCATCGCCATACTTAAAGGACTCTGCAACATACTCAGACATATATTCAAAAGCATTATATATATTAGACTTTCCGCTTGCATTTGCACCATAAATGGCAGCAACTGGCAAAATCTTCTCGCTACCAACCGTCACTACTCTGTCTGAAAACTCGGTCATCTTCGCCGCAGACAAATCCAAAGTAGCCTCTTCTCTAAATGATTTGAAATTTTTAAAATTAAATTGAATTAACATGATTGCTACCTCACCTTCTTTTCTACTTTCTATTATATACAGTTTTCGCAAAAATCAACATTCGAATTCGATTTATTCTCATTTTAATGTATATTTTTGTTGTTATAATAAAAATCACCCAATTTACATCTTCGTAAACTGAGTGACTTCGCACAATTTATACTTTTTTCTTTTTGAGCTTTCTCTCCGGCAATTCCGGGTACATTTCTTCCACCATATTCTGCAATGCAGTTCTATCATCCAAAATAGTTACTGGCAACATAAGTTTTGCACCTTCATATGGCGGTTCTGGTTCACTGTCCGGCATAAATTTCTTACTGGCCTCTGTAATCTTTACCAGAAAACCATTGCCATAAATCCCACCAAATATCCGCTCTTTATAATAAAAAATAAATCCACCCATCATAGGAATATTTCGTACATTTCCCAAATCAGATAGTTGGTCCATTATGTAATCTGCTAGTTCTTTATTCTTTGACATAAACACCTATTCCTTTTTCAATGCCTGTACTCTCATTGCTATATTTTCATTAAATTCTTCATCTGAAAACTTCGGATCTCTGGTATCAAACCATATCTTACAAGGCACTTCGCCACATTCACCACAATTTTGCATACACTTATTATTTCTAACACAGTCATAAATCGGACAAGCTTTCCCTTCCGGTGCATGAAAAACTTTTCCCTCACAGGAATTACAGCCATTGCACATCTTACCAAAACAATAACACGCTCTACAATCAGTGCCACAGACGCTTATCAGTTCCTTTTTATACTGCTCATACCAACCTCTGACCACCTCAATCGGATGTTGAACTAATTGGGCTGTTTCCTCTATGGTTTTACTTGATTTAAACTGCTTACAAGCAACGGAATACATACTCTCCGAAACCTCTATCAAATGTCCATCCGGGTCAAATATATGAATTCCTCTTTGAAGCCAGGAAAAAGTTTTCGGCTCATGAAGTCTTTCCACCTGTTGATAAGAATCCAGCAATTGCATAAAAGCGTCAAAATCTTCTGTTTCAAAATACAACTCCATGGTATTGGAGCGGAATTTCATAGTACTTGCATCAAAACCTGCTATATATTCCAAGCCCTGCTGCAATGCCAGCCCACAAGTTAAAGTTTTATTTTTTCCCAAATCCACAAGTACATCCTGCTGAAATAAATCCTTATAAAACTGCAAAGATTTTTCCATATCCCGCACTGCTATTACGGTGGTACAGTATTTCATAGTTCTTCATCCTCTCCTGCCTGTCAGAATTTGAAACCATTATACTAAATTCAAACGAAAACATCTTGTATATTTCCGACATCCTTGAAAGCCATCATTCTTGCATTATGTATATCCATGGAATGGTATCTCTTAAATTCCCGTAATAAGTGTGATTGGTCTGTATATCCGAATTTATGAACCGCACTTAACACATCAAAATCCGGCTCACACAAAATATCTCTCCACAAAAACTGATACCTTACCAGGTTACTTAACTTTTTAGGCGTAATGCCAACATACTCATGAAACAATCGCTCCAACTGTCTGGTACTCACAAAGGATTCCTTTGCTAATTTTGCTATATCCAAAGAACCTTTATTTATCAAAATATTTTGTATTGTATCATTAACAACTGTATTTTCTCTCACAGCAGATAATCTTTTAAGCAATACTTGTTCGGTAAAAGAAATCTTTTCCTGTAAAGTCTTCAGCTCCAACAGTTTGGGACGAATAATCTTATCCAACCATTCAAACCTCGAACCCACATCGAAATATCCATTCACGGTACATTGCATAGAAACATCAGCAAATGCATATGCTTTCCACGCATAAAAACGAATTGCAAATGTTGATACCATATGCCATATAGTTCCGCTATTATGTGCATGGAAACTGCAATCATTTATCCCACAGAATCCTCCGGTTACGGTATTATCGGTATAATCTATATGATAAATAATATCCACACAAGTATCCGGAATTACTAATTCAGGAGCATCATCATTTTCAATTTGTATAAGTGGTTTTTCTGTTCCCCAATAGCATCTGATATAGGATTGTAATTCTTTTGAAGAGGGATTTTCCGTATAAAAGCTATTTCTTTTGAATGGAGTTGCCGTCAATGGGCGATAAATAATTAAATTTCTCAAATCCCGCAACTCCTTTCTTCTAAAATCCTGCCATCCATCCCATACCATTGTAGACTTTTATATGGCACCATCCCTAAAGATACAATCCAACGCATCTTCCGCATAAGCTCGCCCGCTATAGTCTGGCTCATAATCATCATAATCCGGTTCCATTGGTTCTAATTGTCCTTCTATATATCCTTCCAATGAACTCAAATCAATTTCAAACTCTTTTTCTTGAGGAACAAGTAATATTCTTGATTCAAATCTAGATGGGATTACTTCAAATTTAGTTAATATTTCTTCTTTTATGTCATCAACAACATATGCGTAAACCATTTGATGAGCAACATCATAATCAAGTTCATATTCTTGATCAACGTACAAATCTCCATTACTACAATGACGAACCACATCTATCGTCTTTGAACATTCCTCTATTATGACCTTCATATCATATTCTTCGTAATAGTCCTCTCCCGGAACATTTTTGCAATAATCCAGTATGGATCTATTTACTTCTTCCACCATAATATTGTCTATATTATCATCCTCAAAATCAATATTATAGACCTTGAAAAACTTAAGCATTTCTGCAAACTCATTCATATCCATATCTGCAAATAGTTTTATTAATGCCACATCATCCAATGCCTGTTTTGTAGAATAATATTGATTCATTTCACCTGACAACAATGTACAAATCACTTCTATGTACGAAACCTTTCCATCAATACGAAATGGAACTAATTCCCGCAAATAATCACATATGATACTTTTGCATCCTTCACTATATATCCTATTTGTACAAATATGAGAAAGAATAACCGCATATTTCTCCTGTTCAGACACATAATGCAATTTTTCTGCTCTACCATTGAGAATCAGATCTCCAATATATTTGGGAAAAAGCTTCAATATTTGAACATATTCTGTACAATGCTCTTTTATATCTTCATATTCGAGAGAATTTCTTATAAGTATTTCCCTCAAAAAATCATTTACAGATGGATTAGCAGCTCCAACCCAGACTTGGTTTTCTTTATCTACAAGTTTAATTATAGACCCATTCATTCGCCTTAGTGAATTCTCGTAATAATTTTGAGTAACATCTAGATTGGGTATATTTTTTATTCTTTCATTATAAGCGCGATTTAAAATATCGCTCTTAACAATAGTATCTGTAAGGGAAAACATCGTTGTTAAAAGAAGCCTATCTTCTTGTTGTATACGAAATCTAAATTCTTCTTTCCACACTTCATCAGGCCTATCTAGACAGCCAAGTAAATAATTTGCATAATTCTCTGGTGGTACACTTTCGTAATGTTTCCTTTTTGTTACAAATTCTATTATTCGCGGACAATAATTAACGTGCCTTACAATTCTCTGATATGTTTTATTCATTATAATATTATTATAATATTCTGTAGGAACATCTTTAAAATATAAATGATTAAAGAAAATCTTCCCTTTATTCTCTATCGAAAGATTATTCATATCAATGCATTTTATGAGACTTTCTTTGTCATCAAAAAAATCTGCAAACAAACCAGAATGTTCTTTTGCTTCGTTATAAATTGTGATTCGAGAATTCATAATAATTTTCTTATTAATATGACGAGAGACATATTTAATTAAAGAAATCAATTCATTTTCCTGATTCTCTTTCATTTTAAAATATGCTTGTCCCAGACAGTCATCTAATATAATGAGTTCTTTTTCCTCTTCAGATTCAGAAATTGACTTCTTTAAATTCATAATACTTCCATCGGTAGTAAATCTTACTTGATATCCTTGAGAAGCATAATAAAGGGCAACCATTTTCGTTGTTATCGTTTTTCCCACTCCCGGAAGACCCAAAAGCATTAATATTCGATTTTTATCCAATACTTTTATACTTTCTTGATAATAATGTGTTTCTACAAAAAACTTACTCTGTTCTTCAATATCAGCTAACAAAACCTCGCAATCTATAAATATATTTCTATTATATATTTGATTTAAAATCTCTGTTGATTCTAACCACAACTTATAGTGCTTTCTTAAAACATCGGCATTTTCTGGCTTACTTAAGAAAGTATCAATAACATTCAAATCAATCACATTGTTCGTATCACACATATAATCCGAGAATAAATCATATATTTCACTTACATTTCCTGGTGTTAACTTTTGTGCACAACAAACATAATATTTATTTGGATCAAGCTGTTTTACCTTCTCAACCTCTCCTCGTAATGTGCGTAATAATGCTGCATATCCACTTCTTATATAATGCTTCGCCTGTACAACAATATTATGTGTTTTTGTATCATCTGTAGCATCAATTCCACCATCTCTTCCTGTAGCAAATATTCGAAGTTGTACACCTAACTTTTTTGATATTATATCACAGCACAAATTTTCAAATTCATAATCACTCAAATTTTCATAATTAAACATAATTGGTTCTCCAATACTTTTTCTAATTTGCAATCTATAGCTTCTTCACTTCATAAGATTGTTTTCTTTATCAAAAAAAGCCTTCTCTAACGCCATATATTCATCTTCAGAACACACTATTTTACACTTTTCCTGATACTTCTTTGAACGTTCCAACATATCCGTAATCTTATAACACAGAAATTCTTTACATTGATTGCATTTTTCAACACCATGCTTTTCTGTACAAGCAACCAATCCATATGTACAAACCTTATGTGAAGAACATCCCGCACATGCAATTTCTTTACCAGATACCACTGTATCTCGCCAACCTACTCTATACCACAATTCCGCGACTTTTCTTAATTCCGCTTCGGTGTAAGCATTATATCTTGGACATTCTATGCAGTTGTCTCCACACAAAGTAATTCGTTCTTCCATAATAATTATTCTCCGTTTTCAATTATAAAATATCCCTGATGACAAATGCTTTTTTACACATTCTATTATACTATAATAAATCATGCTTTTCATCAGAATTCTGCTCAAAATTAAAAGAGCATACCACCTAAATGATATACTCTCTATCAGGCTAACTGTATTATTCTTTTCTCTTTTTCTGTGCCACAAGTTTTTCATGATAAAAGAAATTTGTATGTAAAATAGAATATTCAGCACAATACGCTTCTATCTCTTCCGCCAATTCATTCCAATATCCTTTATTTCCATCCACATATATCTGTTTGTACAAATCAGCATATTGAGGATTTTTATTTATATATCTGAGTATCCAAGTCTTATACTACCCTCTAAGATTGAGATTTTCAAACCAATACTCATCAACAAACAGCCTACTCTTTTCTATAATTTCCTTATATTCTGTTATTGCCGGAAATATCGGCGACATAAATAAAACCGTATGAATTCCGTTTTCATGCAATACTTTAAGCGTATTCATTCGTGCCTCAATACTGCTTGCTTTATCCATATCATTCTTAAAACTTTCATCCAGTGTATTAACAGACATAGCTACCGATATATCCTTAAATTGCTTTAGCAACTCCACATCTCTCAAAATCAGCGATGACTTTGTTGAAATGCTAACTGTACATTCTACATTCAAAAGCTGCTTTAATATACTTTGCGTTATACAATATTTTTCCTCATAAGAATTATAACAATCTGTAACAGATGCCAGAAAGACCGTCTTTCCTTTTAATTTCTTTTTGCTTATCGGTTTTGTACATCTTTTGACATCTATGAATGTTCCCCATTCTTCCTTGTGCCCTGTAAATCTTTTCATGAAGCTAGCATAACAGTATTTACATCCATGGGGACAACCCACATATGGATTAATAACATAATCACTGGTAGGGAGATTTGATTTTGTTAGATAATCCTTTACCTCAATTTCCTTGACAATTATATTCATTATCGAATAGCTCCTCCATGAAAATAGCACTCATATATTTTTTCATCCATATAAAATATTTCTTCATATCCCTGAAACCATACAAACTCGCCATCTACTTTGCAGTGATAATGGTAATCTCCTTTTGTATAAATCTCTGGACCACGAAATGGCAACTCTGCCGGAGCTTGCATAAGCACCTCTTTCAAGAAATCACCACTAAAGTTCTCTCCTATCACACGCCCTACATAATTCATGCTCCACACCGGATTTTCGCATAACCATACCACTTCCTCACCGGCAAAACATTCTCCCCCAAAATAGGAATCAAGATAGGTAAATCCATTCTTATCCTGATAACGATAATCATGAGAGTTCATTCTACATGAATCTACTTTGTTGTTTGCTGCTGCATAGGTATTCTTTTTTGCCACAAGAAGAAACTCAATAGTCTTATTGATATCCATGCTTGCATTTTTACACAAAGAAATATTGCATTCATCATCTTCTTTTACTATTCGGTCTATAGTTATGCCATACAAATTACTCAAAGAAATTAAGTTACCCAATTCTGGCACGGCCTGTCCGTTTTCCCATTTGCTAAGAGTCTGACGAGCAATTCCCAGTTTATCCGCAAGTTGTTCCTGTGAATAGCCATTCTGTTTTCTTAAAAGTTGTAATTTATCCTTTAATTCCATGAAAATACCTCTTTTTAATTTTGCTGTTATTATATCAAAATAAATTTTCCTAAACCACCACCTATTGCAGACAAAATTGTAAGCTCTGCGTTAAATTTTTTAAATCGTTGTATCTTATGTCCCGATGCTTTAACATCTATATTCCCTCCGATATATTAATTTGAACACAAGATTTAGAAAAGGAGATTCTTACATATGAATACATTATTTACTATCACAGAAAGCTATCTAAAATACTGCGAAACACAAAAAAGGCTTGATAAGAAAACACTAAAGGCATATCGCACTGATTTAGATCAATTTATTTCTTTTTTCAACAATACTTACATAAATACTATATCC
>ERZ1034901.2299-NODE-2299-length-12231-cov-5.812746_pt1 | contig 12231 bp, 11 predicted proteins | sample MGYA00520628_ERZ1034901 | MGnify/ENA primary metagenome ERZ1034901 (study PRJEB33766, sample SAMN09781783) | gut metagenome | biome: gut microbiome | host: Homo sapiens | place: Madagascar | study: EMG produced TPA metagenomics assembly of the PRJNA485056 data... | reverse complement strand
GGATTACACCGGTCAGACTTTTTTATTTCTTTTTAGCGGTTTTCTTCTTTAATGGAAAGCGAACGATAATTGTTGTTCCCTTGCCCACCTTGCTTTTTACCTTAATGGTTGCGTTATGTCGAATTGCTGCATGCTTTACGATTGATAACCCCAAGCCGGTACCGCCTCTGGCACGCGAATGACTCTTATCGACACGATAGAAACGTTCAAAAACGCGGTCGACTTTGTCTTCGGGAATGCCAATGCCGGTATCTTTTACTTTGACCACCGCTTCATCCTTATTCTTAGTGATTACAACCGATACACAGCCTTGATCCTTGTTGTACTTAATGGCATTATCACAAAGATTGTAAATCATTTCATGAATCAGCGTATGAACACCTTTAATGACGACACCTTCGCCACTTACATCCATCTCGATGCCCTTCATCTGCGCATGAGGCATCAGTTGCTTCACCACATCCCTGCTCATTGCCAACAAATCAATGGCTTCAAGCGGAAGCTCTTCAGACGTTTCATCTAACTTAGAAATGCTGATAATGTTTTCGACAAGCGCCACCATATGTTGTGCCTCATCATAAATCTGCTGCAAAAATTGCGGTTGATCTTCTTCCTTAACCATATTATTCAGTAAAAGCTCCGCACAACCGGAAATGCTATGCAACGGTGTTTTGAGTTCATGGGATACATTGGCACTAAATTCACGGCGAAGCTGCTCCGCTTCCATTTTTTCTGTAACATCCATATAGAAGAGCACAACCCCTTGAATATCATCATCGGAGAAAACCGGATTCCCATGGATTTCATAGTTCTTATTATCCATTTCGACACTTACGCTATAGTTTTTGCCATTGTAGACTTTATTTAGGAGCTTATGAAGCTTTGGTTCATCGCCCAATAGCAGAAAATCTCTGCCAATATAGTCTTCATCCTGCACATCCAATAAACGGGTAGCACTGTGATTCATTAAAAGAATACGTCCGTCTTTGTTGAGAAGCACCAAGCCTTCTTCCATGTTGTCAATGACAATTTGAAATTCATTACGCTGCTGATTGAGCAATACAGACTGATTGCGGATTTCTTCATGTTGCTGCTCTATGCGTGACAACAGTGGCATAAGCTCATCATAGGTTTCATTGGCCAGTGGATTATCCAAATCAATGGTATTCAGCGGTTCAACGATGCGACGAGAAAGGCGTTTTGCCACAAACCAGGTTAATATCAGCACACCCAGCAATAGCAACATTGTAGGACGTGCCAACAGCCACAGTACACCTTCCAGAGAAATATCATCCGTTGCTAATCGCAAAACCGCTCGATTATCCAACAGTTTTGCTGCATAAATCAATCGTTCCGTAAACGTGTCGGAGTTACGTTCAACCTCAGCGGTGCCATTGCTTTGCGCTTCAACAAATTCTTGTCGCTTTCCGTGATTCTCCATTTTATTGGCATCGCTCCAATTATCAAAAAGGACCGTGCCATCAGCAGCTATCAAGGTAATCCGATACCGCGAATCATCCAAATCCTGAAGGTAATCTTCGCCTTGGCTTTCAACCATCGCCGCCAAATAATTCAACTGCGCACTCATTTGATTTTTTGTTTCTTTGTTAATGTATTGATAGGTAACACCCACCAGCAACATAACACTCACCAACACAGTAATCAACGCTGTGCCAAAGACGGTCAAAAAGACGCGCTTTTTCACTGAGTAACCTCCATTCTATACCCTACACCACGTACAGTGTTGATATAGTTTCCGCATTCTCCCAGTTTTTGACGCAAATTCCGAATGTGAACATCGACAGTTCTGGTTTCACCATCATAGTCTTGATCCCAAATACAGGTTAAAAACTGCTGACGAGTAAATACGCGGCCGGGATTACTCATAAGCATGGAAAGCATTTCAAATTCTTTGTATGTTAAATCTACCTGTTCGCCATTTGCCAGCACCACGTGAGAACTTGGGTTTAGCACCAAATCCCCCAACTGAATCGACGGTTCCTCGTCCTGTACCGCACGACGCAAGACAGCACGCACACGAGAGACCATTTCCATCATACCGAAGGGCTTCACAAGATAATCATCGGCACCGGAATCTAATCCAATAACCTTATCATACTCACTGCCCTTGGCCGTTGCCATAATAACAGGCACGCGCTGGGTGCTTGATTGCACGCGCAGTTTTTTCAAAATAGAAATACCATCCTCATCCGGCAACATAATGTCCAAAATAATCAATGTTGGCACTTGCTCCTTGAGTGCATTGTAGAGTGCTGCGCCATCTTCAATTCCTTTGGCTTCGAGGCCAGCAGCCTCCAACGTGTAGACCATCATATTGCGAATCCCGGCTTCGTCTTCCACACAATAAATCACTGTTTTCCCCTCCTTGGGGTCATTATTTATTTAATTTATCACTATTCATGTATATCACCTGTTGAGCAATCTTTACACAATGATCACCCATACGTTCATAATACTTGTCAATCATTAATAAATCAAGGGCATAGTCCGTATCCTCACGGGATTCAGCTGTCTTAAATAATTCTGCAATATTATGCTTGGTCTTGTAAAAAAATTCATCTACCACTTCATCGTATTCAATAACATCATGCGCCGCTTGAAGATTTTTGTCGGCAAATGCCTTCATGACGTCATGAATCATACGACAAACTGCTTCGGATAGCTCCTGAAAATACGCCATTTCAACCGGTTTTTGGTTAATTTCCTTACGAAGCATGGTTTCACAAATATCCACTGCCTGCATACCGATTCGTACCAAATTTGCAAGCATCTTCGAAGATGCTGTAATCGCACGCAAGTCACCGGCAACCGGTTGTTGCAGCAACAGCAATCGATTACACAAAGCTTCAATCACATATTCACGTTCATCGAACAGTGCTTCATAGGTCAGCACCTTCTTTGCCAGTACTGTGTCCCCGTTAATCAAAGATTCCGATGCATCCTTAATAGCCTGTTCACAAAAATTCCCAATTTCAATCATTTCTTGATTCAGCTTTTCAAGCTGACCGACATATATATCTCTCATCAACCAAATCTCCCTGTAATATAATCCTCAGTGCGTGAATCATGTGGTGTGGAAAACAGTGTGTGCGTATCATTAAACTCAACCAAATCTCCTAAAAGGAAAAACGCTGTTTTGTCGGAAATACGCGCTGCTTGTTGCATATTGTGTGTCACGATAACAATGGTATAGTCCTTTTTCAGTTCAAGCACTAAATCTTCAATCTTGGAAGTGGATATTGGGTCCAGGGCACTTGTTGGTTCATCCATCAGAAGCACCTCCGGATTAACCGCCAAGGCACGCGCCATACAAATACGCTGCTGCTGACCACCGGAAAGACCGAGCGCCGATTTTTTTAGACGATCCTTTACTTCATCCCAAATCGCAGCACTCGTCAAAGAACGTTCCACAATTTCATCAAGCTCTGCCTTATTTTTGATGCCATGAGTACGTGGACCGTAAGCAATATTGTCGTAAATACTCATTGGAAATGGGTTTGGCTTTTGAAATACCATCCCAACACGTTTACGAAGAAGATTCACATCCATACCTCCGTAAATATTTTCATTGTCTAAAAGCACCTCCCCATCAATCCAACATCCTTCAACCATATCATTCATGCGGTTGAGAGATTTCAGTAAAGTGGATTTTCCGCATCCGGAAGGCCCGATAAAGGCAGTGATTTCATTGGGAGCAATACCAATGTTGATACCATGCAAAGCATGAAAATCACCATAGTATAAATTTAGATTCTTAATATCAAATTTGTACATTCTTCTTATTGATCCTTTCTCAATAATTTCGCCACAAATTCAGCGGCAAAATTCAACAAAATAGCAAGCAGCAAAAGCACCACTGCTGTTGCAAAGGTTTGATTCATATACAGCCCTTCACCTGAAAGCACATACATGTGTACCGCCAAGGTTCTGGCGGATGAAAATACACTGCCAGCCACTTCCGCAATAGTCCCTGCAGTAAAAATAAGTGCTGCAGATTCGCCAACAATACGGCCAATGCTCAAGATAACCCCGTTCACGATTCCGGGTATTGCACTTGGCAACACCACTTGACTGATGGTGCGAAGCTTCCCTGCCCCCAAACCAAAGCTCCCTTCGCGATAACTATCCGGTACCATTTTTAGGGATTCCTCAGTTGTACGCAAAATCACCGGTAAAACCATAATAGACAATGTGAGAGACCCGGAAAGAAGTGACAAACCCATATTACAAAACTTTACAAAAAAGATAGAGCCAAAAAGCCCATATATAATAGAAGGAATCCCTGTAAGGGTTTCAGCAGTAAGTCGAACCAGTCCCACAAAACGGCTTCCCTTCTTTGCATACTCTACAAGGTAAATCGCTGCACCAATCCCTATCGGAAGTGCCAACACTAATGCAATGACCACCATAAAAAGCGTATTAATGAGCGCCGGTAACATAGAAACATTTTCACTATCATAATGTAATGAAAAGAGCTCTGGTGTAAGATTCGGAATCCCCTTGATGAGAATATAAAAGACAATAAACGCCAAGGTCGCAACGCTAAATAGCGCACCCGCATGTACCAACACATACCACACAAGGGAGCCGGGGCGATGACTCAAACTTTGCCATTTTTGCACAAATGTGCTTTGTTCGATTTTCGTATTACTCATTCATGTCACCTTTCTTCAAAAGTGCCAATGCAAAATTGATAATCAGAATAAAGATAAAGAGCACCACTGCAGTCCCGACAAGAGCCTGACGATGCAAATCCGCTGCATATCCCATTTCCATCACAATGTTCGTTGTCAAAGTTCGCACCCCATCAGTGAGCGCTTCCGGTATCGCCGCTTGGTTGCCGGCAACCATAATGACCGCCATGGTTTCACCAATGGCACGTCCCAAACCAAGCACAACACCGGTGAGAATTCCGCTTTTGCAAGCCGGCAAAACCACATGAAAAATACTTCGTTCATGTGTCGCACCCAACCCAATACTCCCTTCATAGTAACTGATATTTACAGAACGAATGGAAGATTCACTCACGGAAATAATCGTGGGTAAAATCATCATCCCCAACAAAATCGCCGCCGTCATCACACTCAACCCGCGGCCACCAAAAGTGTCGCGCACCCAAGGCACCAACACCATCAAGCCGAAAAACCCGTAGACAACAGATGGAATCCCAGCCAGAAGCTGTACCCCACTCCGAAGCAATGGATAAATACGTTTCGGGCAATAAAATACCATATAAACTGCTGATAAAATCCCAACAGGAACACCGATAAGAAGTGCACCAATGGTGGTATACACGCTCCCAACAATCATTGGGAAAATGCCAAACACATTATTATTTGGACGCCATTCTGTGCCGCTCAAAAACTGCCATGTTCCTATTTTCATAATCGCCGGTAAACCATTGGCAAAGAGAAAATTACAGATTACAAATACCGCCACCACAGACACACACGCAGCGAAGGTGAAGAGGGCTTTCATCCCTCTTTCCTTCGCTGCGTTATGATGTGTGGACTTTATAGAAGTCTTACTTTGCATTGTTCAGTTCATCCCACTTAGTAATTTCACCGAGATAGATTTTCTTTACTTGGTCGGAGGTTAAATCTTCAATAGGGTTTGCATTATTAACAATTACCGCAATCCCGTCCTTTGCAATCACAGTTGCTTTTACACCTTCAGAGGTTTCGCTGTCTTTCAGCTCACGAGACGCCATACCAATATCGCAAGTACCGTCGATAGTATTGGTTACGCCACTGGAAGAGTCACTTTGTTGCACTTCAATTTCAACATTAGGATTGAGTGCTGCATACGCTTCTTTTAATTTTTCCATCAAAGGATATACAGAGCTTGAACCGGAGCAAACAACTTTACCCTTGAGACCTTCCGGTGCGGTATAAGCTTCAGATGCCTCTACTGCAATTTGGCCATTTTCTTCAACAACAGCTTGACCATCGCTACTCATAATAAACTTGATGAAATCTTCCGCCGCCGGACTTAAGTCATCCTTTGTCACAATATTGAATGGACGAGCAATCTTATAAGAACCATCGCTCACAGTTTCCACAGATGGCGCTACACCATCAATTTTTACAGCCTTAACAGTATCATTTAAGGAACCTAAGGAGATATAGCCAATCGCATAGTCATCACTAGACACGGTTGTCATCATAACACTGGTGCTGTTTGTTTCAGCAATGCTAGAATCTGTCTTATCAACCTTTTCACCGTTTTCCTCTGCTTCAATGCCAAAGAGTTCAATGAATGCGCCACGGGTACCGGAACCGTTTTCACGGGTGGTTGCATTAATCGTTTTTGCAGTATCAAAATCACTTGCACTGCTTTCTGCTGCACTGCTTGCCGGTGCATCCGCATTACCACCGCAACCTGCTAACAACCCCATACACAACATCGCTGTTACACCAACTTTTTTCCAATTTCTCATTGTTGACCTTCTTTCTTTTGCTTCAATTCATTTCGTACTGACAGGCCTTATATTAAAGGGCGCTTGTAAAGTCCAAAAGCACCACAACGTAAAATGATTGTTAAATATGCACACTATTTAACATTGGCATTTTGTCCTATTTTCTCATAACACCACTAAAAACCCCTTAACTATGGAGAAAACAAAGGTTAAAAGTATGTAAACTTCCTGTGATTAAATGAAAAATTTTAGTTGAAAATATCGAATTGGCTTTGAAAAATATCTGATTGATTCTCCAAGACGCTTCCTTCTATAAAATAATCCTCCATTCCATGCAAAAACCTTCCAAGCGATCAAACTTTGAAGGTTCCGGCTTTTTAAATGAAAATGCACAATATCGCAAGATTTCTTAAAACCAGTCTGAATGGTTTTGCTATCATACTCAGAGAAAGGAGGTTCTTATGACTGAACAAACCATTATAAAAATTGAGGCTATTATTGAGTACATCGAAACCCATTTGAACGAAAAACTCTCTTTGGATAACCGTCGCTACTGCCGTCCATTATTCCAAATACCATCTTAGTCGCCTTTTTTCGATACTGTTGGCCTACACTTAAACGATTACGTCAAACGTCGACAGCTCACAGAAGCAGCCAAGCTCTTGATTTTTTCCAAAAAGCCCATTATTGACATCGCCCTGCTTTGCGGCTATCAAAGTCAGCAATCCTTTACGGCAGCATTCAAAAGCATGTACAAAGCCCCACCGGCAGAGTATCGTGTAAATCGCAATTTCTATCCTCTACAACTGCGCTTTACATTGGAAAAGAATCCACCAAAAGAGCCTCTTACCCATGCAGATATTTGCCTAGCGACAGAATCAGATATTGTCGATTGGATGACACTGATGCATCTCACCATTGACGGTTATCCCGAGATGAACGAAGACGACTATCTCTTCCACCTACGCACCGGTATCCTCGAAAACCGAGCCCTCATCTTGCGTCACAAAGATTTGCTCATCGGTGCCATGCTCTTTTCGCGCACCACCACACTTCTACGCTTTGCCGCACCAACCATTTTTATGATGCTCTTTATGGGCCTTTATACCATTGTCGATATCCTCTTTGTCGCACGTTTTGTTGGCACCGATGCCCTATCGGCGATAAATATTGTCTGTCCCGTCACCAATCTCATTGTTGGGCTTGGCACCATGCTCGCCATCGGTGGCAATGCCATTCTCTCCAGAAAAATGGGCGCCTGCATGCACCAAGAAGCAAAAGAAGATTTCACCCTCCTCATCCTTGCAGGCACGCTCATGGATGTATGTCTTTTTGCCATAGGCACCCTTTCGATGACACCTCTTCTACAATTCCTTGGCGCAAGCCCACGCCTCATGCCCTCTGCCCAAGACTATCTCTGGTTGATGCTACTCTTTGCCCCAGCGAGTATGTTGCAAACCCTCTTTGCCAGCCTCTTTGTCACAACCGGCTAGCCCACCCAAGGTGCCATCCTCTCTATATCCGCAGGAATTACCAACATCATTTTAGACTAAGTATTCATCGTGATCTGTGACCTAGGCATTCGCGGTGCCGCCTTGGGCACCGGTATGGGCATTGCCCCCATCACCGGCTACAACCACGGCAGCAACAATCACACCATGCAACGCCGCATCATGCGTACCAGTCTGGCACTGATTGGCCTCTCCTCGCTCCTTCTCTTTGCCTTGACCCGATGGCACACAGCGAAACTGATTGCTTGCTTCGCCATGCCGGATACCACCGTCTACACCCTCGCCACCCAAGGCTTCACCCTCTTCACCTGGAGCTTGCTCTTTTGTGGCACCAACATATTCACCAGCGCCGCCTTCACCGCACTCTCAAACGGTCGCCTCTCCGCCACCCTCTCCTTCCTCCGCACCTTCGGCCTCCTCGCGCCCTTCATCCTCATACTCCCCAATATTGCAAACACCACCGGCCTATGGCTCGCCATCCCCCTCGCCGAAAGCATCATGTGAGTGATATCCGTAGGATGCTTGGTGTGTCAACAGAAGCGGTATGGGTATTAACGCAAAAACACGTCTAGTAAGTTTGGTTTAAACTTACTAGACGTGTTTTTTATTATATTTATTTCTTTTCTAACAATTCACGAACAACTTCTTTAACTTCTTTTGTAGATTCAGGAATAGGTTGATCTCGTTGCTCGGGATTTTTTTGATAGCTACGCCATTTACCGGAAGAGTCTTTACTCAAAAATTTTATTATCTAACAAAGTTCATAAAACATCTTGGAATCAATAATGTATACCGTTTGGCCTTTTTCCTTTAATTCAAGCGCTTTATTATACTTTACCGTATGACGGGTATATCCTTCCTTTACAACAAGATACGCAGTCTTGACAACGGTCGTACTTTTTACGTCTCCTCCTTTTGTTTTAATAATCTCGGTGATTTTTTTCTCTTCATCTTTTCCAAAACCTACCAAAACAAAAATTTTATCCTGAAATTCAATGCTTTTAACCATATCGAAACGAAGAGCATCATTTTTAGAAGTGCTATCCACTTTGTCCATACCAGATTTTTTTGATTTAGCAACCGTTTTCTTTGCGCGTTTTGTTGAGTTTCCTTTAAAATACTGCTTCTTATATGAACGCAAATAGGCAGAAATCTCCTTTGACTTCTGTTTTGTTGCATACCGAATCAATGCATCTATGTCTTTCTTCTTCACCAACTCAAATGATTCAAAAAATACTAATGCGTCTAAATCATCTAAATCTATACATAGTTTCACGAACTCTTTTCCATAACGCTTCAGATAATCCACATATCCTTTTTTATACATATCCGAAAGCATCTCTGGATAACGAATTCTATTTGCTGCAACTCTAATTTTATGTTCTAATCCCTTAATTTTAGAAAAAAGATAATCCACTTCTTTAAAATTAAAGGTCGCATTTCTTCCCCAAGAGGAAGTTAATGTACAATAATAATATCTCTGACTTGGATCCGCCCCCATCCAAACTTTATACTTTATTTCATCAGTTTCTGCAGATTTTACAATAATTTCGTGATCAATCCATTCATGGTTCGCCGCACATTGCCACATCGCATTAGCTTCACCTGTACCAATAAAACCAACAACAGAATTAGGGTAACCATTATCTGTATCTCGATGCGCTGTGCATACTTCTGCCTCTGGATCGATGCTATCGTAAACAATGATTTCAAAACAACCCGAAAAACAATCATGTCCTGTTTTCATAACAGTTTTTGGCACAACTACTTTTTTCAAATGACACCCACAAAAAGCCTTATCATTTATTTCTATCAGCCCATCAGGCAAATCAATTTCCTTAATACCGCAATGATAAAATGCCTGTTCCGAAATAATATGAGTACCTTTTAAGATAACTTTGTCCAAATTTTTGCATTCTGAGAACACGGCTTTTTTAATTTCCGACACATGCAATTCTATATCCATTAAACTTTCACACTTATAAAATGCCCATTCTCCAATTTCTGTAACATTCTCAAGATTGATGGTCTTCAAATTTTTACAAGCAGTAAAAGCATTGTCTTCAATTTTACTCACATTTTTAGTTAAAATGACATTTTTAATAAATGGATTGCCGTAAAAAGCATAGCTATCAATCGTTTCAACAAACTCCGTAACCACAAATTCACATTGATTGAAGGCAACAGGTACTTTAATTAAGGTCTTTTTGTCTTTTGAATATAAAACACCTTCAATAGAGGTATATACTTCATTTTCAGAATCCACATCAATGAATGAAAAATTTGGCACGATATCCCTAGAAATATTATATTCAGGAAATGCAACCACTGCAATTGACTTAACACTTGCAGGAATATATAAACTTTCTAAAGATATGCAATTTGAAAAAGCTCTTATCTCAATATATTCCACGCCATTCGGAATATTGATTCTCTTTAATTTCTCTCTATCCGAAAATGCACCCTGACCAATTTTTTTAACAGAAGATGGCAAGATAATTTCTTCAAGATAATCTTCTTTATGCTCACCTCTTCTAACCAGTAGACTAACCGCATACTCCAGTAGACTAAACGCATACTCACCTATTTCTTCAATACCTTCTGGAATCTTGTAACATTTCTCACCCGTACCATAATACTTACAGAAAATATTATCTACGATATCTACGTGCTCTTCTTTATAAGGGCTTTTGCATTTAGCTTCAATTGAATGTCCCTGTTGGACAGTTTCATCTAAGTTGTCCTGAACATCAATTTCATCGATTAACATGTCATCAGAATCGGCGTACTTAACATTCAATTGATCACATGACTAGGTATCTGGTTTATATGCTTTCAAAAACACTTCTGCATAGGAGCCTCTTTCAACAATATATTCAATTTCTGGATTTAAATCCAAATCTTTATAATCTCCATTAGGGTAAGCAAGAATCCAATCACTAATTTTTTTGATTGATGTTGGAAAATATATTTTTCTTATGTTTTCACATCCATAAAAGGCACCTGCCTCAATTTCTTCCACCCCATCAGGAATAATCAATTCTTCGAGGTTGCTACACCTCATAAACATTCCTTCTGAGATTTTTTTGATTGACTTAGGCAAACTAACTTTCATCAATGCATGTCTATCGATAAATGCATTTTTCCCAATGTCAGTAACAGAATCTGGAATAATTATTTCCTGAATTTTTTCATCATGAAAACTAGTCGCTGCAAAAACATGGTCAGATAATTTCGTTACAGAATATCCACCAATTTCCGATGGGATAATCAACTTCTCTTTTTCATTTATTACTCTAACTATAGTGGCATCTCTACCCTCAATTCTTACTTCAAAATCTTTAGTTAAAAAGGGCTCTCCATTGATGGCTAAAAACACTCTAGCTCCAGGGCGTCTCTCTCTAAGTTTCTCAACATACTGAGCCGCACCACTTCCTGCATCTGTGTGTATGGTTACACCATCAGAAAAATCGACCCCTCCGTAATTAAAATATTTAATATCGCCATTAACATAAATATCCTTAGCAGTGCAATTCAAGCTATCACTCCATATACAAGTTACTTGCTTTGGAAGCACTATTTCATCGATGTTTTTACAATTACGAAAGGCTTTACAAAATTCTGTAACCCTTTCTGGTACAACAAATTTCTTTCTATTTAACAATTTCGGGACATACTTTAATGCAAGCATGTTTTTATCAAACAAACAGCCATTTACGGAACTATAATACGGATTGTTTTTATCAACATCATATTCCACTGTTTCACATTCATTAAATGCCGAAATACACATATTTCGCATAGATGCAGGGATATATAGTTTTCCTACCTTGCAACCAGAAAAAGCCAAATAGTCAATATATTCTATGCCTTCATTGAATATAATCTCTTGAATATCATTACTATTCCAGCCATCTGAAAAAGCATACGGTTCAATCATTTTCAGTGATTCACCACAAATAATTTTTGAAATCTCATTACAAGAACTAAATGCCCAGCTTTTTATTCTTACAACATCATCCCTAATGCTTAACACACCACTGACACCCTGTGCTAAAACTATTTCAAGACCATCCACCAAACGATGATACAAAATACCATCTTCAACAAAGTAATTCCGATTATCTTGCGAAATAATATAATCATAGTATTTAAACGTTATATCTAAATATTCAACCATCTCCGGTATCATAATTTCTTTTACAGAACACTTTTTTACACTGAAATCATATGATTAGCGCCTATTAGGAAAACACACTGTCAAAGGGGTTTGTAGCGGGG
>ERZ1034901.2294-NODE-2294-length-12253-cov-9.548287_pt1 | contig 12253 bp, 10 predicted proteins | sample MGYA00520628_ERZ1034901 | MGnify/ENA primary metagenome ERZ1034901 (study PRJEB33766, sample SAMN09781783) | gut metagenome | biome: gut microbiome | host: Homo sapiens | place: Madagascar | study: EMG produced TPA metagenomics assembly of the PRJNA485056 data... | reverse complement strand
CATGAGGAACTGTTACAGAAAGTTTCGGCATATGCGACATTATTTACCACACAGGAAGGAGAGGACAGTCATGAAGTATAAAGGAAATGTACGAAATATTCTGATCGATACAGTAAAAAAACAAAAATGGCTGTCCATCGGGATCCTGATCGCGGTATTTGGAGCCATCGGAGCCTCTCTGATCCCGCCACTTCTTCTTGGAAAAATCGTGGACAGTATTACGGCAGGACATGCGGTAGCGTTTTCGTTCTTTGTCCTCTATTTTGTTGTGCTTGCGCTGACAGGTTTTATGGATACGGCGCGCGAGAGTCTTCTGACTGTTTTCGGACAGAAGATCACGCATGCGCTTCGAAGCCGCCTGATGGAAAAGTTTCTCAGCCTCAGTGCAGATACGATCAATCAGCAGGAGCCGGGAACGATGGTATCTAGGTTTGTGGGAGATGTGGATACAGTAGAGAACCTGTTTACTTCCGGAATCATCAGTATGTTTGCGGATACGTGTAAGATCCTGAGTATCCTGGCTGTGATCTGGTTCCGGAATAAGGGATTGACGTTGGTTTTACTGTTTTTATTGCCATTTTTGTTCTGGTTTACCAGACATGTACAGAAAAATATGTTAACCGCGCAGATCGAGAACCGAAGAGCAGTAGGCCGTGCCTCGGGTCATGTGCCGGAGACGATTCACAATATTCGGACGATCCATTGCTTTGGAAAAGAAAAATATATGGAAGAGCGGTATGACAAATATATCAGCGACAGCTATCGGGCGATGGAGCGGACGAACTTCTATGATGCGATCTATTCACCGGTGATTCTGATCCTGAACGCGGTTGTGGTTGCGGTTGTGATGCTGTTATCCGCATCCGGCAATCAGCAGGTACTGGCATTCTTCGGTATGTCTGCCGGAACAGCAGTAGCCGTGATCAATTATATTTCCCAGATTTTCACACCGGTAGAAAGCCTTGGTATGGAGATTCAGACGATCCAGTCAGCGATGGCAGGTATTCACAGAATCAATGAGTTTTTCAATCTGGAAGCAGCTGAAGCAGACAGAGCGAACGGAAAACGACAGGGTGTCCGGAAAATAGCAAAAGATATCAGTGAACAGAAAAAACAGGTTACAACAGATAAGATACATACGGCAGATGCCGGAGATCAGACCGCGGTATCCTTTGAAAATGTAGTCTTTGGCTATGACGAACATCTGGTTCTGGAAGGTGTGAGTTTTGAGGTGAAAAAAGGCGAACAGGTCACATTGTCCGGGCGTACCGGTGCCGGAAAGAGTACGATCCTGAAGCTGCTGCTTGGTCTGTATGAGCCGCAGAGTGGAAGCATACGGATCGGTAATGTTTCTGCTACAGAAGTTCCGGAAGAGGAAAGGAGATCGCTGTTTGGCTATGTGGAGCAGTCTTTCCATATGGTGCCGGGTACGGTGCGTGAGCAGATCACACTGTATGATCGGAGAATCACGGAAAAACAGGTGCAGGCGGCAGCAAGACTGACTGGTCTTGAAGATTCGATCGCCAGTCTGGAAAATGGCTACGATACCGTGTGTACCCCGGAGATCTTTTCGCAGGGGCAATGGCAATTGTTATCCATCGCCAGGGCAGCAGTTGCAGAACCATCGATTCTGTTGCTGGATGAGATCACGGCAAATCTGGATGTGGAAACGGAAAAGGAAGTCTTACAGGCACTGCGGCGCGTATCGGAAAACCGAACGGTAATCTCGATTTCCCACAGAACTTCAGCGGAGATGGGACGGATCATAACGGTTTAGTAACGTTTTCACTTTTTTTTTTCGGAAAATCATGGTAAACTGTTAAAGTGTGACAGGGTAACTGTTCAGTACCTTCACAGTTACGTGACAGGTAACAATACGGTAGATTTTTGCATTTATGAAACGGTCACCTGCACAAAAAAGGAAATCGAAAAAACAGAAGAACTGTTCCGGTGATGAGAGTTAAAAACGGAACAGTGATAAAGGAGAAATTACAATGCCAGTATTTGATTTTAATAATACCCCGGATAAAGACAAACCGTTGACCTGTACTTATACAACCTTCCGCTCCGACGAATCCACCGCTACACCGGAACGCCCGATGCTGGTGCTGGATAATAAAAAACGTCAGTGGAAACATCATTCCAGCGGATTCTTTTCTAATCCGGCGAAACAGACGACTTTTGAATTTGAGGAGGAAGACGGTATCGTATCCGCGGACATCCTGCAGATCGATGCCCGTTTTGTCAGCCTGTTAAAATGGCTCGGCGGCAATCATATTCATATCCGTCTGTCCGGTGAGAACCGAGAAAATGGATATGCCGTTTATAAGATCCGTGAGATCGCTTTCGGCGGCGGTACCAAACTTTCAGCAGAAGATGGATTTTTACAGTTTATGATCGAGCGTCTTCTGGCAAGCAATGCACCGGAAGAGATCGAGGAAGATGAGGATGCAGAAGAAATCGGCGATGATATGAAACTGACCAGTATACAGAGCATCACCGACTTTATGACCTGCGCCGGAAAAACACTGCCGGATAATATTCGTCTCTGGGCGAGAAGAAACCTGGCGGTTGCAAAATCCCATGAGGTATCTCCGGAAGAGAGACGGCATGCACAGAGAGCACTGTCGATTATGATGAATGTACAGTGGAAGAGTAATTACTTTGAGTCTATCGACCCGCAGGAAGCGAGAAGAATCCTCGATGAAGAACTGTACGGTATGGAGAAGGTAAAACAGAGAATTATCGAGACGATCATCCAGATCAACCGTACGCATACGTTACCGGCATACGGTCTGCTTCTGGTAGGACCTGCCGGAACAGGAAAATCACAGATTGCCTATGCGGTTGCAAGAATCCTGAAACTGCCGTGGACAACCCTGGATATGAGTTCCATCAATGATCCGGAACAGCTGACCGGAAGCTCCCGTGTCTATGCCAATGCAAAACCCGGTATCATCATGGATGCCTTTTCGATGGCAGGAGAGTCCAATCTGGTATTTATCATCAACGAGCTGGACAAAGCTGCCTCCGGCAAAGGAAACGGAAACCCGGCGGATGTTCTGCTGACCCTGCTTGATAACCTGGGATTCACCGATAACTATATGGAATGTATGATCCCTACGGTAGGTGTCTATCCGATCGCCACCGCCAACGACAAATCCCAGATCAGTGCACCGCTGATGTCCCGGTTTGCGGTGATCGATATTCCGGATTATACAGACGAAGAGAAGAAAATTATTTTTTCAAAATACGCACTGCCGAAAGTACTGAAGCGAATGAGTCTGAAAGAAAATGAAATTATTCTGACAGATGAAGGTCTGGACAGAATCATTCAGAAACATGCGAATACCAGCGGTATCCGTGATCTGGAACAGGCCGCAGAGCATATCGCAGCCAATGCTCTGTATCAGATTGAAGTCAATCATATGCAATCTGTAACGATCGATGCACAGATGGTAGAGAAAGTGCTTGAGTAATAAATATGAAAGAAAGTGTGACAGATGACTGGGTACACTAAAATTGCCCAAGGAGGATAATTGTTATGTGGAATGGAAAGAAAAAAGCAGTAACATTCAGTTACGATGATGGTGTGACACAGGATCGCCGTCTGGTGGAAATGATGAATACTTATGGTGTAAAAGGCACCTTTAACTTAAACAGCGGTATGCAGTCTTATGCAAATGTATGGGAACATCCCAAGGGGCTTCTGATTCATCGAATGAACACTGAAGGTTTAAAAGAACTGTATCAGGGACATGAGATTGCAGCACATTGTCTGACACATGCAGATCTTCCCAAATATGATGAAGAGACGATCCGCAATGAGATTCTGGAAGACAAGAAAAATCTGGAAGAACGGTTTGGGCAGCCTGTTGTGGGAATGGCGTATCCGTTTGGTACTTATAACGATACAGTAGTGGATATTGCGCGTGCCTGTGGTATCCGTTATTCCCGTACGGTAGAGCGGACCGGAAATTTTGGACTTCCGGAAGAGCCGCTGACACTGAATCCAACCTGCCATCATAATGATGCGGATGTGATGGATTTGATTGACCGTTTTCTGGCATCTGACAGTGAGGAACCACAGCTTTTCTATCTGTGGGGACACAGTTATGAGTTTGACGTGGATAAGAACTGGGATCGGATGGAAGAGATCCTGAAAAAATTGTCCGGTCATGATGAAATCTTTTACGGAACAAACAGAGAAGTGTTATTCGGTGAATAATAACTATCTCGCACATAATATTATGATTATGTTCTGAATACTATCAGAATCTGTGACAGATGCAAAGAAAAAAGGAGAACACAAATGCAATATGCAATCATAGGAGCCGGAGGAACCGGCGGAGTTGTGGGATATTTTATGACAAAGGCAGGAAAAGATGTGACACTGATTGCCCGTGGCCGTCATCTGGAAGCTATGAAAGAGCATGGATTGACTCTGGAGCGTCTCTGGGATCCGAATCCTGAGACAATTGCTGTGAAAGCAACGGATATGGAACACTACAAGGAACAACCGGATGTGATCCTGGTGTGTGTAAAAGGGTATTCACTGGAAGATACCGTCCCGTTTATCCACCGTGTGGCAAAACCGGATACGATTGTGATTCCGATTCTGAATATCTATGGAACCGGTGCAAAACTGCAAAAAGAACTGCCGGAACTTCTGGTGACAGACGGATGCATCTATGTATCTGCCAACATCAAAGAACCGGGTGTGTTAGTGCAGCATGGAAAGATTCTGCGGATCGTTTATGGAGTGCGGGAAAAAGCAGACTGGAGACCGGAACTCGAAGAGATCCGTCAGGATTTTGCGGACAGTGCCATCGACGGGATATTATCTGAAAATATCCGCAGAGAAGCACTGGAAAAATTCTCCTATGTCTCCCCGATCGGAGCAGCAGGACTGTACTGTAATGCGGTAGCGGGGGATTTTCAGAAAGAGGGCGCTCCGCGGGAACTGTTTTGTTCGATGATCCGGGAAATCGCAGCACTTGCAGATGCTATGGGCGTTCCGTTTCAAAAAGATATGGTGGAGGTTAATTTACATATTTTGTCGAATCTTGCACCGGAAACAACTACTTCTATGCAGAGGGATGTAATGGCTGGGAAACCATCAGAAATCGACGGACTGGTATACGAAGTGGTTCGCATGGGAAAACTGTATGGTGTGCCGGTTCCCTCTTATACGAAAGTAGCTAATCGACTGGCTGAGAAAAAAGGGATCATTTTTGATATGGATGGTGTTCTGGTCAATACGGAACCGTTGCATTTTCGGTGTTGGCAGGAAGTGCTGAAAGAGGACGGAATCACGCTGGACTATGAGATTTACAAACCGTGCATCGGTTCTACCAGAGAAGTTTTCCGGCAACTGATGGTGGATGCTTACGGTGATATTTTCGAGGATTATCCGACGATGAACCGGAGAATGGAAGAAAAGAAAAAGGAAATCGTGGAAAAAGAAGGATTCCCGCAATGTGAGGGAATCCGGGAAGTTCTGGAAAAACTACATCAGGAAGGATATCTGCTGGCAGTCGGATCTTCTTCTCCGGAGGATGTGATCCAAAAAGTGTTGAAGGATCTTGACCTGGCTCAGTATTTTTCTGCTTTTATCAGTGGAGAAAATATGGCACATCCAAAGCCGGCACCGGATACGTTTCTTGCCGCAGCAGAAGCATTATTACTGGATCCTTCCGCATGTATGGTAGTAGAAGATTCCACTAATGGAGGAAAGGCGGCAAAAGCAGCAGGAATGTCCTGCGTCTGGTTCCATAATCCGGATTCCGGAGATCAGCAGATTCCGGATGCAGTTTTGGAGATTTCTTCCTGGGATCCTTCCAGTGCAGAGAAAATTATGAAAGTATCAGAACAATGAGAAAAAACAGAACAGCCATGCAAATATTTTGGATAAAAGGAGCAGATGGAAATGTGTACAGCAGCTACTTATAAGACAAAAGATTTTTATATGGGACGGACGCTGGATTATGAATTCTCCTATGGAGATGAGATTACAGTAACACCAAGAAATTATCCGTTTCATTTTCGCCATATGGAAGAACTGGAAAATCATTATGCGATCATCGGTATGGCACATGTAGCGGATGATTACCCGCTGTATTACGATGCGGTCAATGAAAAAGGACTTGGAATGGCAGGGTTGAACTTCGTAGGAAACGCTGTCTACCAGGAGATCCAGGAAGGACGGGAAAACGTGGCTCAGTTTGAGTTCATTCCATGGATTCTTTCCCAGTGCGCATCGGTAGAAGAGGCGAAGAAAATGCTGGCGGAGATGAATCTGGTGGGAACCGTATTCGCTCCACAGTTTCCAGCGGCACAGCTGCACTGGATTCTGGCGGACAAATATGCGTGTATCACCATCGAATGTGTTCGGGAGGGACTGAAGGTTTATGATAATCCGGCAGGTGTACTGACCAATAATCCGCCATTTGAACAGCAGATGTTTTTATTGAATCAGTATATGCATCTGTCACCGAAACAGCCGGAGAATCATTTTTCCGAGCAGTTGCCATTACAGACCTACAGCCGCGGCATGGGTGCACTTGGACTTCCGGGAGATCTTTCTTCTACTTCCCGCTTTGCAAAAGTGGCATTTACCAGAGCACATGCAGTATCGGGAGATTCTGAGGCGGAAAGTGTCAGCCAGTTTTTCCACATTCTGGGATCGGTGGACCAGCAGAGAGGATGTTGTGAAGTGGCTGAGGGCAAATACGAGATTACAATTTATACCTCATGCTGGAATGCACAGAAGGGAATCTACTATTATAATACCTATGAAAACCACCAGATCACTGCGGTCGACATGCATCGTGAAAATCTGGACGGAACCACACTGGCGCGGTATCCACTGATCCAGAAGGGTGAGATCCGGTGGCAGAACTAGAGCGTGTCTGAAAAATCATTTCCGGAGAGCCTTTTTCAGACACGCTCTAGAAGATGTGAAAGGTATTCCCGGGATTTTTTTACTCGTTATTGCGATAGTCGTCAGGGTCTCGTGCAAGTACGGACTTTGACTCGTTGCTCGCGTAAATAAAAAAGACAGAAATCTGTTTCAGACATGTACCAATGGTACGGGACGATTCCGATTTCTGTCTTTTTGTGTTTATTGCTCGAATGATTCTATTACAGAATCTATGGTGATTACTGCGCCTTCTTCATGCGATAACTTCCACTACTGGTGCGAAAAGCGTCGATGATGCGCCGTACACTACAGAGTAAGGTAAGTCCGTATCCGATGAACAGATCGCTGTAATAGCTTCCGGTGAGTTCGGAAAGATCCAGAATGTTATCCAGATACTGATAACACTCGGAAAAGGTGTATCCTTCGTCTTTCAGTGCATCGTAAGCATCCCAGGTCCAGGAAAGCCGATTGGCAAAGAAAATCATCACCAGCATCATCACAGTGGAAATGATCACACCCTTCCGATCCAGATGACCGCCAAGCAGTTCATATCCACGCAGTGCGCAGATTGCAGTGACTGCACCGGCAATACCCGCGATGTATCCGAGCCGATAGATCAGTACCCAGAGCACACATCCGATCAGAGAACCGACGAAAGCACCTACGAGTCCGGCAACCAGATTACTCTTTTTTGCACGGGTTGTCTGCTGATTTTGCTGAAGATTCTGCTCGATCTGCTGTGCACAGGAAGTACACAGATAATGGTAGGAACCATTAACCTCATAATTTGACAGATATTCCTGTGTGTTGCCACAGGACTCACAGCAAGGCTGATAGTTACCGCCATGAAGATACTGAATCAGAGGATCTACGACACTGTTGATCATATCCGGAACTTTGTTTCCGTTTACTGCCGGCATTTTTATGGTCAGTAAGGCGGAAGTAGAAGTACAGGAATAGTCTGCCAGGTGTTTGACATTTTGCTTCTGGTATTCCAGATACTGTGCCAGCTGTGCGTTGTCCGGATCCTGTGTGGAGACGGCATTGATACGAACGTGGTAAACCGTCGATTCCGTTGTAATGACAACCGGATATCCCTGATAATTGCCATCTGCATAGCTGCCGTGATCCGTCAGACTTCCCCCAAGAAGCTGTATACGTATTTTTTCCTTAAACATATTGAAACCCTCCCTCAAAATTTATATGTTCTACCCGTATCATAACAAATTCTGACATGTTTTTCCACAAACTTCAGGATTTTGTAAGAAATAGAAGGAAGGTATTATATAGACAGAAAGATATAGTATAATTCATGAAAATGTAATGATTATTTCACGCTTGTAATGATAGAAATTTCATGTTAAAATACTTCAAAAATGAACATTCTAAAAATGAAAGAGAGGTATAGAAGGCATGATAAGCATTGAGTATATACATAAATTGCTGGATGTCTATAATCAGCTGTGCCGACCGTTATGCCAGCAGACCGGCATTCCGCAGACATCCCTGGATATCCTGATGTTCCTGAAAAATAATCCGCAGTATAAAAATGCCGCAGATATTGTAAAGATCCGCGGGATCAAGGCGAATCTGGTATCCATCCATGTGGAACGGCTGGTGCAGGAAGGATATCTCGAACGCCGGGAGGTTCCGGGCGACCGGAGAAAGACAGAACTGATCTGTACCCGGAAAGCGGAGCATGTCTGGAGACAGGGATGTGAGATTCAGAAAACATTTATCGAAACCTTATTTTCCGGTGTGCCTGCGGAGTCCAGAAAGATTTTTGAACAGGTGATGGAACAGACAGAGGAAAATCTGAATACATATCAAAAGGAGAACAAAAAGAAATGAGTATTTTACTGACAGTAATTGTTACATTTTTTGCAGGTATGGGTGCAGGTCTCGGGACCGGATTTGCCGGCATGAGTGCGGCGGCGGTCATCAGCCCGATGCTGATCACATTCTTGGGAATGGATCCCTACATGGCAGTGGGAATCGCATTGTCCTCGGATGTGCTGGCAAGTGCCGTATCCGCATATACTTATGGGAAGAATAAGAATCTTGATATAAAAAATGGTCTGATCATGATGGTTACCGTGTTGTTGTTTACCATAGTGGGAAGTTATGTTTCCAGCCTGGTACCGTCCACAACGATGGGAAATTTCTCCGTCTTCATGACCTTCCTGCTCGGTATCAAATTCATCCTTCGCCCGGTCATGACTACGAAAGAAGCCATGGCACAGGTGTCTGCGAAAAAACGTGCGATTCAGTCTGTGATCTGCGGAGTGATGATCGGCTTTATCTGCGGATTTATCGGTGCCGGTGGCGGTATGATGATGCTTCTGATCCTGACATCCGTTCTCGGATATGAATTGAAAACAGCCGTGGGAACCAGTGTATTTATCATGACCTTCACCGCCCTCACCGGAGCCATATCCCACTTTGCCATCGGCGGCATACCAGACTGGACAGTATGGATCCTGTGTGTGGTCTTTACCTTCCTCTGGGCAAGAATCGCAGCCGTATTTGCCAATAAAGCAACGCCAAAGACTCTGAACCGTGCTACAGGAGTGATCCTGGTGGTGCTTGGAGTTGCGGTTATGGCGTTTTCGATGCTGGGATAGAGTACCAAATGTCTGCTGGTCGGATGGCTCTTTGAAAATATCATGCATAACCACGCAGACTATACCCGAAAATGATATCAGCTGCGAAATGGAAAGAAAAAAGTTAATAGATAATAAATTGGAGGATACAATATCATGATAATCAGAACTGCAACCATAGATGATCTGCCACAGATCGCCGCCGTAGAGTCCGAGTGCTTCCCACCGGCCGAAGCCGCCACAAAAGAGGAATTTGCCGACCGCCTTATTCATTACGCCAACCATTTCTGGCTGATGTTCGACGAGCAAAATGACAACAAACTGGTTGCGTTCGTCGACGGTTTTGTCACCAACGAACCGGATCTGACGGATGAAATGTACGAAAAAGCTTCCATGCACGACGAAAGCGGTGCCTGGCAGATGATTTTCGGGGTGAATACAATCCCGTCCTATCGAAGACGCGGGCTGGCAGGAGAACTGCTGGAGTGGGCAATCGAAGATGCCAGAAAACAGGGAAGGAAGGGTCTGGTACTGACCTGCAAAGATGCATTGATCCATTATTATGCAAAATTCGGTTTCCTAAATGAAGGAGTAACAGACAAATCTGTCCACGGCGATGTAGTATGGAATCAGATGCGCCTGACCTTTTAACTGGAGTTAACAGGAACTAACTACCAGCTTTACACAGATTTAACGAAAATCATACAATACCATGATAGAGCCATATGCGTTCTCCCACTATACTGTAAACCGTAAATGAATTATACAGATTCATAACAGAGATTTTACAGATGATTTCAAGTATCGAGCAGCAGACAGCTGCCGGAAAAGGGAGAACACAAAAATGAATGAAAATGTAAAAGTAGTATTTGGTCTGATTGGTGGGTTGGCGCTGTTCCTTTATGGAATGAACAGTATGAGTGATGCGCTGCAAAAGGCAGCCGGAGAAAAGATGAAGAAGATTCTGGAATTTCTCACGAAGAATCCGATCATGGGAGCGCTGGCCGGAGCCCTGGTTACGGCTGTGTTACAGAGCAGTTCGGCAACTACCGTTATGGTCATCGGCTTTGTAAGTGCCGGACTGATGAGTCTGCCACAGGCGATTTCCGTTATCTTTGGTGCTAATATCGGTACGACGATGACAGCCCAGCTGATGGCATTCAAAATCAGTGATTACATTTATCCGTTGATCTTCATCGGATTCATGCTGAACTTCTTAGGGAAAAAAGAAAAGGTTAAAAATATAGGTATGGTTATCTTTTCTTTCGGACTTTTGTTTGAGGGAATCGAGATCATGGGCAGCGTTATGAAACCACTGGCAGGAAGCCCGATCTTTGTGGATCTGATGGGAAAAGTATCTTCTGTTCCGGTGCTGGGTGTTGTCCTCGGTGCGGTGATGACTCTGGTGGTACAGAGTTCCTCTGCAACGATCGCAGTCCTTCAGAGCTTTGCTTCCCAGGCAGGACCGGACGGTGTCAGCAGCGTGATCGGACTGACAGGAGCGATTCCGATTTTGCTTGGCGATAATATCGGTACGACGATCACAGCACTTCTGGCATCCATCGGACAGTCCAAAGATGCAAAACGTACCGCAATTGCACACAGCTTTTTCAATATCACGGGTACCTGCGTATTTATCTGGATCATTCCGTGGTTTGCACAATTTGTACGTTATATCTCTCCAAAAGGATATGAGATCGATGTGATCTCCCGCCAGATTGCCAATGCACATACGACATTCAACGTGGTCTGTACATTGGTATGGCTGCCGCTGATCCCGCTCATGGTGAAGATTGTTACCACGATTATCCGTGGAAGAGATAAAAATACCGGTGTGGTTTATGAACCGAAATATCTGGATAACAAGGTAATTGATCAGCCGGTGGCTGCTATGTATCTGGTATCTCAGGAACTGGAAAATCTGACAGGATTTGCCGTACATATGCTGAACAGCCTGAAAGGTTCTCTGAATCAGAAAAAGACCTCAGCTGCATATGAAAAATTCAAAAATCAGCTGGATATCGTCCAGCACCTGCAGGAAGAAATCACGGACTATATCACCAAATTGTTTTCCAGCGGTAATCTGACAGAGCTTCAGTCTGAACAAACAGCAGGACTTCTGTATGTAACCAACAATATCGAACGTATCGCCGACCGGTGTCGGGATATCGACAGCATCTGGATAAAAATCCAGGACGATGGCATGAGCTTTTCCGAGGAAGCCGGCAAGGAAATTGAAAATTGCATCAATGTCCTTCTGGATCTGCTGCGCTTGGCGATGACAGCCGTAAAAGAGGGCAGTGAAGAGGAAGCGGAACTGGTATTCAAAAATAAAAAGAAATTGCATAAAGCAGAAAAGAAATTCAACAAAGCCCACTTGAACCGCGTAAAGAATCAGAAATGCGATCCGGCGATGACCGGCTGCTTCTCCGGCATCCTCTACAACCTGGACCGAGCTGCCGACAACTGCGTAAGTATCGCAGAAGAAGCACTGGATAACCAGGGATTCGTAAAATTAGGCGAAGCCGCCAGAAACTTTGCGGCACCGGCTGCGGTTGTGGAGGCTGTGTAAAAGATAATAACAGTGATAAGAAATATATAATTTAAGAGGAACAGAGTATTTTTGATTTTGAGATACAACAAAATTTGAAAATACTCTGTTTTTGGTTGTTCGAGCAATGAACGAAAATCTTTTCCTTCATAAGAAACTGGTGATTAACGCTGTGGC
>ERZ1034901.2286-NODE-2286-length-12281-cov-6.616064_pt1 | contig 12281 bp, 14 predicted proteins | sample MGYA00520628_ERZ1034901 | MGnify/ENA primary metagenome ERZ1034901 (study PRJEB33766, sample SAMN09781783) | gut metagenome | biome: gut microbiome | host: Homo sapiens | place: Madagascar | study: EMG produced TPA metagenomics assembly of the PRJNA485056 data... | reverse complement strand
AGCCAGACGGCCGATACGGCCAAAACCATTGATAGCAACTTTAACAGCCATAGTGAAATCCTCCCAAGATTTGTCTTTTTCACCTTAGAAGCGGTTGCCCGCTTGTCGGTATGGTACTATTGTACCCCATTTTCCCGGATTCTGCAAGGGGGTCTGTTATTCTTTTAACACTATTTTTGCAAAAATTATATCGGAATTCTACATTTCCGGCATTTACCAGCGCACAAGCGCCCCCAAATGGGCAGACTAAGGGCAGATTTGCACAATAAAGGAGAGAGTGCTATGCCGGTTTTTGGCCCGACACGCGCCGCGCTGGCCGCGGCAGCCGCCCGCGGGGCGCAGATTCTGCCCTCGCTGCGGCTGGTGCTGACGGCAGAGGCCCTGACCGCCCCGCCCCCGCCCTGCGCCGTGGAGCTGAACGCCGAGTTGGAGGTTCTCTGCGCCGCCGCGCAGGAGCTGGCCGCGCGCCGGGCGGGGTGGCTATATTTCTGCCCCGCGCAGTCTCCGCTGGCCGTCCGGCTGCCGCGCAGGCTTTTGCAGAGCACAGTGCTCACCTTTTTGCGCGGGGTGCTGCGCAGCCGCGAGCAGGGTGTGGTGCGGGTGGTTTCACAGCCGGACGCGGCGGTTATCGTTCTACAGGGCGGTGCCCCGCGGATGCCCGGCGATTTGCCCGCACTGCTGCACCGGTGCGGGCCCTATGTGACGGCGGACGATGGTGGTGCGGCGGCGGTGCGGCTGGCGCTCTCCCCCACCCTGCCCCTGCGGGAGCCGCCCATGCTGGCAGAGCTGGTGCAGGACCGCTACAGCGCCGTGCGGGTATATCTGGACGGTTACTGTGTGGAGGATGTGCCATAAAAATAAGCCCCCGATTTTCTCGGGAGCTTCTCGGGGCGTCGGGGACGCCGCGCCCCTACGGCGGCAAGCTGTAAGCGGCATACGGCTCCCCAAGCCTTCCCCTATGGGAAAGGTGATCCCGCAGGGCCAGAAGGGGCCGCTTCCTTTTCTTACTCCGTCTCCGCCCCGCACGCCTGCCACGCGCAGACAAGGCCGCACAGGCCAAACAGGCCGATGCCAATTCCGGTCATCAGGTCGGGCAGAGCCAGCATACCGCGGCCCGCCTCAAACAGGGTCTGGGGCAGTTCCAGACCTGTGCAGAGCAAAAACGCACCTGTGCCTGCTGCAAACAGCGTATGGCCGCATGGCAAGCCCGGTACCAGAAAAATCTTAATCAGCACCACCGCCAGCAACAGCGCCGCCGTCGCGCTGATCACCCGCAGGGCGCAGGGCAACCGGTTGACCGAGGCGGGCGTGAACTGGAACCGCCACAGCAGCTTCCACAGGAAAAGCAGCGGCACAGCACCGCCCACCAGCGGGCTGCCCAGCTTTTGCCGTTGCATACCAAAGCCGTCCCATGCGCGGACCGAGTACCGCAGCAGCCAAGCGCCGCAAAAAACCGGCAGCAGCAAATCTGCCCACGCGGCCCAGACCGGGGTGCCACTGCCTGTAAAAACGCCGGGGTATTGCAGGGCGTACCGCGCTGCGCTGCCGGATGCCACCCCCGCCGTCAGCAGTGCCGCCCCGGCCAGTGCCATACAGACCGCCAGCGGCTTACAGGTATCCTGCAGTCCGGCGGGCTGAGCCGCAGCGCGGCGGGCGGGCAGATACGGCAGCACCAGCGCCGCCAGCCACGGAATATACCGCAGCCAGACCGCCCCCGCCGTGGCAAAGCCCGTGTCCGCATCACACCAGAGCAGCAAATCCGCCAGATGCAGCACCGCCAGCAAAACGCCCAGTGCAAGCACAAGAACCGCGTTCGGATGTCTGTTTTTCATGGATTTTCCTCATTTCATACAGGGCACGGCCGCCGCATATACTGGGACAAGCCGCGCGGGATATCCCCATTGTACAACCCTGCGCCCCAAATTGCAAGGAGGGCCTGCCCCTTGAAAAAAACATTCCGCCGGGCCGTTGTGCTCGGTTTGCTGGCGCTGGCCGCGCCGTTTGCCGCCCTGCCGCTGGCAAAGCCCGCCGCGCCGCCCATCGAAAGCCCCGATGCCGTCACCGAGCCCGCCGCCACAGCGCCGCCCATCTTCACACCAACGCCCACCCAGCGCAGCTTTGACGCCGATGCGGAGATACTTATAAAGGATGACGGCACCGCGCGCACCGTCACAGTGCAGGAGTTCCTGATTGGCACCGCCGCCTGTGAGCTGCCGCCGGACTGGCCCGACGATGCGATTCTGGCCCAGATGGTCGCGGCCCACAGCTACGCCCTGAGCCTTGGCGGCGCAGCCTTTGCCTGCAACAGCAGCCAGTGCGCGGGCTGGACGAGCGCCGAGGTGCTGCAGGCGCGGTGGGGTGATGATTTCAGCCGCTATTATGCCCGGCTGTCCGCGCTGGCCGAGGAAGCCGCCGGGGCGGTGCTCTGCTTTGAGGGCGCACCCGCCGCGGCGTGCTACCACAGCATCAGCGCCGGGCGCACCGAGGCAAGCCAGAATGTCTGGCTGACCGCTGTGCCGTACTTACAGGGCGTGGCCTCCCCCTGGGATGCTGACGCACCGGGGTTTGAGACCACCATCACCTACAGCGCCGAGCAGGTCTACAGCGTGCTGCTCACTCTGGGTCTGGACGCCGAAGAAATTGAAAACACCCCCGCCGGGTGGTTCGGCGAGGGTGTATTGGATGATGCCGGGTATGTCGCGGAGATGTCCATTTGCGGGCAGACCTTTGCAGGGACAAAGCTGCGCAGCGCCTTCAGCCTGCGCAGTGCGGCGTTCAGTGTTGCTTATGACGCCGGAAAGAACGCCTTCCGCTTCACCACCCGCGGCTACGGCCACGGTGTCGGGCTGAGCCAGTACGGTGCCAAGGCCATGGCCGGGCAGGGCAAGAGCTGGCGGGAAATTTTGGCGTGGTACTTCCCCGGGTGCGAGGTGGTGGAGTAAGCAGGCCGCGCCACTGTTTGCCACCCCGTAGGGGCCGGACACGTCCGGCCCGCAGCAGAAAGGCAGAATCGCACTTATGGGAAGGCCGCTCTTCCCCACAAACAGCGAATGCGTTACCCACAGGCAGCGAAACGCATTTTTCGCGTGCTATACAGTGCTATTTCAGTAGGTTCGTTGATTTTAGTCCAATACGATGTCCTTTTTCTTCCCGTTTTTCTTTTTCGGATACTGCCGAATACGAGTGACGAAATCCAGATTGATAATCTCCAGTTCGCCTGTTTTCTTCTCTATGACCATACCGCCGTCATCAATTTCTTTTATCAATCCCTGTACGCTGCCGTCATTTGAAATAATCGTATAAATAATGCACTCTTCTCCGATAAACCGTTTTGCCAATTCTTTCATTTCAATGTTCTCCTTGTTCCGCATTTTTCGGTTCAAAATATGTCTGATTGCCGCCAATCTCCTTCGCTGCATTATCCGTGGGATAATCACAAGGAGGAACAGGGCAAGCAAAATGAGATAAAGACTGTCCATTTGCGTATTCCTCCCACAATTATATTTAGGAGATTTTATTCCCAGCTTTTGAGTAGCGCAGCGCCTCGCAGCAGTATACCGACAGGTTGACCATCCAGATCAGGCACACGATCAGCGAGGGCAGGAACCCGATGTTAAAGGTAAGCGCGCAGACCGCAAGCACAACGGCGCAAACCGCACAGACGATATTGGTGGCAGAGTATGCCTTGTATGCACACTTGCCGATGATGATTTTCTCGGCTTCGTCGCAATCCGCCATCCATTTCTTATGAAACTGCATATCGTACACGGACGCCTTTTTTTCGGGGTTCAACTGCTTGGTGGTGTCCACGCCTTTTTGCTGAAAAACCGTTGCCTCCACCATAATCGCGAAAAAGGCTGCAATGTTGATAAAGAAGAAAACGAAGCCGTTGGCGTTGTCAATGCCTTCCATACCCACGGAATAGGTCGCTGTAATCAGAAAAACGGCAAGGATAAGGGCGGCATCTGCAAGCCAAACTGCCACAGACAGCTTTTGGTCGATCGTGTTGTAGAGATCCTCGTCCTCGTCGTCCCAGACGGCAGCCAGCTTTTTGGCGCTGCGATACAGCGGAAGGCAGATGACCGGCACAAGGATCGCCAGCGCCAGCATCAGCCACGGGGCTATGCGAACGCCGAAAAACGCCCCGGCGTTCTTTATCATAGCAACCAAGGACTCCGATTCAGTGTCTGCGGAAAAATAGCCGATCACGCCGCCGACCAGCGCACTTCCAACGACAAAAAACAGGAATTTGGGCAGAGCTTTTTGGTTTGCCTGCTTGATTTCGTCATTTTTCATTTTCAGTTTCCTCCTGTAAATAGAAGACTTCTTCTACCGTAACGCCGCAGACCTTTGCAATCGTCAGAGCAAGGGTGACCGACGGCGAATAATCGCCCCGTTCAATCAGGCTGATCGTTTGCCGTGATACGCCGCATAAGCGTCCCATTTCCTGCTGATTGACATTCAGTGCAGCTCTGCGTTCCTTCAAACGATTTCGCAGTATCATACAGCACCTCCATCCGACAATCTTCTTTGTCTATCTGACAAAGAAGATTGTCAAAATGTATTATATTATTGTCATTCTGATTTGTCAAGCGGTTTTGAAAAATCGGAGGATAAAGCTCGTTGCCTTACCCTCCGATTACAGTTTTTACTTATAGATAATCTCTTCGCTTACGACTTCCGCTGCCCGGTTTCTGACATTTTCACCACCCGCGGCTACGGCCACGGTGTCGGGCTGAGCCAGTACGGTGCCAAGGCCATGGCCGGGCAGGGCAAGAGCTGGCGGGAAATTTTGGCGTGGTACTTCCCGGGGTGCCAGGTGGTGGAGTAAGCAGGCCGCGCCGCTGTTTGCCACCCCGTAGGGGCCGGACGTGTCCGGCCCGCAGCAGAAAGGCAGAATCGCACTTATGGGAAGGCCGCGGGCCGGGCATGCCCGGCCCCTACAGCCATTCAAGTGGGAAAGCTCACGGCAGCTCCACGGTAAAGGTCGTCAGTTCCGCATCGGTGTCAAAATCGTAGACCTTTACCGTCAGGCTGTGGCAGTTTTCGGGCACGGCAGCAAAGTAGTCATAGCTGGCCTTGGTGCATTGTTCCGGGTGGTCAAAGTCCGCCGGGTCGGCCGTCCATGCGCCGTCCGTCCACCAGCCGCCTTCGCCGCGCTCGTGGCCCAGCTCTGTGCCGTCTGCCGTGTAGAGCTTTACGCTGACCCAATGCTGTTCAGGCGGGAAGGACAGCAGCACTTTGGTCGCGGCGGGCGTGGCCGTGACGCTTTGCAGGGTGATGCCGTTCTGCTCCATGGGTGTATCCATCGTGCGCACGCCCGCATCGCTGACCTCGGGAATGGTAAAGGTCAGCGTGTAGCTGCCGGGCAGCGGGGTCTGGTCTGCGTAGTCATAGTGCCAATAGCTCTGGCCATCGGTTTCGAGAATACTCTTGTTGCAGGCCACGAGGTCGGACAGCGTCAGCGTTGCCGTGTGCCCGGCCAAATCATCGTGCGCAAGGAACAGCTCATAATTGATGCCCGTCACAAAGGTGCGGTCATCGCGTTTTTCAAAGGAAACAGCGCCGTTCAATTCCATGCCGTTATCCAGCACCAGCGTGCCGTACTGCCCGCCGCCGTTCTGCAGTGCCTTTTTTACGGCGTCCTCGCTGGGGCCGATGGCGTTGAACCCGGCCAGACTATCGTCCTCAGCAGTCAGCATCAGGCTGATGCGCAGCCAGTCGCCATCGTTAAACACCTGCCCCAGCGTCAGGGTGTAGGGGGTGTCGGAGCTCTCGGCAGTGGCTTCCACCGTTTCGGCGTATTTGTTCAGCTGCTCGCTGTGCAGCGAGGTGTAGTCATCCTGTCCGCCGCGGTTCAGCCAGCTGAACAGGCTGCCCACCATGGGCAGCTGCTCGGCCACGGCGGGAACCGCAAGGTTCACACTGCCCAGCGCCACCACTGCGCAGGCCGCGGCAGCTGCCGCCGCACGTCCCCAGTGGAAGTGCTTCTTTTTCGCGGGCACAGCCTTGGGCAGCTTATCACAGGCAGCGGCCAGCACGCGGTCAAATTCCGCATCGCTCAGCGGTTTGGCGGGCAGAGGCTGCTCGTCCAGAGTATGCAAAAGGTCGGTATCAAAATAATCTTTACGCATGGGTGTGCACTCCCTTCTCGGTCAGTTCGCGGCGCAGCTTATCGCGGCCGCGGCTTAAACGTGTGTTGACGCTTTCCACGCTCATATGCAGCGCGGCGGCAATCTCCTTGCCGGATTGCAGCAGATAGTATTTGCGCAGGAAGATGTCGCGGTCCGGCGGCTGCATGGCGGCTACCAGCGCCCCGACAAGGTCTGCCGCGTCGGCGGTGGCGCGGTCAAATTCTGCCAGCTCACCCAGCGTTTCGGCAAGGCCCTCGTCGAGTGTGGTCTCTGCGCGGCGGCGCAGGGTGTTGTAGCAGTCAATGCCACGGTTGCGCGCCGTGACAACCAGCCAGGGGCGCAGCGGCGTGCCGGTCTGCTCCAGCTTGGCGGCGTTGCGCTATAGCGAGACAAACACGTCCGCCATACATTCCTCGCGGTCGCAGGGGTTCTGGGGCAGGATGCGGTTCAGCACCGCCTTGACCAGCGGCGCATAGTCCAGCATGGCTGCCTCCAGCCCCTCCTCCGGCCGCGTTTGCAGCAATCGGGTCAATTCCCGGTCTTTCATTGAGGGTTCCTCCTTTTTTGCGGTTCTGACAATATAGACCGGGTTGAGAGGGGAAATCTTACAGAAAATCAAAAATCCCGCAAAAAAGGCGGGCGCGTTCTGCGTCCGCCTATTTTTATAGCTATGCTCTGCCTGCGGGGCGTCGAGGACGCCGCCCCCTACGTTCCTTCATAAATCGTAATCTCTCACTGTCCGACCGGCAGGGTGAATACAAACCGGCACCATTTGCCTTCCTCGCTCTCGGCGTGAATCTGGCCTCCGGAAAGATTGATGAGGATCTTGCAGATGTGCAGCCCCAGACCGCTGCCGCGGGTGTTCATACCGCGGGAACGATCCTCTTTATAAAAGCGCTCAAAGACAAAGGGCAGGGCCTCGGGGGCGATGCCTGCGCCGGTGTTCTCGATGCGCACCTCCACCATATTGTCGCGGCGCTCGGCGGCAAAGCTGATGGTGCCGCCCGCCGGGGTGAATTTGATGGCGTTGTCCACAATATTGTACACGACCTGATGCACAAAGTCCGGGTCCGCATAAATCAGAAGCGGGTCCCCGCCCAGCCCCTGAATGTCAATCTTGCCGTCCTCAATGCGCTGTTCATCGCTGAGCACCACATCGGTGACGGTTTTCCATAAATCGTAGGTCTGGGCGTGGATGGGCACCTCGCCCGCCTCCAGCTTGGTGATATCCAGCATATTCTGCACCAGCCGTGCCAATCGGCCCGTCTCCTGCGAGACAATGCCAAGGTAGTGCTTTGTCTCCTCGGGCGGGATGGTGCCGTCCAGCATACCATCAATAAAGCCCTTGATGGTGGTCATCGGGGTGCGCAGCTCGTGGGCAATGTTGCCCATAAACTGCCCGCGGGAGTTGTCAATGGTCTGCAGCCGCGCCGCCATATTGTTAAAGGTGGTGGCAAAATCTGCCAGTTCCACACAGCCGTCCACCGGGGCGCGGGCCGTAAAGTCCCCGCTGCCCAGCCGCCGGGCTGCCTCACTGATATCCTCAATGGGGCCGGTGATGCGCCGGGCCAGCACCCAGCACAGGATGCTGCACAGAACCAGAATCACCACAGCCGAAATGCTGAACATGGCCAGCATATCCCGCATATAGCCGCCCAGTGCTGTCATCGGGCTGGCGGCAAACAGATAGCCTTTCTGCCCGCCCACGGTGATGCACCGCCCGGCCGTATAGTATTTGGCGCTGTAGACGCCGTCCAGCGTGCCGGTGACGAAGATATCGCCCTCGTTCATCCGGTCTATGTACGCAAGGGGGACATTTTCGCCGGTGAAGGCATCATCCCCCGTGTGCAGCAGAATCTGGCCGTTTTCATCGGCGATAAAGACCAGCGCGCCGGACGCCGTGTTGAACAGCTCGTACCCGCTGTGGGCGCGTTCCAGAATGTCGTCCCCCTGCAAGGGCTTTGTGACGATGGAGCCCTCGTCGGCAAAACGCTCGCTCAGGGCTGCCGCACCGTTGAGCACATCGGTCAGCGAGCTTCTGCGCTCACTGATGAAGTACGCCGCGGACAGCGCCGTCTGTATCGCGCACATCACGCTGAGCCCCAGCACCAGCACGGCGGCAATCGTAGCAAAAAATTCGCGGCTTATCGTGTTGCGGCGGTTCATTCCTTGACCTCAAACTTATAGCCCACGCCCCAGACGGTTTTCAGGCTCCACTGCTCGGATGCGCCTTCCAGCTTTTCACGCAGGCGCTTGACGTGGACGTCAATCGTGCGGGAATCACCGTAATACTCAAAGCCCCAGACCTCGTCCAGCAGCTGGTCGCGGGTGTAAACGCGGTTGGGGTGACCGGCCAGGCAGGCCAGCAGTTCCAGCTCCTTGGGCGGTGCCTCGACCACCTTGCCCTTGACCTTGAGCTCATAGCGGTTCATATCCAGGTGCAGGTTGTCAAAGTCATATACGCCCTTGTTTTCCTCCTCCTTGGCGGAGGAGCGGCGCAGCACGGCCTTGATGCGGGCCGTGACCTCCTTGGCGTCAAAAGGCTTGACGATGTAGTCATCCGCGCCCAGTTCAAGGCCCAGCACCTTGTCATAGGTCTCACCCTTTGCGGTCAGCATAATGATGGGGGTGTTGTCCTTGCTGCGGATTTTGCGGCAGGCCTCCCAGCCGTCCATCACCGGCATCATAACGTCCAGCAGCACCAGATCCGGGTGCAGCTTGTCAAACTCCGTCAGCGCCGCCGCGCCGTCGTGAACCATCGTCACATTGTAGCCTTCCTTTACCAGATACAGGCGGAGCAGTTCGCAGATATTTTTATCGTCATCGACGACCAGAATCTTCTCGTTTGCCATCTTGTTTTTCCTCCCTACGCCGCAAGGCGGTATTATTTATAGATATTATAGCGCATAATTGTGGACAAAAAAAGAACAGATGCCGCCGTTTGCACAAAAATTTCTGCCGTGGCGCCCTCCGCCCCGGCTTCTCCGCAGCAGGCTTGAAAATCTGCACGAAATATGGTATATTGATTTTATATTGGGTCATTATGCCAGAACAGGCACAGAGCCATAAAATGTAAGGAGTCCTGTCAAGATGAAACTTGGTATCGTAGCTTCAGCGGTACTTTTTATATATCTATAATTCTCCAAAAACCTCAATATATTTTCATAGATACGCTGTTTTAAGCCATCCTCCATTTCATGTAAATCCACATAAATCCATGTACTTTACTCCCAAATGGGGGTAAATACGGGGGTAAAACACAGGGAACTCAACGCGATAAAACGCCTCGATTTTCGATCTAAAAGTGTTGTGAGCCGTTTTGGGCACATTGTTGTCTTTAATGTGCAGGACAACAAAACAGCGCCTTTAATCTGTTGCTGTATGCAATCGGATTGAGGCGCTATTTTTTATTGCTGCGTGACAACTTTGAACACTATGCTGGCAGACAGGAATGATAGCTGAACACGCATACGGATTTTTTGATATAGGAATCAGTTTCAATTCTTCAATACAGATTTCATACATCACGGGTTGCTATGCGGCATAGAAAGTAGAATCATCACGCAACAAAATGTTGCTAAAATGCGCATTGCCTTGTATAATATGGATATAACTTATTTGAAAGGTGGGCTGGACATATGAAGTATATTTTGATGCACCGTGAAACTGTCGTTGCCGTGCTGAGCGTCAATGACATCAGCGGCACGGTATACCGTGTAGACGATGTGCTGCAACCTGCTCACCTGCCGATTGGACTATACGCCCCCGACCACAAGGAGCTTGCCAAGAATCTGAATCTTTGGTTGGCCGGACGTACCATCCCTGCCAGCCGTTCGGGATTTCACCGTGCGCTGGAGGATTTGCAGGTTCAGAAGAAGTTACAGCTGTCCGCCAGCACTTTGATGATGAAGTGCTTTGCACTAAGCCTGTCCGATCAATACTGGCTCAATCCTGCAGAACAGCCACTGGAATGGAGCAAGGTCAATTTCTATAATAATGATTTTTCGGAAGATGTCGGCAACATTCTGTTTGGGCAGATTCCGCAGCAGGACAGCATTGACCTTGCCTCCCCCTGCAACACCTCGGACGGCTGGCTGAAAAAGAAATGGAAGATTCTGAACTGCCAGCGTGTGTTGGTAAAGGGCGGTAGCGGCATGGCCCAGCAGGAGCCGTTCAACGAGGTTGTCGCTTCCCTGCTCTGCCGCAAGCTGGGCATCCCGCATGTGGAATACAGCCTGCTGTTTGAGGGGGACAAGCCCTATTCCGTTTGCCCGAATATGACAACCGACCGGCAGGACTTTGTCAGCGCCTACTATATCTTTTCGGCTTTCCCCCGCGCGGACGGTGTGAGCGCCTACGACCATTTCCTCGCTTGCTGTGAAAAGCTGGGTATCCCGGATGTGCCCGAGCGGTTGCAACAGATGATGATTCTGGATTATCTGATTTGTAATCAGGATCGTCACTTCGGCAATTTTGGCGCTATCCGTGACGCAGTAACGCTGGAATGGGTCGGTTTCGCACCGATTTTTGACAGCGGCACGAGCCTTTGGTTCGACCAGTACGCCTCCAAAATCGACGCACTGGCCGATGCCCCCGCCAAACCGTTCGCTGCCACACAGCAGGCACAGCTTGCCCTTGCAAGAGATGGATTGCCAGCGCTGAATCTTGCTGCGCTGGATGATTGTAAAGATGAGGTTCTTGCAATTTTTGAACAAGCGCATTTCGGTGAGCCAAACCGTGCCAACATCTTGGTTGATGCTCTGGCAGTGCGCTGTAAAATCTTGCAAGCGAAGCAATAACTTTGAAATAAAAACAGCCTTTCCCTATGCTTTCTTGGAAGCACGCGGGAAAGGCTGTTTTTGTTATGGCGCTCACACAGTCTGCAAGATTTTCTCTAAGGCATTTTTATAGGCCATGTTCTGCTCCTTCGTTCGTTTGGAAGCCCCTTTAGGGTGCTTTCCGGCACGAAGGAGCTTTTTGTTTTCGTGGCGGCGGAACAACAGACTATCAATATTTTCGGATGTGTACTCTAAGCCGTTCTGGTTCAGCACACGGGCGCAGCGCGCCAGACACATACTTGCCAGCCCGTAATCCTGCGTAATTACAAGGTCGCCGGGGTGTACGCGGTTCACCAGTGCAAAATCTACGCTGTCGGCACCCTTGTCAAAGGTCAAGGTTTGCGCTCCGTCGCGTTGGATTTGGTGGGCTGTATCACATAGAATCAGCACAGGTACTTTGTATTTTGCGGCTGTCTGTATAGTCAGATCCACCACCGGGCAGCCATCAGCATCTATTAAAATCGTCACTTTATTGTTTTCCTTCCATAACCCAGGCAAATGCCTTCGCTGTCCGTAGGTCGGCATCCTTGAAGTGGCCGCCTGCGTTCCATTCCAGTTTGCAGTCTTTTCCGCGCTGGGTCAGGGCGCTGTGCAGGGCGCGGATGTTGTCACCTACTGATGCCATAGTCTGGTTTTTGGTGTGCTCCTCGCGATCGCCAAGGCTGAGATAAACGCGCCGGGTCTGAATAGGGTGCGCCGCTTCGTATTCCAGCCAGCCGGGAAACCACACGGACGGCGAAGCCGCCGCCGTGCCATACAGCGCGTTCGTTTGTGTTGCCGCCCACAGAGCAAACAGTCCAGCCAGTGAGTAGCCGCCTAAAATAACCTTACAATCTTCCTTTATAGAATACTGTTGGCTAATGCCCGGCACAGCCTGCTCCAGCCATGCAAGCGTATCCTCCGCCCTGCCGCCAAAACCTTGCTTGCCCCACACGGGCGGTGCAGGCCACGGAGATAAGTCATCGTTCCAGTTCTCTACTTGGACAGCGGCCAGCAAAAATAGATGCGCGGTTTGCCGACGTATAGCTTCAACTTCCCGCTCCATCCCTGCAAGGTCATGTTCATCCACCATTTGCAGCAGCAGGTATTCGGCGCTGGCAGTGCCGTAGATGCGGCAGGTTCTGTTTTGTATCTGCAATAATTGGTTATCCATAAAATCGATGATTCCTTTTCTTTGCTTTCTTTTGCATTATAATGCCTATACGCCAAAGAATCAAGATTGCGCCAGATGCACTGCCTTGAAAGTTTTTTGCCGCACTCGCATTACATCTGCACAACATCCGCACAGTGATTGTATATACGTGTATAA
>ERZ1034901.2285-NODE-2285-length-12281-cov-9.418698_pt1 | contig 12281 bp, 7 predicted proteins | sample MGYA00520628_ERZ1034901 | MGnify/ENA primary metagenome ERZ1034901 (study PRJEB33766, sample SAMN09781783) | gut metagenome | biome: gut microbiome | host: Homo sapiens | place: Madagascar | study: EMG produced TPA metagenomics assembly of the PRJNA485056 data... | reverse complement strand
TGCCACTTTTATCATACAATAGCGCCACTTTTACACTCTAATAGTGGCACTATTGTAGTGTAAAAGTGGCGCTATCGTTAAGCTCGGGTGCTGTTTGCACAGCAAAACACCATAAAAACAGCAACCCAGACCTATAGAATCAATTTTTATTTTGTAACAGCTTTTTACTCTTTTGTACGATATTTGCATGGCAAGACATGAAGACGTGTTTTTTAGACAAGAAGACATGAAGAACATGTTTTTTGACAGGAAAACATGAAGTACATATTTTTTGATAAGAAGACAAAACAGAGATAGAAAGAAGCCCTTCAATTATTTGAAGAAAAGAAGATAGTATTTTTTACGGCAAAACTTCTATTATTCCGTTGATATTTGTTACTTTTGTATATCTTTATAATCATATAAACAAAAATCAATAAATATGAAACCAACACTTTTCCTCCTCGCAGCAGGAATGGGCAGCCGTTACGGCGGCCTCAAGCAGCTGGACGAGCTCGGCCCTCACGGCGAGACCATCATGGACTACAGCATCTACGACGCCATCAACGCTGGCTTCGGCAAGCTGGTCTTCGTAATCCGCAAGGACTTTGAGGACGACTTCCGTCGTATCGTGCTCTCTAAGTATGAGGGTCACATCCCGTGCGAGCTGGTGTTCCAGAGCATCGACGCTCTCCCCGAAGGATTCACATGCCCGGAGGGACGCACAAAGCCTTGGGGTACGAACCACGCTCTCATGATGGGCGCCAAGGTTATCAACGAGCCTTTCGCCGTGCTCAACTGCGACGACTTCTACGATCGTGACGCATTCCGCGTGATGGGCAAGTGGCTCAGCGAGCTGCCTGAGGGATCAACCGGCAAGTATGCCATGGTGGGATTCCGCGTCGGCAACACGCTTTCTGAGAGCGGCACAGTAAGCCGTGGCGTATGCGAGAACGACGAGCACCACCACCTTACTTCTGTCGTGGAGCGCACCAAGATTCAGCGCTTCGACGGCGTGGTGAAGTATCTGGCTGACGACGGCGAGACATGGGTGGCTATCCCTGACACCACTCCGGTATCGATGAACTTCTGGGGCTTCACTCCTGACTACTTCCAGCACAGCGAGGCTTACTTCAAGGAGTTTCTCTCTGACCCGAAGAACATGGAGAACCTCAAGAGCGAGTTCTTCATCCCATTGATGGTGGACAAGCTCATCCACGACGGCACTGCTACATGCGAGGTGCTCGACACCACAAGCAAGTGGTTCGGCGTGACATATCCTGAGGATCGTCCGGACGTAGTGGCTAAGTTCCAGAAGCTTGCCGACGACGGTGTTTATCCTGAGAAGATGTTCTAAAAAACGAATAGGAAATGAAAGCAAAACAGGCTGTTACTTCGCAAAGAGTAACAGCCTGTTTTGCTTTGTTTATATAGGGGTGTCAGAACGGATAGCCGATGGCGAAGTGCAGACTCTGCGAGTCGCCGAAGCTTGGCATATTATAGAAACCGCTCTTGTAGGGGAGGTGCAGACCGATGCCCCAGTCGAGACGCAGCACGAAGAAGTCGAGGTCGTAACGCACGCCGATGCCCGTGCCTAACGCCGTTTCCTTGAATATGTTCTTTATGTTAAACTTTGATCCTGCACGATAGCCGTCGTCACGCATCGCCCATACGTTGCCGGCATCGAGGAAGACGGCTCCGTAGAGATTGCCGAAGATGCGCGGACGAAACTCCACGTTGGCTTGCAGCTTTATGTCGCCCGTCTGGTCCAGATAGGAAAGGCGTGACTGATTGGTGTAATAGCGGCCCGGTCCGATGCTGCGCACATTGAAGGCACGGATGCTATTGGCACCGCCCACATAGAACTGCTCGCTGTAAGGCGAACTCTGGGAGTTGCCGTACGACCAGATGATGCCGCCATTGATGTGTGCCACGAGCTGGGCGTGGTCTGCCACCTGCCATGTCTTGCGCAGGTCTATCTCAATCTTCACGAACTGTGCGTAGGGATTCTTAAACATGTTCTTGCCCTTCTCGCTCCACTTACGTCCCGCAGCCATATAGCCAAGGGAGAGAATGTTGGACGCCTCGCTGACCGTGGTCTGCCAATAGATGGGATTGCGGTATGACGAGGGCGACTGGAGCGTGAACGTATAGCGCATCTTGGGCACGAACTGGTCTGCCATCGACACGGTGAGGTACGGACTCTGCTTCAGGATTTCCTTGAAGGCGTCGGTCTGATCACGCATATACTCATACTGGAGGATGAGCGGCGAGAACTGGTGCATCGTCGTGGCGTTGGGCTGGACGGTGTAGGTAAGCTCGCCGGAGACGATGTGGCGCTTAAAGAAGCCGGAACGGTTGAGCACGTTGCTGGAAGCCTTGAAGAGGGTGTTGGGGGTGGAATAGTACGGCTTGACCACCTTGCCCTGACGGCGACGCTTGTGACGCATCTTGCTAAGGAAGCGGTCGATGAACAGCAGACGCGGTATCTCTACGTTTACGTCGGCACCATACTCGTACGAATTAAACTTTGAGCTGGTGCCGTCGGCACGGTGTCCGGTCTGCCATTCGTATGATCCCTTCAGGTTTACGGACAACTTCTCGCCTCCTCGGAAGGCATTGCGCTTGGTAAGACCGAGGATGACGCCCGGTCCGACGCGTCCCGTGGTCTTGCCCACGACGTTGGTTTCGAGGTAGATGTCGTAGGGTTTGTCGAAGACGCAGTTGATGGTCATATCGAGGGTGTCGCAGGTGGGGGTGGTGTCGCGCGGCGCAAAGGAGAGGTCGACTCGTGAGAAGAGTCCCTTTGCGGTGAGCGTATTGATGGACTGCTGGTAATTGGCGTAGCTGTAGAGCTGGCGCGGACGCAGTTTGAGATCGCGTGTGATGGCGGAGCGGCGTATGGGCGGACGCTTGCCGGAATAGATCATCGTGTAGTTGCGGCGGCGCACGGTGTCAGTAAGCTCCTGCATGGCAGAGCGGCGCATCTCTAAGTTGATGCGTCCCACATACCACTGGCGCGACACGAGCGACGGCAGGCTGTCGGCGTAATGGAGGCGGAGCTGTGCCTTACCCGGCTCGACGATGGTGTCGGCAAGGTAAGTGGCATAGTCGGGCTGATAATAGAAGTAGCCGTTATTGCGGAGCAACGTCGACACACGGGTGCGCTCGGCGTCAAGGGTGGAGACATTGAAGGGCGAGCCGTTTCTGACCAGCGCCTCGGTACGGGTGGAGTCGATAAGCGCCTGCGCCGTTTTGGGGAAGTTGACGTAGTCGAGCGTGTCTATGGTATGCAGCTCGCCGAGATTGACGGTGTAAGCCACCTTCGCCTTCTTGGGATTGTTCTGCGTGAGGACGTCATAGCCTACGTAGCCGCTGAAATAGCCGTGCGAACGCAGCAGTTCGGTGGCCACCTGTGCACGAAGCCTCGGATTGACGCCACTCATAAGCACCGGAGCCTTGCCGAACGTCTTTCTCACCCACTTGGAGAAGCGTGTGTCCGAATCGTAGAAGGCATTATATATCCACAGGCGGTATGGCAGCAGACGTATGGAGCTGCTGCCGAAGAAGGCGCCGTTGGGTTCGGTGGCAAGGGCTGCCTCCACCTCCTCACGTGTGGCATTGAAGTGGTCGGATGGTTCATAGTCGACATACTTGGTGGTCTTGAGTCCGATGAACAGCTGGTCGTCCTCCGGCACCGAGGTGGTGGTGGAGCAGGCTGCAAGGAACGCAAGTGCGAGTATGGCAAATATATACTTGTATGGTTTCATCGTCTTTCCTTTATTATTATTTTACTTCTGTGGCAGGTCGTTTCTGCTTTGTGGTGTCGACCGGGAACATGTCGATGATGCTCTTCTCCTTCTTGAAGCGGAAGATGTCCTTGAAGTGCTGGAGCTTGCGGCGCCACATAAAACCTCCGCCGAACTGCTCTACGTAGCCCTCGAGCCAGTCATAGGAGTCGCGGTCATAGAAGAACTTCAGATACTTGTTTGAGTTAGCCGAGAGGCGATACTCGAAGGTGACGTTGTCGAAGAACGTCTCGTTCTGGTTCTCCACCTCTGCTCCACTCGACACCTTGCCGCCGATGACGATGCGCAGACGATTGTTCCAGAATCGCTTGGCGAACTTGAAGGAATAGTCTGTATGCATCTGACCGGATCCGAGCATGGTGTTGTCCATGCCGAAGGAGAGGTCGAGGGTGCGCAGGGCGTTGCCCGATATGGCATTGATCTGCGAGTTGAGGAAGGCACTGAGGGCGCTGTTCACGGAGAGTGAGTTGGGATTGCCGTCGGAGAGATACATGCCCGTGGTGAGCATCGTCACGGCTATCTTTCCGCGATTCTCCGCCGACATGGTCATCAGCTCATTGTGAATCTGCTGGTCGTCAGGAGCGTCGATGATAAACTGCAGACCCATATCGTTAAGCGTCTTCGTGAGTTCAACGCCACACTCGAACGCAACGCTACGTCCAGATCCTCCGTCCGTTGTGACCGTGGCCTTGGTGCTCTCCGTGGCGGTGATGTTAAGGCGCGGGTTCATAGGGTCGCCGAAGAACTCAACGTATCCTCCCTCATTGATGTTGAACGTCTTGAGCGGGATGACGGGCAACGAATACTTCATCTCGCCGCTGCCTATCGTATAGCGTCCGTAAAGGCTCAGCCCGTCGGAAGCGTCGTAGAGCATGCGCAGGTCGCCGCCACCGATGATGTCAACGTAGTTAGACTTGTCGGTGTTAAGTGCACAGAGCACGTGCGCTCCTTCGTCGATGCTGACGGTGAGGTCCATGTTGAGTCCGTTGATGGGCGGACGCTGCACGGTGGTCTGCTCCAGTCGGCGGAAGTCTACGAACGTGACAAGTCCTTCGAGGCGGTTGTCCGAAGAGAGCGGCGAGTCGCGCAGGATGTACGTGATGTCCGTAGAGCCGAGCACGTCCAGACGACCTCGCATACGCAGGGCGTCAAGCCGACCGTTGACGGCTCCGAGGAAGTTGACGTAAGCCTTGCCGTAAGCCTCGCTTCGTGCCGTCTCCTTCGAGTTGATGAGAAGGTAGTTGGAAGCACGCATGCGCAGGTTGAGTCGCATGGCGTCCATGTCGGCAAAGTCGAATGATCCGTATAGGGTGAGCGGACTGCCGTTGGTGGCGAACATCTGGAAATTCTCGAACTGCAGATGGCTGTCGGTGATGGTGACGGGATCGTCGCAGAGCCTCATCTGCACGCCGTACGGCTCGCTGACAACGTAGGCAGAATCGAAGAACACCTCTCCGTTGACCTTCGGACGGGAGAGCGTTCCCTTTATGGTGACATTGCCCTGAGCATATCCCTTGAAACCAATGATGCGGTCTGGGATGAATCCGTTCATGAGATTGAGCGGCGTGCGCGACATATCCATGTGAGCGTCGAGCATTCCCTCCCCACGCGAGTCGTACGTACCGTTGAGCGTACACACCTCGTTGCCGTCCATGGAGAGCGTGCCGTCAACATAATGTTCGAGGCCGCCGTCCTTAGGCATATACACGAACTCGGACGAGATGTTGCCTATAGGACAGCCCTCGTATGACATCTTCGCCACGCTGACGGAAGACGATACGGTAAAGTCGCCGCCGGGATTGTTGACGACGTGGAAGTCGCCGTTCATCACTCCGGAGATGTTCGGGGCGTAGGGCACGACGGACAGCACCTTGGCAAGGTCGAAGCGGGTCAGACCCACGGTGATGTCCTGAAGGGCTTCAGTGCTGTCGTTGGAATAAATCTTCACACCCATGCCGTCGTCGGCGCTCAGCTTCATGTCGGCAGACAGGCGTTGGTCGTCGCCGAAGAAGATGTAGTTGCCCTTGTTAACCTTAAATTTCTTATATCCGAGCACGGGGTCGATGCCACCGAGCGTGAGGCGCACGCCGTTATGCTCCATCTGCGCTCTGAGTCCTAAAGCCACGCCAAGTCGGTTGCGGGCGTCGAAAACACGCGTGCCGAGATAGAGCGACTGCTCGTGGAAGGCTCCACGGAAGCGGGCGTCGAACACATACTGCGGATTATTGCGGTTATTGCGCACCTGTCCCTCGAACAGCGTCTTCACGGAGTCGGAACTGAAAGAGAGGCGGACGGTGTCGAGCTGAATGCCGGAAGCTATCAACGAGTCGAGACGGACGGAACCGTTGATGCCACGCTGAGGCGAGAGCGACATGTCTACAAAGGCGTTCTGATAGTCGTAACCGAAATGACGTATGGTACGGGAGAAGACGTTCTCCTTTCCTGCGTCCAGATAGAACGAGAGCTGCGGCAGACGTTCGCGCAGACGCAACTGATTGATGTATCGCTCCTTCTGCTGCTTCATGGCTTCGTCGTTGGTGCGTGTAAGACAGTCGATGATGTGCTCTATGGCTCCGTGTCCGTCCATCTTCAAGGCGAAGTCGCCGCAGGTTACGGCGGCATGGGTGGAGTCAGGACGGGTGAAGATGTTCAGCAAAATACTCTCCGGTCGGTAAGCACGGGCAGAATCGCGCACGACGATGTTGCCGATAACACCGCGTGCAGAATGGTCGTTCTTAAGATTGCTGTTAAGCTCGACGTCGGCAATGAGCGATGCTGAGAGAGGACGCTTCGTAAGACCTATCTTATAGAAGTCGGCATTGAGGAGGTCGCAGGCAAGCCTTGCGTCCAAGCGGCGGTTGCTGATAAGCGTGCGCAGGTCAATGATGCCGTTGAGGAGCGGATTGCGACTGTCGAGGACAGCCTTGCCCACACCGTCGCGTACGGTGGCATCGAGCTTCATATTGGAAAGATCGTAACCGGAATAGCTGAAATGGCGTATGCGTCCCTTGGCTTCCATCCACGTACGGCGCGAGAGGAAGTCGAGTCCGGCTCCTTCCGCTGTAAGCTCGCCGGTGAAAGGCTCAACGGCAAGGTCAGGAAGGAAGTTGGCGAGGCGCAACGAGTTGGCAGTAAGGCGTGCACGATAAGCATAGCCCTTCATATCGAAGCGGGCGTCACCCTTGACGCTGCCTCCACCCTGCGAAGCCGTGAAATCAGCGGCATAGCGCGGGCCGTCCGCATGGAAATTTCCCTTCAGGGATATGCCACGCGGAATGCGGAACGAACGAGAAAGCGAGGGGGCGAGGAGTGCGGTGACGAAGGATATGTCGTCGGTATGGGCATCTGCGGTGATGGCGGCGTGCAGACGCTTGATGTCCGTAAGATTCTGCATCTTTCCGCTTGCCATAAGCGAGAAGGCACCGGGCAACGACACCTTCAGGGCGTCTATCTTCATTGCCTGCATATTGCCGTCAACCGATCCCTCAATGGAGAGGGGCGACGACGGCCACTGCCTAAGGAAATTCTTAGGCATAAAACCAAGGAATAGCTGTAGGTCGGGCTTGCCGAAGGAGCCATACATCTTAGCCTTCAGACGACCGGGTTTTTTCTCGGCAAACGTATTGAAGTCGAAGTCGATATTGGCTGACAGGCGCGAATGGGGCGTGCGCAGCAAGAGCGACGGAAGCTTTACGTGGACGGAATCGAGAGACAACGCTCCAGAAATCTCGTTCACCACAAGGCCGCATTTCTCCTTAAAGGCACAGCGGCGCAGCCTCATCTTCAGTCCTGCATCGGAATAGAAGAGAGAGTCGATGCGCAATGCCAACGGCGAGAGTGCGATATGATTATAGTCGAGTCCGCCTTTCTGCGGACGCTCAAAGTTGTTGTCATAGGCGAAGGATCCTTCACGCCAGTCGAGCGAACCCACCTGGTACTGGTTCTTGGCAAGGTCGACAAATACGGAGGTAACGTCCGTACGTCCAAGTCCGACAGCCACTTGCAGCGTGTCGCCCGGCATGTGCACCGTGACGTTGGAATGGTCGGCATGCAGCCGTTGGAGGGCTATGCGCCATACGTTTTCGCTCTGCGTGGTGTCTTCGGGGACGGTGTCGCTAAGGCACACGTCAATGTCGGCACGCGAAAGACGCAGCGTGCTGAGCGAAACATCAGAATCGGAAAGCCTTACAGTACTGGGACAGAGGCGCAAGCTCCCTACCCTACCGCGAACACGGGCGGCAGGTACGAACTGTGCCGTATTGATCTTGGCGTCCAGCAGTTCCACGCGCTTCACGTCAACCCGCTTATCGAAGAGCGGCATAAGCTTAACGCCAGCCACAAGAAGGCGGGCATCGGCAATGGTGTCGGTCACGCCCTTGAGCGAGTCGTTGGGCTGTGTGGCAAGGAAGCCATACACACCAAGGTCGAGCGGGAAACGTAGGCGCACACGTTCCACGCTGACGTTCATGTCCATGGCGTCAGAAGCATAGGCTGCCACCTGCTTTACAGCCCAGTTCTGCACGGCGGGCACGTATAGCAGTATGGAGAGTATGAGAAGAAGGGTTGGCGGCAAGGCTATTAGCGCCGCTAACACCTTAAGACTTTTCTTTAATACAGGCTTCATCCGATAGTGTTGTTATGATGGGTTTTAAGAGGGGCGCGCTATATTACATAGCGGCAGGGTCAGCGTGCGAGGTCTTGCCACAGACGGTCGTTGGGCACGGGGGCCTCCACGCAGATGGGTTCTTTCGATACTGGATGAACAAATTCTACGCTGCGCGAAAGCAGCGAGATGCTTCCGTCGGGATTGCTGCGCGGCGCTCCGTACTTCAGGTCGCCCTTTATGGGGCAGCCCATGTGGGCAAGCTGGCAGCGTATCTGGTGATGACGACCGGTGAGGAGAGTCACCTCAAGGAGCATATAGTTGTCCGACTCGGCACGCAGACGGTATTTCAGGATGGCTTTCTTGGCTCCCGGGCGCTCCTTGTCATAAGCATAACTCTTGTTCTGCTTCTCATTGCGGACGAGCCAGTTGGTGAGTGTGCCCTCCTCAGGGATGGAGTGTTTCTTGACAACAGCCCAATAGGTCTTGTGCACGTCGCCCGTGCGGAACATCTCGTTCAGACGCGAAAGGGCTTTGGATGTGCGGGCAAAGACAACGAGTCCGCCTACGGGACGGTCAAGACGATGCACCACGCCAAGGAATACGTTGCCCGGCTTAGCGTACTTCACCTTTATGTATTCCTTCACGATGTCGGAGAGAGGCTTGTCACCGGTCTTGTCGCCTTGTACTATCTCGCCACTTGCCTTGTTGACGATGATGATATGATTGTCTTCGTAGACTACTTGCATCTTTAGAGTGTTGTTTCGTTAGAGATATAAATTTCTTGGGGTGTATGATGTCTTTGGTTGGCGTAATAAGCCAAAACGCCCTGGGAAGGCAAAAGGAAGAGTCGGTACCGATCCTTGCTTTTGTCCTCTCAGGGCGTATTATCTTAAAAGTTTCCGTTACGGAGCATTACATGTTCATGCCACCGTCGATCTGGATAACCTGACCGCTTACGTAGCTTGACAATTCAGAAGCGAGGAAGAGGCAGACATTGGCGATGTCCTCTGTCTGACCACCGCGACGGAGAGGAATCTTCTTCATCCAGTCCTTGCGGATGTCCTCAGGAAGCTGAGCTGTCATGGCTGTCTCGATGAAGCCGGGAGCTACAGCGTTGGCACGTACGCCCTTAGGACCAAGCTCCTGGGCGATAGACTTGGCGAGAGCGATCATACCTGCCTTAGAAGCGGCATAGTTGCACTGACCTGCGTTGCCGTGTACACCGACTACAGAAGCCATGTTGATGATGGAACCGCTGCGCTGACGAAGCATTACGGGAGCGCAAGCGTGGATGAAGTTGAACGCTGACTTGAGGTTTACGTTCAGAACAGCATCCCACTGAGCCTCGCTCATACGGAGCATAAGGCCGTCCTTGGTGATACCGGCGTTGTTGACGAGGATGTCGATGCTACCGAAGTCAGCATGTATCTGCTTAACGGTCTTCTCTGTCTCCTCGAAGTCGGCAGCATTGCCAGCGTAAGCGCGGCATGTTACGCCAAGAGCCTCAATCTCCTTGCGAGTAGCCTCGAGTCCTGCGGCCATTTCGTCGTTGAGGACGAGGTCTGTGAATGCGATATTAGCGCCCTCAGACGCAAATTTCATAGCGACAGCTTTACCAATGCCGCGGGCTGCACCTGTTACGATGGCAGTCTTACCTGTAAGTAATCCCATTTTCTTGTTTATTTAAAAAAAAATTAATTATTAATGCGTTTGCCCAAGGCACCGTACACCACCTTAGCCACAAGAGGCTTGCTCGCCTCCTCTGTCATGCCGTGTCCGAGACGGCCGTAAATGAACGGCACCTCAAGTCCTTTAATACAATAGTGGGTGATATCAGCAACGAGGTCGATGTCGTCAATGTCGAACTCACCGTCCGCCTTTCCGTCGGCATACACCTTGCGGAATATCGAGATCTCGTCCTCGTCAAACTTCTTGCGCACCTTCTCCACCATCCAGATGTTGCGGAAGAATTCGGCGCGAAGATTGCCGTTGCGCACCACCGTCTCGCGTATCATGCTCAGGTGGGTGTAGATAAGCTCTATAATCTTGTCCTGCGGGCGCATCTTCATAGCCGCCACCTCATCGAGCTTGTCCGAAAGACGCTCAAGCTCCGACTCAATGACAGCCGAATACACGTCCTCCTTCCTGTTGAAGTAAGTATAGAGCGTACGGCGACCCTTTCCGGATGCCACGGCGATGTCGTTCATCGTGGTGTTGGCAATGCCGTTCTTGGCGAAGAGCTGCCTTGCCACGTCAACGAGTTTTTGTCGAGTCTTTGATATTGACATAACGAATAATGACCTGCGTTTGTTCTTTGTACCTTATTAATATATATATTGTGCCAACTACGTTGCACATAGTTTTTGCTATGTGCAAAATTACTGCAATTAATCCATACGGACAAATAAAAGAGGCGGATTTTACCACTTTAGATAACAAAAACCTGCCTTTTAGCCTATTATTCCTACAACTTAGAACGTCAGGTCCGCCGTTCCTATCTTCTTCCAGGAGAAGGCGGGAAGGAGGTCTGCGGCAGTTATCGGCGCGTCCGTGGCTTGCAATCCTGCGGCACGGGCAAGCATTCCGACTATATCTTCCGGGGCATAACGCTCCCGTAAAGCCGACATATCCAGACTGCGGTCGCGCTTGGAAAGTCGCTGTCCGGCTTCGTTGCAGAGTAGCGGATGATGGATGAAGCGAGGCGAACGGAAGCCAAGCTGACCGGCGAGATAAATCTGCTGCGGCGACGAAAGAAGCAGGTCGCGTCCACGCACCACCTCCGTGACGCCCATCAAGGCATCGTCCACCACCACGGCAAGCTGATAAGCCCATGCCCCGTCCTTGCGACGCACGATGAAGTCGCCACATTGCGAGGTGAGGTCGACGGTCTGCGGTCCGTAATGACCGTCCGTGAACGTCACAATGCCCTCCCCTTCCTCCGGCACTCGCATACGAATGGCGGCAGGTCCGCGTCGCGAGTCGGGCGGCAGATTGCGGCACGTGCCCTTATAAACCACTCGTCCGTCGCTCTCATGCGGTGCCTGTGTGGCGAGGATGTCAGCACGGGTGCAATAGCAAGGATAAGTCATTCCCTTATCGGCAAGCACCTTCAGATAATGTTCGTAAATGTCGCCGCGCTCGCTTTGCCAGAAAGGACCCTCGTCCCACTCCAGTCCGAGCCATCGCAGGTCGTCCATTATCAGTTCTGCATACTCGCGATGCGACCGCTGCGGGTCGATATCCTCAATACGAAGCAGCCACTTTCCGCCCTGCGACTTGGCAGACAGCCATGACAGCAGCGCCGCAAACACATTACCAAGGTGCATGCGTCCAGTTGGAGAAGGAGCAAACCGCCCCCTCACCACATTATCCTCAACTCTTCCTTCCGAAAGACAAATATCCCCAATCTTACTCATCACATTATTATATATGTATACTTTAGCTCATGCAAAGGTAAGAAGAATCGGAGCAAAACTCATAAAAAGCCAAGAAAAAGGGGCGAAAATGCACTTTTTTAAAGTTTTTATTAAAAAAGTAGCCGAAACATTTGGAGGTTTAACAAAAAAGCCATACCTTTGCACTCGCAATTCAGAAATGACATCACAACAACATTCTGAATAACGCAAATGGTTAATATCGCGGAGTGGAGCAGTTGGTAGCTCGCCAGGCTCATAACCTGGAGGTCGCATGTTCGAGTCCTGCCTCCGCAACTACAATGCTCGGAACAACTTGTAAAACAAGAAGTTACGAGCATTTTTCGTATTATGATTATTTTGAATCAGACATCAGCTCAGGCCCAAATGGGCTCACCCGATAAACCAGGGGGGATTAAATGGCTCACCCGATAAACCCAGGGGGAAGAATCTTTGATTCTACAGAAAATTTAT